>Ga0315279_10000334_pt1 | contig 98367 bp, 72 predicted proteins | sample YL17G06_20_MG_FD_203694 | JGI IMG/M metagenome (GOLD analysis project Ga0315279, IMG submission 203694) | Sediment microbial communities from Yellowstone Lake, YNP, Wyoming, USA - YL17G06_20 | ecosystem: Environmental > Aquatic > Freshwater > Lake > Sediment | place: USA: Wyoming | collected... | reverse complement strand
CCTGCGGGATCGCGGCCCCATTCAAGCGCGATGGCCAGGGCAAGCCCTGGCCCTACATGAATCATTTCCGCGATCGAAAGATCGCGGCCCCATTGAAGCGACATCACCGCCGGCCTGAACGACGCCACATCGGGCGATTTCCGCGATGGAAAGATCGCGGCCCCATTCAAGCGCGATGGCCAGGGCAAGCCCTGGCCCTACATGAATCATTTCCGCGATCGAAAGGTCGCGGCCCCATTGAAGCATCACCAAGTAGGTGGTAGGTAGTAGGTGGTAGGTGGCATGTGGATTTCCGCGATCGAGAGGTCGCGGCCCCATTGAAGCAAGAACCATATCCTCGGCACCGCAGGGTTCTCCGAATTTCCGCGATCGAAAGACCGCGGCCCCATTCAAGCGGAGGTCGTTCAGTCTGGAGTCCGGAGTCCGGGCTCGCGGTTGAAGAGAGGGAGGCGGAACATCTGCCGCCCTGAAGGGCGGCGCTACATTTCCGCGGTCGAAGGATCGGCACCACGTTGAAGCAGGAGATCATGGCGGCGGTACGCACGGACCAACTTTCCTCTTGACAAGCACACTACGCTAGTCTAGTATGGGAGCTAGCCTAACGCGAAGGCAAGAGGCAGGCGCTAGGGGCTAGGTGCTAGGTGCTGGGGGCTAGGGAAGAGCAGAAGGCAGGACGGAGAATGTCAGCCTTAGGGAGGAAAAGGGCAGCACCGGGCGCGGCCGGAGCGCCGCCGATCCTGATGGTGGGCAAATTTCTCAAGGCCACAAAAGCCGCGGAGTGCAACTCCGCGCTGACTGCTGCGTTGCCGGCTGACGATGGGCCCCTCGCAGGGCCGCCCCTTGTCCGTCAGCCGACGGATCGGCGATCCGTCAGCCGCCGGATTGGCCGGGGCGAGCCCCGGCCCTACTGGGCTCATGATAAGGCGGGTGAGGCGAACGAAAGGCGAAGAAATTAAGCACAAAAATTGATTTTGGGGGAACGAAGCCGTCAACTTATTGAAAACAAAGGTCCGGGGTCGGAACGAACCCGTAAACGAACCCGTAAACCGGGCTTGAAAGCCGTCAACCTATTGAAAATGGAGGAGATAAACGAACCCGTAGGGAAGCCGAAGCGGGGCTTTTGGCCTTCTATCTTGTTGAAAACATTTGTGGACGATGGCGCATGCGAATGGCACAAAACCGCTATTATCCCATTTTCGATTGACGATTTTCGATTGACGATTTCACAAGATTAAGAGCGGCAGTAGCGAATAGGAAGCCCGCCCCGGCTCGCGCCGGGAACGGGCCGGGGTAGGAAGTAGGGGTAGGTGATTTTCGATTGACGATTTTCCGTCGGTTGACGGATTGCCGATTTTCGATCTGGCGATCGAGCGATCTGTAGATGACCCCATAAACCGATCACCCGAGGGCTCGATGAACCGCGTGACATGATCGCAAGTTTCCAGAAACGCTGGCTTCAAGGCACCCGTCGGTGACGGGCGGCTCCCTGCTTCGGGATCGGGGTTCAATGGGGGCGTGGTCTGTGCCTTTGTTCCCGCTTGCGAATCAAGTCGTTGAACTTCGCCGTCTGCTCCGGAGTGAGAACCTGGCGGATGCGGTTGTCCGCATCCTCCCGAACCGCGCGGAATTGCGGTTCCACCTGCTTCTGCAAGTCTGAAAACTTCTTGCCGGTGTCCTCCAGGATCTGCCGAAGCTGCTGAACCTGGGCGTCCGAAAGGTTCAGCTCAGTCTTGAAGTGATTCACCATACGCTCCCGATCGAATCCCCGCCGCCAATGGCCCGAATACCAGGCAAAGAAATAGACTCCGAAACCCCCGATGATGATTCCGAGGAGGAACGTCAGCGCAAAGTAAAAGTAGACTCGTCGGGTCATTGTTGACCTTTCTGGTCTCGCTCGTTCTGCCCCGCCGGAGCCACGTCCGGGATATCGGACAGGTAGACCCCGACGAGGCGATCAGTCCGTGCCGTAGCGATCTCGGGCTCGGCCATGACCAGGTCAGCGGTGGCGGGGCCGCGCACCGGCCCCGTGGCTGGCAGCACCAGCGCCAGAAGCAAGGCCAGGGTGAGCATTAACGTTGCGTAAACAAACCGCCTTCCCGCGCGGACGAAGAACTCCTCCTGGGCGGTCTCCGCCGCCGACTCGCCCAGCCTGCGGACCAGCCGGGTCGCAAACCCCAGGGAAACCTCCGGCACTGGCTCTTCCGCCAAGGCGTGGAGCCCCGCCTGCACCAGGCGCGCATCCCGCCAATAGCTTTCGCAAGCCTGGCATGTGGCCACGTGCTCGCGAATCGCGGCAGGCAATTCTCCGGTCCACAACGCGTCGATCAGGTCGCGAATTTTCTCACACCGCATGGCTCACCTTCCCTGCCCCACACCAGAGATCGCACGGCCCGGTTGCCATCGCTTGATATCTTCGAGCATCCTTTTCCGCGCGCGGTGCAGCCGTACTTTGACAGTACTCGCTTTCAATTTCAAGATTTCCGCGATCTCTTCCACAGAGTAGTCTTCCAACTCTTTCAAGACCAGAATGACGCGGTCACTCCTCGGCGCGCGATCGAGCAGTTTGCCAACCAAGTCCCGGAGCGCGGCCCGGTCCTCGTCGTCCAGGCGCTGCGCCTCCGGGCTTTCCAACTTGGCCTCCAACTCCCGCTGACCCTCCTCGGTCAACTGCCAGTAATAGCTGACCCGGGAGGCGCGGATTCGCCGCAGGTGATCGTAGCAATGGTTCACCGCGATTCTGGAGAGCCAGGTCCCAAACGCGGCCCGAAAGTTGTAACTTCGGACCGACCGGAAGGCCTTGATAAAGATCTCCTGGGCCATGTCCTCCACTTCGCCCCGCCGCTGAAGCACGTGGTAGACCAGGGAGAAGATCCGCCGCTGGTAGCGGTCCACGAGCGGACCAAAGGCCTCGTTCTCCCCGCGCTGGGCGCGCTTGATCCATTCAATCTCCTGGCCGATGTCTGGTCCCGGATTAGCCATCCCGCTTCCATTCCCTGGCCACCCTCAATACCAAAGACGAGGGAGGCGTCTGCCGGGTTACATCCGCCCTGGGGGGACGGACCCGGCGCGATCCTTCAAATTTACGTTGAACAGTTGATTACTTCGTGCGAAAATGGGGCTATGGTCATTGGAACACGTCTCAAAAAGTTACGTGAAGAAAAAACCCTTTCTCAAGGTGATATTGAAAAGCGGACCGGATTGCTGCGCTGCTACATCTCCCGGGTTGAAAACGGACATACAGTGCCGTCCCTTGAAACCCTTGAGAGGCTCGCGTCGGCTCTGGAAATCCCTCTCTACCAGCTCTTTTACGAGGGGGACGAGCCACCCCCTCTGCCGAATCTGAGCAAGCGCCGCACGACGGAAGAGCTGGCACTCGATGCCGAGCAGGAAAAAGAGCTGCGTTTCTTCGAGAAGGTGAAGAGACTGCTCGCGCGCATCGACGAGAAAGACCGCCAACTCTTGCTGTACATGGCTCAGAAATTGGCGAGCCGGTAGGCACGGCCTTTTCATCGCTTGAGGTGTGGTGTCTCTCGCAGCTTCCGCTGCGACGAGGGTTTATTATTCCCATTCGATGGTGCCTGGCGGCTTCGAGGTAATGTCGAAAACCACCCGGTTGACGCCTTTCACCTCGTTCACGATTCGAGTCGCCATTCGCTGTAGGAGTGTCGGCGGAAGCGGAGCCCAGTCGGCGGTCATTCCGTCTTCCGATTCCACCGCTCTCACCGCCACCGTCGCCGCATAAGTCCGCGCATCGCCCATCACCCCAACACTCGAAACGGGCAACAGGACCGCAAATGACTGCCAGAGTCGCCTGTAGAACCCGGCGGCACGCACTTCCTCCAGAACGACGGCGTCCGCCTCGCGGACCATCCTCAGGCGCTCTGGGGTGACTTCCCCCACGATGCGCACGGCCAAGCCCGGCCCCGGAAACGGCTGGCGGTTCACCAAAGCCTCATCCAGCCCCAGTTCCCGACCCACGGCGCGGACTTCGTCCTTAAACAGCTCGCGCAACGGTTCGATGAGCCGGAACTTCAAGTCGGAGGGCAGCCCGCCTACGTTGTGGTGGCTCTTGATGGTCGCGGCGGGACCCTTCACCGAAACCGACTCGATCACGTCCGGGTAGAGTGTTCCCTGCACCAGGAAATGAATCTCCCCCAGCGCGCGCGCTTCGGCTTCAAAGACGCGGATGAACTCCTCGCCGATGATCTTGCGTTTCTGCTCCGGGTCGGTTACCCCGCGGAGCCGACCGAGGAAGCGGGCGGAAGCATCGACGGTGCGCACGTTGAGGTGGGCTTGCTCCCGGAGGGTGGCGGCAACTTGCTGAAACTCGTTCTTGCGGAGGAGGCCGTTGTCCACAAACACGCAGGTCAGCCGATCGCCGAGGGCCCGGCCCGCCAGCGTGGCCGCCACCGCCGAATCCACCCCGCCCGATAGTGCGCACAAGGCCTGCCCGTCGCCCACCTCTTCGCGGACCCGCTCCACCGTCTCGTCGATAAAGGAGCGCGGAAACCAGTTGGCATGCAGGCCGCAAATCGGCCCGACGAAGCGCTGCAGAATTTCCCTGCCCCGCACCGTGTGGTGCACTTCGGGATGGAACTCCACGGCGTACATTTTCGTGTGCGGGTTCTCAATCACCGCGATGGCATTTTCGGTCCGGCCGGTAATCCGGAACCCGGGCGGCACCTCCGCCACGTGGTCGCCGTGGCTGTTCCAGACTCGGAGTGGCGACTCCAGCCCCTCCAGGAGTTCCGTGGGAGGAACGATCTCGAGCTGGGCAAACCCGTATTCCCGCCGGACAGCAGGCTCCACCTTCCCTCCGAGCTTCTTCGACATTAATTGGAGTCCGTAGCAAATCCCCAGAACCGGGACGTTGAGCCTGAAAACGCGGTCGTCGCAGGTGGGGGAGGCAGAGTCGTAAACCGAGGAGGGCCCGCCCGAAAGGATTATCGCCTGCGGACTCATCCTGACCAGTTCGTCGAAGGGCAGGTGGCAGGGTACGATGACCGCGTACACCTGCATCTCCCGCACCCGGCGGGCGATCAACTGCGTGTACTGCGAACCAAAATCGAGGATGAGGACTGGGCGAGGATAGCTCATCTTTGGACCAGGAGTAAGGAGTCAGAAGTCAGGAGTCAGAAGACAGAAGTCAGAAGCTGGAAGCTAGAAGAAGAACCCCCAGCCGGCGATTGGGGCGCGGCAGTGAGATCAAAACATTCGCGGTGAATTGACCCCTCGCAATTCTGAATTCTGACTCCTGACTCCTGGCTTCTTTCGGATTCACTTGACGACGATATTCACCAGCTTCCGCGGGACAACGATCACCCTCACAACCTGCCGACCGTTCAGGTATGTGGGGACCTTTTCTGCGGATAGGGCTCGCCGGCGGATTTCTTCCTCGCTGGCGCTCACGGCCACGCGGATCCGCCCTCGCAGCTTGCCGTTCACCTGGACGGGGATTTCCAATTCGTCCTCGGCCGCCAGTTCTGCATCATAGGCGGGCCAGGAAACACGCTGGAGAGGCCCGCGATTCCCCAGGCCTTCCCAGAGTTCGTCCGCCACGTGCGGCGCGAAGAGCGAGAGGATCAGAACGAGGTGGTCGAGCGCGCTCTTGAGGACCTGGGGCCGGATATTCCCCGCTTCCACCGCTCCTTCGAGGTCGCTCAACTCGTTGACCAGCTCCATGGCCATGGCGATGTCGGTGTTGAAGTGCCAGCGCTCCTCCATGTCCTCAGTGACGTGCCGGAGCGTCTGATGAGTCTTGCGGAGCAGGCGGCGCTCCTCGCCCGCGAGTTGAGCACACGCCGCATCGAAGTGCGGCAACGCTCCCAAGCCCTGGAGCTTGCCAGCGCGCTTCGCAACCAACCGATAAACGCGGCTCAGGAAACGCGCTGCGCCTTCGATTCCCGCGTCGCTCCAGTCCAAATCCTTTTCCGGCGGGGCAGCGAACAGGATGTAGAGGCGGACGGTGTCCGCGCCGTATTTTGCGAACATTTCCGTGGGGTCGACCACGTTGCCCTTCGACTTGGACATCTTCGCGCCATCCTTGATGACCATGCCCTGTGTGAAAAGCCGCGCCACGGGCTCGGCGAAGTCCACCAAGCCAATGTCGCGCATGACCTTGGTGAAGAAACGCATGTAGATGAGGTGCAGGATGGCGTGCTCAATCCCCCCAATATACTGGTCCACGGGAAACCAGTATTGGACCGCACCTTTGTTGATCGGCGCCGTGGAGATCTTCGCATCCGTATAGCGATAGAAGTACCAGCACGAATCTACGAACGTGTCCATCGTGTCGGTCTCCCGCTTCGCCGGACCGGAGCAGGCGGGACAAGTGGTGGCCACGAATTCCGGAACGTCCGCCAGCGGGGAGTGTCCACGCCCCGTCAACTTGACGTTGGGCGGGAGAATCACCGGAAGGTCTTTTTCCGGGACGGGAACAATTCCGCAGGCGTCGCAATAGACGATGGGAATCGGGGTCCCCCAATAACGCTGGCGTGAAATACCCCAGTCCTTCAGCCGATACTGAACCGTTCCCTTCCCAAACCCCTGCGCCTCCGCATCGCGCGTCATGCGCTCGATGGCTTCTTGCGAGGTCAATCCGCTGTAAGCGCCGGAGTTCACCAGGTCCCCATATTCAACAAACGCCTCGGCGGGGGCAGGCCTCTCTGCCTGCCCTGGGTCATCTTCGGGGACAATCACCGTCCGAATCGGCAGGCTGTAGGTGGTGCAAAACTCGAAGTCGCGCTGGTCGTGCGCGGGCACCGCCATGACGGCGCCCGTCCCGTACTCCATGAGCACAAAATTGGCGATCCAGATGGGCACCTCTTCGCCGTTGTAGGGATTCCGCGCTTTGAACCCGGTATCCACACCCTCCTTTTCCAGGTTGACTTCGACGCGCGCGCGCACGGCGGAGGCCTCGAGGCGCTTCGCCTCCTGCCGCAGTTTTTCCGGCGACTTCGAACACGCAATCAGCCTCTCCACCAGGGGGTGCTCAGGGGCCAGGAAAACTGCCGTGCAACCGAAAATCGTGTCCACACGCGTTGTGAAGACGCGCAGAGGCTCCCCCAGCCCGCTGACCGTGAAATCGACCTCCGTCCCCAGCGATTTCCCGATCCAGTTCTGCTGCATGGTCAGCACGCGCTCAGGCCAGCGGACTAGCTCCCTCATGTCGTCCAGGAGCTGCTCGGCGTAGTCCGTAATCTTCAGGAACCATTGCTCGAGTTCCCGCTCCGCGACCGGCGTATCCTCATGACGCCAGCAGCAACCATTCACCACCTGTTCGTTAGCCAGCACGGTGTTGCACTCCGGACACCAGTTCACCCGGCTCATCCTGCGGTAAGCCAGACCCCGCTCGTACAGCTTCAGGAAGAACCACTGGTTCCAGCGGTAGTACTCCGGGACACAGGTGGCAATTTCACGTCGCCAGTCGTAGCTTACCCCCAGGCGTTTCAACTGCTCGCGCATGCGGTCGATGTAGCTGAAGGTGAACTCTGAGGGATGCCGCTGGTGCTTGATGGCGGCGTTTTCCGCCGGCAACCCAAAGGCGTCCCAGCCGATGGGGTGCAGCACGTTGTAGCCCTTCATCCACTTGTACCGGGCCAGCGCGTCACCGATGGAATAGTTCCGCACGTGCCCCATGTGGATGTCTCCCGAAGGGTACGGCAACATCTCCAGGCAGTAAAACTTCTTCTGCCCCGGCTCAGCGTCGACGTCGAAGAGCTTCTCCTCCGCCCAACGCGTCTGCCACTTCGCCTCGGTTTTTTGCGGGTCGTAATTAGGGTCCATTGTCAGTTGCCAGTTGCCAGTTGTAGCGCAGACTTGCTTTGCAGGTCTGCGGTCCTTGTCGGCCGCATGTTGAGCGACGCAGAGTTACAGAACAACTCTGCGCCACCCGCTGCTACATTCCCCCGTTTCATAATTCATAATTCAAAATTCATAATTCCCGTGCCAGCTTCCGCATCATCCGCAAATTGCGCTTATCGTCGCCCGGCCTGTCGATGGGCGTTTCACAAATAAATGGGAGCGTTTTGAGTTTCGGGTGGCGAACGATGCGGCGAAAAGCCGCCGCGCCAATCTGCCCCTTGCCGATGTGGTCGTGGCGATCGGCACGTGAGCCGAAAGGCGTCTTCGAGTCGTTGGCGTGAATGACCCGCAGCCGCCCGAGCCCCACCGTGGACTCCAACTGTTTTACCGTTTCAGCCAGCCCGCGCGGCGTGTGTACCGCATAGCCCGCTTCAAAACAGTGAGCAGTGTCGAGGCAAGCGCCCATTGGCAAATCTTGGGCTGCGCCGGCGACGATTTCGGCTACCTCCTCGAACGTCCGCCCAAGGGCCGAGCCCTGTCCTGCTGTGTTTTCGATCAGGATGCGCAGGCCGTTCAAGTGCAATCCTTTGGCCGCCTGCCGGAGCGAATTAATGCAAGTCGCAATAGCTTCCGAGGTCTTGCTCCCCCTGGCACTGCCGGGGTGAGTGACCAGATAGTCCGCGCCCAACGCCAACGCCCGTTCGATCTCCCGCCGGAAAGCCGCAATCGACTTCTCGCGAAGGAGGGGATCGGTGGATGCCAGGTTAATCAAGTAGTTGTCGTGGATGACGACGGGAGTGAGCCCATACGCAGCGCGGGCTGCGCGGAACCCCGCGCACGCCTCGGGCGTGGGGTCTAAGCTGTTCCATCCACGCGGGTTAGCGGAGAACATCTGAAATGTGTCGCAGCCGATCTTCTGCGCGCGATGCGCCGCATTCTCCAGCGCCCCGGCAATCGACGTGTGTACCCCCACTCGCACGCGAATTCTCCAAAAGCCTAAACTACCATGTTAACAGAGGCATTCGAGAAGGGTCAATTCCGGGTAGACGGCAGACGGTACGCAGTAGAGGGGGATTCGTAGGTCAAACGTGTGTCAACCGGCATGACGAGATTATATCACTCTGTGTTGACGGGCCGGTGTGACCCCTGTCTCGCGCTTGCAGTACCGGGTGGCGCTGGCGTGTGATCCCGGCCTTTTTCCTTGCCCCAGAAAATGAATTGAGATACTACTCATCGCTTTCGAGCCCTGGGAACTCGATGCTTCCCACACTGCGGAGGACAACGATGCGTCGTGTAGCACACTATCTCTGCATAGTCGTGTTTTGCGGCTCGCTGGGTTCTGTGCGCGCCCAGCAAAGCCCGTTTCTTCCTGAAGACACTTACAACAAGCTGGTGAACGAGATTTCGGGTGATATCGCCTTCGACAACCTGCGCTCGCTGGTGATGTACCACGCCACCAGCGGTGGAGCGGAAGATTTTCAGGGGGAGGCGCAATGGGTTCTGGCGCGCGCCACGGGCTACGGCCTTGCGGATGTGAAAACCATTTCCCTGCCCGCCTGGCACACCTCACCCCAAGCCGTTGACCAAAACTGGACGCTCAAAGGAGGCGAACTGTGGCTGCTGGAGCCGAAGGTGATGAAGCTGGGCGACGTTCGCGAAACACCCACCTCCGTCGCCGACAATAGCCCCACCGCCGACCTCACGGCGGACCTTGTCGACGTGGGCGAAGGCGTACAGGAAAGCGACTACGCCGGCAAAGACGTTGCCGGCAAACTGGTGCTGGCTTACGGGAGAACTGACGACGTCAAGAAACTGGCCTGCTGGGACCGCGGCGCCGTGGGGATCATCTCCTACTACTCGACGCGGGTCAGCCCCTGGACCGATTACCCTGACCAGGTGGCCTGGGCTCGCGTCAGCCCCTCGAAAGAGGGCGAGAAGCCGACGCCGCCGGTCTTTATGGTGTCTCCCCGGACGGGCTTAATGCTCAGCCGCTGGATGGCCGGGCGCGCCCCCACGCACATCTTTTCGGAAGCACCGGAGAAGTCTCAAAGCCCTCCCCACTTCAAGGCTCACTTGAAGATCCAGGCGGAAGTCTCCAAGCCTGGCCGGCAGGGGCTGGTGGAAGGGTTGATTCGCGGAACGACCTACCACGACCAAGCCATCGTGCTGACAGCGCATCTCCAGGAAGAAAAGACCTCGGCCAATGACGACCGGAGCGGTTGCGCGAACCTCCTGGAAATCGCCCGCGCGCTGGACGCGATGATCGCCGACGGCCGACTTCCCCGCCCCCGACGCGATATCCGCTTCTGGTGGACCAATGAAATCGCTGCCGAGTACGAGTACTTCTCCGAGCGCCCTGAGGAACGGCAGCACATCATCGCCGACATCAATCAGGACATGGTAGGTGCCCGGCAATCTTTGGGCGGGCGGGTCCAGCACGTCAGCCGTACGCCTTATTCGCGCTGGAGTTTCTTGAACGACGTTGTGGAGAGCATCGTCACGAGCTTGGTCAAGGGCAATAACGCCTATCTGCCCTCCTGGGAAAACCAAAATCCGGCTCCCTTCTCGCGTCCTATATTGGCGCACCTGGGCAGCCGCGAACCTTACAACGCTGTGCTGGTGCCCTACTTCGATTCCACCGACCACCTGGTCTTCAACGACGCCGCGATTGGCATCCCCGGTGTGACGTTCACGAACTGGCCGGACGAATACATCCACTCGAGCGATGACGACCTTTGGCAAATCGACCGTACGCAGCTCGCGCGCAATGCCGTGGCCGTGGCGGCGACGGCCCTCTACCTGGCCAATCTGAGTGAGGCCGATGTGCCGACGCTCCTCGGAGTGATGGCCGGCGAGGCGCGCGAGAGGCTCTCGCACGACCTGGCCATTGGCTTGGCCGGACTGGCCGCCGCACGCGACGCGGACCGCTACACCGCTTATCAAGATGCTCTGAACTTGCTCACCCAGGCGGAAATGCGCGAAGTTGCGGGGCTGGAATCGGTGCGCAAGTATGCCGGCGAGAACATGCGCAAGCTTCTGGAGAGCCTTGTCGAGGACTTCAAACTGACCGAGGTAAACCATCGCCAGCGACTCGAGGAATGGTATCGGGCACTGGGCGGCCCGCCCTCCGATGCCCGGAGGGCTCAGGAGGGCCCGCCGCCCGTAGGCCCCCGAGGCGCGCTCCAATCCCGCGTTGCGGGACCAGGCTCTGGGCCGCAGGGCGGAGGCAAGCGAGCCTCGGCCACCGACGAGCGCGAGAAGGCGGTCGCCGCCCAAGTCCCGCGCAACCTTGGGACGCTGGGCGAGAACCTCCGCCATAAGGCGGAGACCGACGGCCCCAAGGGGCTGCACAGCCTCATGCAGTGGGAGGCACTGAATTACGTGGATGGCAAGCGGTCGATCCTCGACATCTACCACGCTGTCCGCGCCGAGAGCCTCTCGGCGGGCGAATGGTACTACGGCACCGTCAGGCTCGAGGACATCGAGGCATTGTTCAAGGCCGCAGAAAAAGAAAAGGCCGTAGAGATCGTCACGAAGGCCCCGTAGGGGCGGTCGGCGAGACGGCCGTGCTACGACGTCAGAACCCTCACGCGGCTGTTCGGAACCAAGTCTCGCGGAGTTGATTGCGTTGCCGACGCGGGTTGACTACACTGGGGCTTCTCAAGGGGCGTCAAGGATAAGCAGGAGGCGGGAGCCATGCTGATCGTGATGAAGCCGCAAGCGAGCGAGGAAGACGTTCAGCGAGTCTGCCAGAAAATCGAGGCGATGGGCTACCGCGCCCACCCCATGCCAGGGGCACAGCGGACCGCCGTCGGCATTACCGGCAACAAAGGTCCGCTCGAACCGCAACTGTTCGACAGCCTGCCGGGCGTGGCGGAAGCTATCCCCGTCTCGAAACCCTTCAAGCTCGTCAGCCGCGAGGTGAAGAACGAGGATTCGCTCATCCATGTAGGCCCCGCAGACGGCGGCGTCACGGTGGGGGGTAAAGAACTCGCCATCATCGCCGGGCCATGCGCTGTGGAGAATCGCGAGCAGGCTTTCGCCGCCGCCGCGCGCGTGCGCCAGGCGGGAGCGCGACTGTTCCGCGGCGGCGCTTTCAAGCCGCGCACCTCGCCTTACAGCTTCCAGGGTCTTGGCCGGGAGGGGCTCGAAATCCTGGCCGAAGTGCGCCGCCAATTCGGCCTCTTCATCGTCACGGAAACCATCGACCCGGAGAATTGCGACTTGGTGGAAGAATACGCCGATGTGTTGCAGGTCGGCGCGCGCAACATGCAGAACTTCTCGCTGCTCAAGCGCGTGGGACGCTCCCAGCGGCCGGTCCTGCTGAAGCGCGGCATGTCCGCCACGCTGGAAGAATTCCTGATGGCCGCCGAATACATTCTTTCCGAGGGGAACTACAACGTGATCCTGTGCGAGCGCGGCGTGCGAACCTTTGCCGACCACACGCGCAACACGCTCGATCTGAGCGTCATCCCCGCGGTCAAGCGCCTGTCGCACTTGCCCATCATCGTGGATCCGAGCCATGGGACGGGAAAGCGCGATAAGGTGATTCCTCTGGCGCGAGCCGCCGTAGCTGTGGGCGCCGACGGGCTGATTGTAGAGGTTCACCCCGAGCCCGAGCGCGCGCTCTCCGACGGCTACCAGTCCCTCGATCCGGAGGAGTTTGAAAGACTCATGGAACAGGTCAGGGCCATTGCCCGTGTCCTGGGCCGCAGCGTCGGTAAGGCGGAAAGGGCGGGAGCCGGCAGGAGGGAGTAGGGAGTCGGCAGTGGGCAGAAGGCAGTAAGCGCGGGCAAGAACCCGAGGACTGGTGTCACGTAACTTTAGTACGTGACACATAGACATTGAAGAACATCATGCTGTCCGCGGTTCGGCTTGCGCTCACCTCTCTGGGCGTAAGCCGAAGGGCAGCGAAGCGTCTCCTGGTTCTGGAGGCACTTCCGCCGAAGAGATCCTTCTCCCGCAGAGCGGGATCAGGATGACAGCTAACACGATGTCTTACTTATTCCGGTAACGCGACACTGGAAGAGGGAGCGGGGAGGAGGCCACGGAACAAATCTCTGTGGTGACCACTTCCGATAGTCTATTTCATCGCGCTCACAGCCACCGCCATTGCCAGCCCGGCCGTCCCAGGTTTCTCGATCCCTGCTCGCTACTTCCTACTTCCTCCTTCCGCTTTTTGTTGGTCTCCCTCTGCGGACTCTCCATCCTCACCCTCGGCTGCCGCAGGCGTCCGGCCCCACCCGCGCCTTACCTGGCGTTCGTCGTCAACAGTCAGAGCGCGACGTTGGCGGCGGTAGAGTTGGCGGAGTTCCGGGTGGTGGCGTCGATCCCGGTGGCGCCCAGTCCCGAGCGTGTGCTGGCACGGCCTGGGAGCCAGGAGCTCTACGTGGTATCGGGCACCGGCACTATCAGCGTGGTGGCTTTCCCTGAGCTCCGCGTGGTCAAGACGCTGCGCGTCGGGCGAGGCGCGCGCGACCTGGCGTTCGCGCCTGATGGGCGGCGAGCCTTCGTCGTGGACCCCACCGAAAGCCAGATCGTGTTCCTCGACTGCGAAGCCGGCAAGGAGTTGGCGCGGGTCCGCGTCGGCGCTTCCCTGTCCGGGCTCGCGCTGACGCCCGACGGCAAGACTTTGGTGGCTGCGGCACGCGCGGCGAACCGACTGTTTTTCGTCAGTGTGGAGTCTCGGAAGACCCTCGGTTCCGTCGAGGTCGGCCGAGGCCCCGGCCCTATGGTGATTCTACCTGATAGTTCGAAGGTGTTCGTGGCGGACACCGAGGAGGAAAAAATCTCGGCGGCCGACGTCCGCACGCAGAAGCTGCTGTCTCACATCGAAATCGGGACGCGTCCCAGCGCGCTGGTGCTCAAGCCCGACGCGGGAGAAGTCTTCGTGCTGAGCGCCCAGGGGTCCAACCTGACCATCCTGGACGCTTTCCACGATAACGTCGAGCAGACCTTCCCCGCAGGCCGCGAGCCGGTAGCCGGGGTCTTCCGGCGGGATTCCAGCGTGCTTTACGTCGCCCATGCGGGCGACGGGTCGGTGATGGCGCTGGATGTACCAAACCGTGCGCTGCTGGTCTCCGCCTCCGTCGGGACGGAGCCTAGAGCGCTTGCCCTCACCCCCGATGAGCGCTTCCTGGTGGTGGCGGACAGCGCCGCCTCCAGTCTTGCCGTCCTGCGCGCCGACCCTGCCAGCCTGAGCACCGGGCGTTCCCCGCTGGTGACCACTATCCCCGTCGGCGCCCGGCCCGTGGATGTCGCCGTGCCCGGGTGGCTTAGGAAGAGGTAGGGCAGAAACAAATCAGAAGGCAAGAAGCAAAAGGCAAAAATGAAAGAGGGGCTAAAGAGACTACACGAAAACGAATACCCCCCCTTCACCCGCCCCGCGAGCACGCTGCCGCCGACGTGTCGGGGCGAGGGTGTGAATTCGATTTATTCCCCCACTCCCTCCCGGCACGTCGGGAGGGAGTGGAAACAAAGGGATGGGTCGTTTTCTGATTTTTGATTTTTTGTTTTTGCCTTTTGATTTGCTCTCTACTTCACCAACTCACCAGATCCTCAGTGAGTTCCAGCGTGAGCCAGCCTTCTTGGGGGATCACCTGAAGGGGCAATTCTCTGGCCCAAATGGACACCTGAAGGCGGATCTGCTCGTGCGGGCCGACGCCGAGCAGGCTGTAATCCAGGCGCAGCTCGAAGATGCGGTCAAACGCCACCTGCACCTGCTCGCCCGTCGCCAGCGGCACCAACAGCTCTTCGTCAGCTTTCCAGAATTCCACGGTGCGCACGCCGCCCTGGCCCGCCAGCGCCTGTACGCGCGCGCGCCGTGCGCCATCGACAGTCACCCGGACTTCAAACTCCGGATGGCCCAGCAAGAAGCTCTCGCCCAGGTCAAGCCGCAGGTAGAGGGCCTTACCGCTGTAGCCGTAATAGAGAGCCTCCACAAGCTCCGCCGCGCCGTGCATCGAGCCAGAACGATAGTGAGGGATGTAAAGGCCCGCGCCAAGCCACTCAAAGTAAGTCGTTACCAGGCCGTCTACGTGCGGTTCAATTTGCGCGGTGGGCGCCACAGTGACTGCCCGCGCGCGCGGCCGCTTGATCGGCACGGCCAGCTCGTCGGCAGGCGAGGCCGCGAGCATCCGATAGACGTTGCTCAAATGCTTGCGGAACAGGAGATCGAATTCTTCGTCGTTGGCCGAGGTGTGCTCGGGCCCGTACCACCAGCACCAGTCGCTGCCCTCAGCGACCCAGAGCTCCTCTTCGGCCAGCTTAACGCGTTCGGGCTCTATCCCAGTGTCCTGGGAGTGTTGAGCGTAAAAATCGCGCGCTTCTGCCAACAAGTCCCAGGCTCGGTTATCTTCCTCGTCCCCAATCCAAATATCGAAATTGGCGTTGATCCAGGAACCGGGAACCACGTGGGTTAGGTTTCCAGGCTCGGTGACCTTCAAAGCCTCACTGGCGGTTACCGCCCGAATCTCCGGATCGGAGGCCAACCGGCCGTAAAAGCTCTTGAGGAACTCGCGCCCGTTGCCCTGGTAGTACTCCCAGGCGTTTTCTCCGTCCAGGATGATAGACACTACAGCAGGACGCTCGCCGGTGCTGCGGCCAGCAGCCCGGACCCGCTGGTGAAGGTCGGCGGCAGCAACTTGCGGGTCCATGCGGGAGTAAACGAAACCAATCAAGTCGGAGAGTTGATGATCGCGGAAGAAGAGGGAGATGCTGCGTCCGTCCGCCGAGAAGGTGTGGGGACGGTAAAGTTCGGTGCCTCCCTGCACTGTCCCGTCCGCTTGGCGGAAGAAACCTACTTGGCGCGTGCGAGCAAGCACGCCCTCGTCGGTAGCCGCCCACTCGAAACCTTCCTCGGCGGCCAGCCGCAAGACTTCATCGGAGATGCTACCCTCGCTCGGCCAGAGCCCGCGTGGACGCCGCCCGAAGACCCGTTCATAAAGCTCCGCTGCAGCGTGCAACTGGCCGCGGGCGTCCTCAGGATGACGGAAGCGGTGGCGGGGAAGCTTGACTCCCGGATGAGATTCCGCCGCCACATTGGTGTCGCACAGGAGCGGGAGAATCGGGTGGTAGAAAGGCGAGATGGAAACCTCGATTTGCCCGCTCTCGACAGCCGCGCGAAATTCTTCAAGTACTTTGTTAAATAGTTCTATTTCCTTCTTGTGCAGTAAGGACTTATCATCTTCTGAATAGCCCCGCCCCTTGGCCACCAGCCGCCGGATTTCAGGGTCCTGGACAAGATAAATCTCATCGAACCAAGCGAGCTGCGAGAGCACCTGAAGGTCCAGCAAATCCTGCGACGTGAACAATCGCGCCGCTGTCGCACGCTCCGCAGCCCGGGACTTGTCCCATAACTCGCGGAAGCGCGGGTAACGGTTCAGCAGGTTTTCACGGTTCACCTGGAAGGCCGAAACGAGCAGGCCTTCGCGGTCAGCAGGCGCCAAGTCACGGACGGGCCTAAAAGTTACCCGGTAAGCCGGCTCCTGGGCCGTGTCACGGGCATAGTCCTCAATTTGGACGATCAGCGACGGGACCAGATTGAATGTCACGTGGACCGAGGGGAAATTCCTGAGGAGGGCCACCATCCCATAGTAGTCTTTCAAGGCATGCAAGCGGACCCAGGGCATCATGTAATACCCCTCGGCCAAGTCCTTGTAGAAGGGCTGGTGCATGTGCCAAAGCAGCATCAGGTGGGTCTGTGGCATGAGGTTCGGGCCGTTTGTCTTCGCCTCAACCGGCCGCTGGAGGCCGCGAGTCAACAGTTGACAGTTACCAGTTTACAGTTCAACATTCAAGGCAGAGCCTCAGCGAGGAGGAGGTCAACGCTGCGCGGGGCAATGGCTCTTGACTGTTGGCTGTGGACTGTTGACTGCTTCTAAGCATGCGGATACTCACCCGCTACATTCTGAAAGAAATCATTTCCCACTCGCTTCTTGGACTACTTATCTTCACCTTTGTGATTTTCATTCGCCCTCTGGGGTCTTTGCTTGAACTCGTGGTGCGACGCAACCTTCCTCTCACCAGCATGCTCACGCTGTTCTTGCTGCCTCTCCCCGGGATCCTGGTGCTCACCATCCCTATGGCGGTCCTCGTCGGGACACTTATAGGGCTGAGCCGCATGGCCGCGGATGGCGAGGTAATTGCCGCCCGCGCCGCCGGCATCGGGCTCGCGCAGTTTGTCCGCCCGGTGATGATGCTGGCTGTGGTCGGCTGGGGGATCACCTTGTGGATGAGCTCCTCTCTTTCCCCGCAGGCCGCCCGGAAGTTGGAGCGCATGGAGTCAGGGCTGAAGGCCAGTCAGGTACCCTACGAATTGCAGCCACGGGTGTTTATCGAGCAGTTCCCCAACCAGTTGCTCTACCTCGAGGACGTCAGCGGCTCCGGCTCCCGATGGCGCGGCGTCTTCCTGGCGGACACCACTCAGCGCGACCAACTCAAAGTAACGTTAGCGGAAAGCGGGGTGCTTGTCAACGAACCCGCCCAGAACAGCCTCCGGCTGCACTTGGAGCAAGGAACCACCCACGAATATGATCCCCGGACCCCGCAACTGTATTCAATCATCTCCTTCACCGACACTGACATACCCATCCCTTTGGGCCAGGCGGGGACGCCCGCGGCAGAACAACGCTCGCCGCCGCTGCTCACGGTGAGCCAACTTCTGGAGAACGTGCGGAACTCCCGCGGGCGGCAGGCGGCGCTGGTGGAGCTCCATTATCGGTTTGCCCTGCCCGTGGCGGCTATAGTGCTGGCGCTGGTAGGCATTTCCCTGGGGCTTTCCACCCGCAAAGGCGGCAAGGCCGTGGGCTTGATGCTGACCATCCTGCTGGTCTTCGTCTATTACATCATCATGGCTTTCGGCTGGAGCTTGGCCAAGCAGGGCCGGTTGTCTCCCACTGTGGGCCTGTGGCTCGCGAACGCCGTTTTCGGCGCCACCGGCGTGCTCATGCTCACGCACCTTCGCCGCGTGCGCGGGCGCCTACACCTCCTTCAAGAGTGGGTTGAAGACTTGGTTCGCCGCTGGCACCAGCGCCGCGCCCGCCGTCGCCACACCCCGCTGCCGGACCCGCTCCCGAAGCCCCGCATGCCGGGCAGCCGCTTCTTCCTCATCCTGGACATCTATGTTATTCAGGGCTGGTTTTTCTACTTCCTCATCCTGCTGGTGGTCTTCACGGGCATCTACGTGATCTTCGATTTCTTCCAGCTCCTGGGGGATGTGGTGCGCAATCATGTGGCGCCGCACGTCGTGCTGAACTATTACCGGTTTCTCCTCCCGCAGGTGATTTACCTGATGCTCCCGCTGGGTATCCTGGTGGCGACCCTGGTGAACTTCAGTCTGCTCACCAAGACGAACCAGATTACGGCCATCAAATCCGCCGGCGTCAGCCTTTACCGGATGTGCGTGCCGGTGCTGCTGGCGTCCGCGTTGCTGAGCATCGCGATGTTTGCCCTCGGCGATAAGATCCTGCCGGAAACCAACCAGCGCCAGAACGCTCTGCGCAACCAGATCAAAGGGAAGCCCGCACAGACCTTCTACCGCCCCGACCGGCAGTGGATTTTCGGCCAGTCCAGCCGCATCTATAACTACAAATTTTTTGATCCTTACCAAAACGTCTTCGCCAACCTCTCCGCTTTTGAATTCGACCCGCGCACCTTCCGCATGACGCGACGGATCTACGCCGCGCGGGCCTTCTGGGAGGAGCCGATCCATGGCTGGGTGCTGGAAAATGGATGGGTGAGAGAACTGGAGGGCGACCGCGTCACGAGCTACTTGGACTTTTCGGTGGCTACATTTCGCGAGTTGAACGAGGAGCCCTCGTATTTCAAGAAAGAGGTGAAGCCCTCGGAACAGATGAGCGTGCTGGAACTGCGGCGCTACATTAACGAGCTGAGCCAGAGCGGGTTTGACGTGGTCCGACTCTCGGTCCAGTTCTACCACAAATTCTCTTACCCGCTCGTGGCGTTGGTCGTGACCTTGATTGCTGTTCCCTTTTCTTTTACCGCAGGAAGCAAGGGAGCGCTTTCGGGCATGGCGCTGAGCATCGGGATCGCCATCGTCTATTGGTCCGCCTCCAGCCTTTTCGAAGCCATGGGCAACTTGAATCAGCTCCCCCCTGCCGTGGCCGCCAGCGCTCCCGACGCGCTCTTCGGCCTGGCGGGCATTTACCTCCTGCTGCGCGTCAGAACCTGACATGCCGGGATTCGGGATTCGGGTTTAGGGTTTCGGGCCTGTTCCCTCTGCGAATCCCGAGTCCCTAATTCCGAATCCCTGCCTTTCATGTCGACGCGTCGACATCTTGAAGACGGTGACGCGTCATCCTCAAGAAGAGAGTAAAGCCGTAATCCTCAACTTGGCTGCGGCTTCGCCAGCTAGGCGTAGAAGATAAAGTATTACTTTAGATTTGAAAGTGGGAAGGAAAGTTTGCGTCTCCACTTCCCTCATCAGCCCTCACCCAACCGCGGCTGATGGGTCCCCGTTCTCCGCCCCGCCAAGTAGTGGCACACCCTCACCGACCTCTCGGTCGGCCCCTCAGAAATCTGCACGTCTTGGCCGCGCCGGGAGTCAGTTGCCAGTTGCCGTCGGCGCCGGCTGAAACTCTGGCACGCCGAGTTGCCAGAACAGGAACACCTGCTCATCAGTCGTCTCTTCGATCTCCTTGCTCAGTGGCAGCCCGCCGGAGTGGCCCGCCTTGGTTTCGTAGCGGAGCGCGACGGGCCGGCCGGACCCGCTTGCTGACTGGAGCAACGCAGCCGTCTTCCGCGCGTGGAGCGGATCGACTCGGGTGTCGGAGTCGCCGGTGACGAAAAGCACTGCCGGGTATTTCGTTCCGGGCCTGACGTGGTGGTACGGGGAGTAGGCATAGAGATATTCGAACTGCGCGGGATCGTCGGCGGACCCGTATTCAGAGACCCAAAACTGCGCCACAAGGAACTTGTGGTAACGGAGCATGTCGAGCAGCGGATAACCACACGCCACCGCTCCAAAAAGGTCGGGACGCTGAGTGAGCGCAGCGCCCACGAGCAGCCCGCCGTTGCTCCTCCCCTGGATGGCGAGCCTGGACGGACTCGTGTAGGAGTTTTGAACGAGCCACTCGGCGGCGGCGATGAAGTCGTCGAAGACGTTTTGCTTCTTTCCCAGCATTCCCGCCTTGTGCCACTCCTCGCCGAATTCTCCGCCCCCGCGCAGGTTCGCTACCGCATAGACGCCCCCGTGCTCGGCCCACAACACAGCGGTGGGCGTGAACCAGGGTGTGTAACTGGAGTTGAACCCTCCATAGCCCGTCAGCAACGTGGGACGAGAACCATCAAGCCGCATCCCTTTCCCATGCACCAGGAACATGGGAATCCTCGTCTTGTCCTTGGACGCGTACCAAACCTGCTTGACTTCAAGCCGATTGCTATCGACGGGGACCTTCAGCCGCGCCCAGACGTGTTGGTTCCCCTCCCCCACGTCGTAGCGGTAAATCGTCATCGGCGTGGCGTAGGAGCTGAACGCATAGAATGCTTCCCTGCTTTCCCAGCGTCCCATGAACCCGCCGACCGATCCGATGGTAGGAAGCGTGATGTCGCGCACGTGCTCGCCGCTCGGACCGAAAACCCGCACTTGCGAACTGACGTTGCGCGTGTAGTTCACCACCAGCTTGCCGCCCGCGAGGGAAAGGTCTTCGATGACGGCATCGGTTTCCGGGATGATTTCCCTCCAGCGGTCGCGCCCCGGGTTGTTCAAGTCCACGGCAAAGACTCGTCCATGGGCAGCCTTCCAGTTGGTCCGCATAAAGAGCTGGTTGCCCCCGACCGCCCCGAAGAACCTGGCCGCGATGTCGTTCACCAGCGGCCTGATGGGACCGTGTCCAGCGACGTCTTGGAAATAGATTTCAGTCTTATCTGCTGCGGACCCGTGGAGCACATGGAGGAGGAAGTAACGACCATCTTCCGAGAGATCAGCCAGGATAATCTTGTTCGGGCCGTAACCCTCGCCGAAGACTTCGGTAGCCCTGCCAGGATCGGTTCCCAGGGCGTGGTAGTAAACGCGTGGGCCTTGGGTCTCGTGGCGCGCATAGTAAAACCCGCTCTTGTCAGGCTTGAAGGAAACACTGAAATAGCGGCCTCGCGGCAAGCGGTCGGGCAAGTCTTTCCGCGTGTCCACATTAAGCACGTTGACGGTTTTCTCATCTTCCCCACCGCGGCGTACGCCATAGGCCAGCAACGTGCCGTCTGTGGAGACGGCCATCAGATCGACACTGGTGGTGTGATCGGGGCTCATCGGATGCGGGTCAATCAGCACCTGATCCTCGCCCTTCAACCCTTCCCGCATGTGAATGACAAACAACTCCTGGCTGGCGAGCCGCTCGGAGAAGAAGTAACGCCCGCGGCGCTCCAAGGGCAGGGATATGGTGTCGATCTTGTTGAGCTCGGTGAGGCGCTGTTTCAGGCGCTCGCGCCCCGGCAGGGCAGCAAGCAGGGAGTGGGTATATTTGTTCTCCGCTTCAATCCAGGCTTGCGTTTCCGGGCTCTTTCGGTCTTCGAGCCAGCGGTAAGGGTCAATGACCTTCGTTCCAAAGTAGTCGTCCGTGACCGGGCGAACAGGCGCGATGGGTGGCCGTGCAGTGGGTTTTTGAACGAACGCAGAGGCGAGCGCCGCCAACCCAAGCAGAGCCAGAGTGGAGCGATAGAGAAGCCATGAGCGTCGGTGTGGACTTTTCTCCATAGGAGTGTTCCCCTCCGTTGAGATCGACCTTGCGGGTTTTTACCTGCTGCGCGTCAGAACCCGACAGGCCGGGATTCGGGGTTCGGGTTTGGGGTTTCGGGCCTGTTCCCCACGAATCCCGCGTCCCTAATTCCGAATCCCTGCGTTTCATGTCGACGCGTCGACATTCGAAGGACACCGACAAGTGGCAAGTGACATGTGACCAGCGGGACTCTACCAAGTGCTTCTGAGCGCCCAGAAAGCCCGCGCTCTTGCTCGCAAACAAAAAGGCCGCAAGCCTCCGAAAGACTTGCGACCCAAGTCAAAACTTAAAGTAATACTTTAAGCCAGAGAACCGCGCGGCCACAAGCTGACGGCCCGTAACGCTTGCTTGTCACCCGTCACTGCACTTACGCCGTCGTGTAAACTTTCTCTGCCTGCTTCTTTACCGCCGCCTGGGCCGCCGCGAGCCGGGCGATCGGCACGCGGTAAGGGGAGCAACTGACGTAGTTCAGCCCCGCCTCGGCACACACTTCGATGGAAGCCGGATCGCCGCCATGCTCCCCGCAAATTCCCACCTTCAGGTCCTTGCGGACTTCCCTTCCTTCCTTGGTCGCGAGCTTCATCAACCTGCCGACGCGGATCGGGTCGAGCACGGCAAAGGGATCAGCCGGCCAGATCTTCTGCTTCACATACGCATTGATGATCTTGCCGCAGTCGTCGCGCGAGAGGCCGAAGGTGGTTTGGGTGAGGTCGTTGGTGCCGAAGCTGAAGAACTCCGCGTCCTGCGCGATGTCCCCCGCCGAGAGCGCCGCCGCCGGCAACTCAATCATAGTCCCTACGAGGTACTCCACTTTCACACCCTTCTTCTTGAACACTTCCTGGGCCGCGCGGTTGACGATCTCCCTCTGGGCCGCGAACTCCTTCACGTCACCTATCAGCGGGATCATGACTTCGGGTTTCGCCTCGATCCCCCGCTTCTTGCAGTCACAGGCAGCCTCAAAAATCGCCCGCGCCTGCATCTCGGTGATCTCGGGATACATGATGCCCAACCGGCAACCGCGCAGGCCCAGCATGGGATTGAATTCATGTAATCCTTCAACTACCTCCAGTAACTTCTTGGCACGATTAAGTTTGATTCCTGTCTTCCCCTTAGCCTCCAGCGTGGCGATCTCGACCATCAGCTCTTCGCGCTTGGGCAGGAATTCGTGCAGAGGAGGATCGAGCGTGCGGATGGTTACCGGCAAGCCGTCCATGGCTTTGAACAACCCGAAGAAGTCCTTGCGCTGCACCGGCAAGAGCTTGGCCAGCGCCGCGCGCCGTTCCCTTTCGTACTTGGCGGCTTCTTTGGGGTCCTGCGTGTCTTTACAGGCCATGATCATGCGCTGCATGTGAGGCAGCCGATCCTTGGCGAAGAACATGTGCTCAGTGCGGCAGAGGCCGATGCCCTCGGCGCCAAACCGCCGGGCGACGAGCGCGTCGCGCGGGATATCGGCGTTGGCGCGCACGCCCAGCTCCCGGAAGTCATCAGCACACTTCATAAATTCGGCGAAGTCGCCGCTATGGGGGTCGGGCTCCACCAGGTTGGCCTTGCCCAACATAACCCGGCCCGTGGAACCGTCGAGCGAAATCCAGTCGCCTTCCTTGACGCTGAGGTTGCCAATTTTGATCTCTCGCTCCTTCTCGTCCACGTCGGCGTCGCCACAGCCGGCGACGCAGGGTTTCCCCATGCCGCGCGTCACCACGGCCGCGTGGGAAGTCATGCCACCCCGCGAGGTCAGAATCCCCACGGCCACCTCCATGCCATGGATGTCGTCGGGAACGGTTTCTGCGCGCGCCAAAATTACCGGGTAAGCTTTTCCCTGGGCCACGGCATCGTCGGCGGTAAAGACCACGCGCCCGACCGCCGCCCCAGGGGAGGCCGGCAGGCCCTTGGCTATAACTTGCAGGGGCTTCGATTCATCGAGCACCGGGTGGAGCAGTTGGTTCAACTGCTCGGGCTCGACGCGGAGGACGGCCTCCTGGGACGTGATCAGGCCCTCGCGGAGCATGTCCACGGCGACCTTCACCGCCGCCGGCCCCGTGCGTTTTCCGCCACGAGTTTGGAGCATGTAGAGCTTGCCTTCCTGGATGGTGAACTCGAAGTCTTGGACGTCCTTGTAGTGTTTCTCGAGCCGGGTAGTGATGTCGCGGAGCTGGTCGTAGACTTCCGGCATAATCTTTCCGAGTTCCCTGATAGGGACTGGGGTACGCACGCCCGCGACCACGTCTTCGCCCTGGGCATTCATCAGGAACTCGCCGTAAAACTCCTTGGCGCCGGTGGCGGGGTTGCGCGTGAAGCCGACGCCGGTGCCCGAATTCTCGCCCCTGTTGCCGAAGACCATGGTCTGGACGTTGACGGCCGTGCCCAGTTCTTCGGAGATTTTGTTGAGGCGCCGGTAGGTCTGGGCGCGGGGGTTGTACCAGGAGCGGAACACCGCTTCGATGGCCATTTCGAGCTGAACCCGCGGCTTCTGAGGAAAGTCCTTCCCGGTCTTCTTGCGCACCACCTTCTTGTAGTCTTTGATAACTGCTGCGAGGTCTGCGGCGGTCAGTTCGGTATCGAGTTTAACACCTCGCTTCTTCTTTTGTCCCTCGAAGACGTGCTCAAATTCCGGCTTGGGAATATCGAGCACGACGTTGCCGAACATCTGGATAAACCGCCGATAGCTGTCGTAGGCAAAGCGCGGGTCTCGGGTCTCGCGGGCGATCGCTTCCACCACCGTATCATTCATGCCCAGGTTGAGGATGGTATCCATCATGCCGGGCATGGAGAACTTGGCGCCGGAACGCACGGAGACCAGGAGCGGGTTTGCCGGGTCGCCCAATTTCTGGCCGAGCAAGCTCTCCAGCTTTCCCAGCGCTTGGTCAGTGTCAGCGCGGATGGGGTCCGGGAGCTTGTTGCCGTGTTCGAAATAAATGCGGCACGCAGCGGTGGCGATCGTAAAGCCGGGAGGGACAGGCAGCCCTGCGTTGGTCATTTCGGCGAGGCCGGCGCCCTTGCCCCCCAACACGTCTTTCATGGCGCCGTGGCCATCAGCTTTCCCGTCCCCAAAGAAATAAACGTACTTGTCCATGAATCATGCTCCTTTCACTTTGGCGGTTTGTGCCGCCGTTCGTCAGTTGTCAGCGGTCGTCAGTCGGCCGGAGTTCGAAACCGGAAGGCCGGAACTCGAAGCTCGCAGATCGCACAGCGCGCTGTTCTGGCTGGTCACTTGTCACTGGCCACTGATTTCGATGTCGACGCGTCGACATTCAAGTGCAGTGACCAGTGAAAAGTGACGAGCAACGGGCAACTCTCCACCTAGGGATCTTGGGGCTTGATACTTGCCGCTTGCCACTCGTCACTGCCCTGCGATCTCGGCAAACTGGGCGATCCCTGAAAAGAGCTCATCCAACTTCCCCAGCAGGCGGAGGCGGTTTTGGCGGAGCGCGCGGTCCTCCGCCATGACCAGAACCTTATCGAAAAACCGGTCCACTGCCGGACGGAGACTGGCAATTGTCTCCAGGGCTTGGCGATACTCCCCTGCCTGGCCCAGAGTCGCGGCCTCCTCGGCCACCGTAAGGTAGGCCTGATAAAGCTCCTCTTCCCCGCGCTCTTGCCAAAGCTTCGTGTCCACCTCGCCAGGTTCCCAATCGGCGGCGGTGGCGGACTTGGTCAGGATATTCTTGATGCGTTTTGCCGCCACGGCCAGAGGCTCGAGGTTTTCCCCGCCGCGAATCGCTTCCAGCCCCTCCGCGCGCGCCATAGCATCGACGGGCACATCCCAGCCCGCGGCCAAGACCGCCCGCACCGTGTCGTATCGGAAGGAGCGGACGGCCTCGAAATAGTACCTCAATCGCTCCTCGAAGAACTCCAGAACGCGCTGGAAGACCTCCAACTGGGACGTTCGCCACACGATATTCAGCGCGTTCAGAGCCTGCTCGACGGCGCGCTTCAGGCTGAGGGGGAGACGGAATTCAAGTAATACTTTAACAGTTCCGTTTGCCTGCCGTCGCAACGCGAAGGGGTCGCTCGACCCGGTGGGCTCCAAGCCGACGGCGAAACCTCCCACCACCGCGTCAAGCTTATCGGCCAACGAGACCACAGCCCCTACCAGCGAGCGCGGGCACCGGTCCTCGGCGCCGTGCGGCAAGTAGTGGTCGTAGATCGCCCCGGAGACCTCGGGCGGCTCCCCTTGGGCAACGCTGTAAAGCCCGCCCACGACACCTTGCAGTTCAGGGAACTCTTGGACCATTTGCGTCGTCAGGTCACACTTGCAGAGTTCCACGGCCCGCAGGACGTTTCCGCGCTGCCCTGCCTTCAAGATCCCCTGGGCCTCCAGGCTGGCACAGAGGTGCTCGGCAAGGGCCCTCATGCGCCGAATCTTGTCACCGTAGCTGCCAAGTTCGGCTTGGTAAGTAACCTTCTCGAGCCGTGGCAGCCGGTCGCGCAGGGGCGTACGCTGGTCGGTATCCCAGAAGAACTCGGCGTCCGTGAAGCGCGCCCGAAGGACACGCTCGTGCCCCTGGCGGACCAAGCCCCTCTCATCCGAATCCATATTGAGCACGGCCAGGAAATACGGCCGCAGGTTTCCCTGCTGATCCTCCACGGCAAAGTACTTCTGGTGGTCGCGCATGACGGTGATGAGAATTTCGCGCGGCAGATGCAGGAAACGCTCGTCGAAGCTCCCGAGCGTAGGCCGCGGCCACTCGGTCGAGTTCGCAATCCAATCCGCCAACCATTCATCCTGGACGATCTTGAGCGAAGCTTTCTCAACTTGCGCTTGAGCCTCAAGGGAGATTCGCTCGCGGCGTTTTAAGTAGCTAATTTCCACATGCGCTTGCGCCAATTTCTTCGTGTAATCCTTGAAGTTTGTTACTCGCCAGGGCTTCCGGCCCCTCAGACGGTGCCCAAAGGTGCAGTCTCCGGACTTCACGTCCAGGATTTCGAACTCGACTATCTTCGCCTGCTTCCCTTCTCCCAGAAGCGCCAGCACCCAGCGAATTGGCCGCACAAAACGGGGCGCCGACTTCCCCATCCAGTACATGCTCTTGGGGAAGCTCAAGCCCAGAATGGCGGCAGGCAGAATCTCCGGCAGGATCTCCCGGGCAGGGCGGCCCTCGGTGGTTTTCTGCAGCGCCAGGTACTCACCTTTGGCCGTGGTCACGCGGACCAAGTCGTCGACGCGCGCCGCGTTCTTCTGGGCAAAGCTCTCTGCCGCCCGGGTGTACTTCCCTTCCGCATCGATAGCTACTTTGACGGGGGGTCCGAGGATCTGTTCGATCTTGTCGGGCTGCTGAGCCGATAAAGCGGAGACGTGAACCCCCAGGCGACGCGGCGTGGAATACGTTTGTAGGGGCGGTTCGCGAACCGCCCCTACGCCTCTTTCAGGGGATGCGTCGGTGGCGGGCAATAACCGGGCTTCGCTGAGTGCCGCCTGGACTCGCTCCCCCAAGCTTTCCTCGGCATCGCGTAAGAAGCGCGCGGGGATTTCCTCGCAGCCGACTTCGAGGAGCAGGGGCAAAGTCGCGGGATTCGATGTTCGGGATTCGCGTTTGGAGGCGGATTTCATGCCTGCTCGGCCTCCACGGGGACTTTCAGCCGCTCGACGTAGATGCGCGCCACTTCAGTGGCCAGCTTGCGGACGCGAGCAATCAACGCCACACGCTCGGTGACGCTGATGGCCCCGCGCGCGTCGAGGATGTTAAACAGGTGCGAGCATTTCAAACACAGGTCATAGGCCTTGCACAGCGGGAACCGGCGCCGCGCTGTCTCGTCGGCGAGTTTGGGGTAGGAAGCCAGCAACCGAGACGCCTCCTGTTCGTAGAGTTCGAACAAGGCCCGGCAACTCTCCGCCGAGGCGGCCTCAAAGTCGTACACCGAAAGCTCCAGTTCTTCCGCGCGCCGCAGGTCGCCATAAGTCACGTTATCATTCCAACGGACCTCATAGACGTTCCCAACGTTCTGAAGGAAGGCCGCGATGCGCTCCAGGCCGTAGGTCAACTCCACGCTGATGGGCTCCAGGTCCACGCCACCCGATTGCTGGAAGTAGGTGAACTGGGTGATCTCCAAGCCATCCAGCATGACCTGCCAGCCGATGCCCCAGGCACCCAGGGTGGGGGCTTCCCAGTTGTCTTCCTCGAAGCGGATGTCGTGGTGGCGGATGTCGATTCCCAGCGCCCCCAGGCTTTCGAGGTACATGTCCTGGATATTCTCGGGCGGCGGCTTCAGGATGACTTGCATCTGCGTATGCTTGAGCAGCCGGTTGGGGTTTTCGCCGTAGCGCCCGTCGGCGGGCCGCCGCGAGGGCTGCACGTAGGCCACCCGCCACGGTTCGGGCCCGAGCACGCGGAAGAAGGTTTCCGGGCACATGGTGCCCGCGCCCACCTCTAAATCGTAGGGCAAGGCCAGCACGCAGCCCTGCCGCGCCCAGAACTCGCTCAGGCGCAGGGTCATGTCTTGAAAAGACAGTCCGGCGGGCGGAAACAGCTTCTTGTTCTGGCCAGTTGAAGGCATATGCCGAGGACTCTTAGCTGTCAGCCGTCAGCTATCAGCGACCGCACGCCAACGGGCACCGCTATGCCAGCTTTCTTGCCGGGGCTGCCCCGGGTAGTGTCCTAATCCGCGCCGTGGCGCCGGGCGGAACTCCGGTCTCTGGAGTCCAGAAATCGGACTTGTCCCGACCTTGTCGGGATCCCGGCTCTCGCTGAAGGCTGACGGCTGATTGCTGACAGCTTCTTACACTTCTTCCGCCAGTTGCGCGCGGGTCACAAGCCTGCGCTCCAGGTGGCCCTCGATCAACTCCTCAAAAAACCGGCGAGCCTCCCGGCACCCCGCTGGCGCCTTTTCCGCCGCCAACCATCGCGCGAGCGGGCTTTGGCAAGCGGTCTGTACCATGGCGAGCGCCGACGACGACACGGCCTGGCTGGCTGCGCTGGTGCGACAAGCGGCACACAGCACACCCTCTGACCCCGGCCCGTAAAACCCGCCCTCGGCGCCCAGTTCGCGGCCGCACGCCATGCAGCGTTCGAGGTCCGGCAAGAAACCTCCCAGCCGCAATGTCCAATAGTTGAAATATAGCAGCGGCCGGTTGATTTCTCCCGAATGCTTCAAGGCGCGCAAGACGGTCAGCAGCAGGCGGAAGGCGCGCTCGTTCACCTCCCGCTCTGGAAGGACTCGCTCGGAGACCTCCGCCATGTACTGGGTCGCCAATTGCAGGCGATAATCCTTCTGCATATCGAAGAAGGACTCGAGCAATTCCGTCGAATTCAGCCGCAGCAGGTCGCGGTTTTCCCGCTCAAAGATCCAGATCCGCACGTGGCTGAGGGGTTCGAGCGTGCCCCCAAAGCGGCCTCTGGTCCGCTGCGCTCCACGGGCCACGGCCCTCAAGCGCCCCAATTCTCGGGTAAAAAGCGAAGCGATCTTGTCAGCTTCTCCCAGACGGTAGGTTCTGAGGACAATCGCTTCCGTTTCGCGTAGAGGCATCCCGGCGCCCCCGCTGTGCGCGGTCGACGCGCCAACAAACCAATCAAATTAGCATAACCCCACGCATGCGGAAAGCGAAAAGTAGCCCGCCCACGGAGGCATGTGGCCCACGCAATTGTTTCGGGCTACATCTGCTGAACATGAACCTGAATCCTTGCCCAGCAGGCTTGGGGAAGAAATTCTCCTCCTGGCCGGCGCTCCTCCTCTCCTCTTTCCGAGAGGGTGCTGAAAAATGCCCTGCACGCGCCCTTTGGCTTTGCGACCGCGTCCGTCGCGTCTTGTCGCGGCGGTCCCGCCCTGCGGGAGCGCCTCTACAGGTATTTTCAGTCGCGCGAAAGCTCACAACCTGTTGCCCAGCGAACCCAGACAGCCCGCGCAGGGGCACATGGCCATGTGCCCCTACACCCCTGGTCTCCCGCGAACCCGCCTAGCACCGAAAAGCCTTGGAAAGAACTCACCAACCTGCCCTCTGGCTTGGCACACAACTATCCGCTAAGCCATGATCTTGGTTGAGGTTGTGGAAAAAATCGGAACTTTTGTGGAAATCTAATTATGTTAACTCCCACCCCCAGCCGCAAAATATTATCAGACGTGCCTGTGGATAGCGCTCCCCTGCCCCAAGGCACGGGGGGGGGCAGCCCGCTGCGCCTCCGAGGATGAGGTTAGAGACCAACAGACGGTGCAGGAAGCAGAGGACCGAAAATGCCGTTTTTCGTCGCGCGTCCCCGGGCGGCTTTTCAGCATGGTGTGGTGCTGGACGCAGCGCCGCGCTACGCCGCGGAATCGCGCGAGCAGCCGCCTCACGTTGCCGTGCCTTTCGTTCGCTCTACCCCGCCCGGACGTCCCGGTAGGGGCGAGCCGGCCGCTCGCCCCTACCGTTCACACCACCGCGTGCGGACAATCAATCCCCTGCCCTACCGGGGGCATTTGGCCGTGGCTGCTTCGCAGCGCGGCGACCGGCGCGGCGCGAGAGGTGAAGATCGCCAATCTCGTTGCGTTGTTTCGCCGCAAGTGGCCTAAAGTGAGGCTTGAATTTCGCGACCGTAAGGGCGCAGACTTCCTCTTGAGCACACCACGCCCGCAACCAGAAACGGCGGAAGGCCACGGGCAACAGCGTGAACTTTTGATGGAGGAAATGAGCCATGCTCAACTCTCGAGAACGCGTCAGACTGGCACTCGAGCATAAGGAAGCCGACCGCATTCCTATGGACCTGGGCGCCACCACTGTAACCGGGATGCATGTGAGCACGGTATACCGCTTACGCCAAGCGCTGCGGCTCGATGAGCCCGGTACTCCCGTCAAGGTAATCGACCCATTTCAGATGCTAGGTGAGATCAAGCCCGATCTCATCGCAGCGCTTGGGACCGACTTCGTTATGTTGGCGGGCACACGAACTGCGTTTGGGTTCAAGCTGGAAGGGTGGAAGGAGTGGACCTCTTTTGACGGCACTCCTACCCTGGTGCCGGCAGGTTTTAACACCGTCCCCGAACCGGACGGAGATCTCCTCATGTATCCCGAGGGAGATCCCTCGTCGCCACCCAGCGGGCGAATGCCGAACGGAGGATTCTACTTTGACATCATTGTGCGGCAGCCGCCCCTGGACGATAAGAACCTCAGGGTTGAGGACAATTTAGAAGAGTACGGGCCGATTCCCGAGGCGGAACTCGAACACTTCCGACGCGAGGCTGAGCGACTATATGCAGAAACTGACAAAGCAATCGTCCTCGGCCTCGGCGCCCTGGGTTTGGGTAATATCGCTCGCGTCCCTGGCCCTGGACTCAGGCACCCCAAAGGAATCCGCGACGTGGAGGAGTGGTACATGAGCTTGACCACCCGGCGCGATCACCTCTACCGGATTTTCGAGGCACAAACGGAAATTAACTTGGCGAACCTCAAGAGAATTCATCAGGCTGTCGGTGACCGAATCTCGGCGGCCTATCTGACGGGCAGCGATTTCGGCGCCCAGAACGGCCCGCTCATATCTCCCAGAACTTACCGCGATCTGTTTTGGCCCTTCCACAAAATGATCAACGACTGGGTCCACCAGCACACCTCATGGAAGACGTTTATTCACTCGTGCGGCTCAGTTTGGGCCTTGATTGAGGACTTCATAGCCGCAGGATTCGACATCCTCAACCCTCTGCAGGTGTCGGCAGCGAATATGGATCCTGGTGAGCTCAAGAAAAAGTTCGGCGACCGAATTACTTTGTGGGGCGGTGGAGTGGACACCCAGCGCACTCTTCCCTTTGGCACCCGCGAAGATGTGCGGGGCGAAGTCCGCGAGCGCATCAGGGCCATGGGTCGAGGTGGAGGATACGTTTTTGACGCCGTCCATAACGTCCAGGCTCTTGTCCCGGTCGAAAACGTACTAGCGATGTACGAAGCGGCGAGAGAATACGGTCGCTACCCGCTGATGTGGATGCACGTTGCGTAGGGCCGCCCCTTGGGGCGGCCTTGGCCGGGGCAAGCCCCGGCCCTACGAAGTGGGTGGTGTCTCCTTCTCATGGCTACGATACGGTTGGCATGGCGCGTGCCGCGCTACACCGACGAGGCAGAATGGACAAAGCTAAATGTCCGGGTCAGGATCTTCGCTACTGGACTCCCAAGGATATCTACGAAGTACCCTGCACCTATTGTGAAAAGCCGATCGAGTTCTTTAAGGATGACTTCAGGCGTCGATGCCCTCACTGCGGCAAGCTCAACCTTAATCCTAACAACGACTTATCCTGTGCAGCGTGGTGCAGTGCAGCGGCGGAGTGCCTTAAGGAGCTCGGTCGCGAGCTTCCCGGCATGGACGGCTCAGGCGAACAGCAGGGGGGTGCGGAGCCCAAAGGGCAGGAGTGACGAAAAACTGAGCGATTTTGCGACAAATCTTCCCTGCTTGAAGGAATGGCGGGAAAATACCCACCTTGTTTGCTTCGTCTCTCTGACTTCTTTCCCTTGGCCTAAGAAAGGTCATATGTCCATTTTCCACCAGTCGATAGGGACATGACGAATTGTCAGCCCTCTTGCCTTGGTTCTCTGGGCCAAATGTGGTAACTAATCTGCTGGAAAAACAAGGGATGGGGCTCAAACTAGCCATCTCCGGCAAAGGCGGGGTGGGAAAGTCCACTATCGCCGGAACGCTTGCGCGTCTTTTTGCCGCCGATGGGTTCCACGTACTGGCGATAGACGCTGATCCCGACGCCAACCTGGCTTCGGCACTGGGGTTCCCTGCCCCTTTACGCCGTTCCCTTCGCACGATTGGCACAGAGCGGGAACTTATCGAAGAAAGGACCGGGGCCAAGGTCCGAGAATTCGGCCAGATCTTCACCCTCAATCCGGACGTTCAGGGGATTGCCGAGCAATACGCGACGCACTACGCGGGGGTGGGTCTTCTAGTCCTTGGCGCTGCCCAGCGCGCAGGCGGTGGGTGCGCATGCCCGGAAGGCGTTTTGCTGAAATCTCTGGTCCGTCATCTGGTGTTGAAGCGGGACGAAGTGGTGATTCTCGATATGGAGGCCGGCATCGAGCACATGGGACGCGGGACGGCCATGGGCGTAGATCTCTTGCTCGTCGTGGTAGAGCCAGGGCAGCGGAGCGTGGAAACCGCTCAACACATCCGCACGATGGCCTTGAGCCTTGGCATCCGACGCTTTGCGGTGGTTGTAAATAAATCTGCCGCCGTCGAGGCCGATCGCGCGTGGATGTCGCGAGAATTTGGCGCTGGCAACGTGCTGGGCGTGATTCCCTTTGATCAGCGTATTGTTGATGCCGACCGCACTGACCGGTCTTTGTTTGACGTCGGCGACGATGACGTATTAGCGCCATTCCGAGACATTCGACGGACCCTTCATGAGCAGTACGAGCATTCGTTACCAGTCAACGAGCAGGTTTAGCAGGATGCTGAAGAACTCGTTTTGAAGGGCTTTCCGTAGCGGGGGTCCCGCAGGCGCGTGACCGGCACCGTTCAACTCTTCGACTTTTCAACTCTTTGGACTGTCGAAGAGTCGAAGAAGTTGAAAAGTTGAAGCGCTTGCGCGTCCCGCGCCTGCGGGACGGCCTCTACGAGTAGGCACAAGGAGGGAGCGGATGATTTTCCAACCAAAATGCTTGGCAACGGGCATTGGCAGTTTTCCCCATGCCAGGGCCGAGGACGCCGTACGTGTGGTCTTGGACGCTATCCCCGACGCTCCGGTCTGGCCCCAGTTGCCCGCCAACGGGATCAACGAGCAGATGGAGGTACAGTATTCGGAGGGACTTCCGCGCGTGGTTATCGACCGCGAGAAGGAACGAATGTACATCGACACCTCAGGTGATTACTCGCTGGACCTGGCAACGTTCTACGAGAATTTCCTGGCTGAGAACCTGGATTATTTCCAGATCACGCCGGCGTTCTCCAAGGGCATTTATGCATTGGAAGCGGCGCTGAAGGCTGCGGGCCGCGTTCGTCCCTTTGTTAAACTGCAAGCCACCGGCCCCATTACTTTTGGCCTGACTATTGTGGACGAGAAGAAACGCGCCATCTACTACAATCCGGAATTCATCGACACGGTCATCAAGGGCTTGGTGATGAAATGCCGGTGGCAGATACAGCGATTCCGGCCCTATGCGGAGAACATTATTTGCTTCCTCGACGAGCCCATCCTTTCCGCCTTCGGTTCCTCAACCTATATGAGCGTGAGCCGGGAGGATGTGGTGGGCAAATTGAAGGAAGTCATCGAAGCCATCCACGCCGAAGGCGCCCTGGCAGGGGTGCATTGCTGTGGGAATACGGAATGGCCGATCCTGATCGACGCGGGCGCTGATATCGTTAACTTTGATGCCTTCGACTTCGCGGAGACCGTTGCCCTCTATCCCCAAGCGATGAAACGTCACCTTGAAGCCGGGAAGGTATTAGCGTGGGGGGTTGTACCTACGAACAGCGCGAAAATTCAATCCCAGACGTGTGCAAGCCTCCTCGCCAGATTTGACGCAGACGTAGAGCGTTTGGCCAGTGCGGCGAAGATCGATCGCGATTTAGTGATGCAGCAAGCGATGGTCACCCCCTCTTGCGGGACAGGGTCTCTCCCGGTTGGGGATGCGGAGCGCGTTTTCAGCCTTCTCTGCCAGACGAGCCGAGCGCTCCGGGAGCGGTTGGGCGTGGCACGGCTATCCCGGCCGTGAACCGTCACGGGCGAGACGCCCGTGCCACAGGGCGGCGCGGTGGCCTGATTGCAGGTTCCTCCCTTTCCCCCAGTGCTGACGGGGGCGCGGCCCGCCGCCCGTAGGCCAGGGTACCCAAAAGGTTCCGAGCTGGGCAGGGGCTCTGGGCCGCAGGGCGGAAAAGGGCGATCACCAATTGGGGTCGACGAGCCCCGATCCGTCGATAAAGGGAGCGATCCCGCCTCGGCGGGACCGGACCCGTCGAGGCGGGCGGACCGCCTTGGGGAGCCGGGCTGGGCGTGCACTCAGGCATCTTCGGCCGCCACTCGGCGCATGGGATTTATTCTTGCCGACGGATCGGGGCGAGTTAGGCCGCGTGGCTTATCATGCCTTTAGGCGTGGACCCCGATCCCGAAGCAGAAGCCGGGTTGGGGCCTTAGGCCTTGCGTTCTTAGAAAGATCTGAGCATGTCACCCAGAACAATTTCAGCTTTAGTGAGATCGGCTATTCGGAATGTAACGAACCAATTGTATAAGGTTTGGACCCGCTTGCCCGATCCCAACTTCGGGATCGGGGTGAACGGCCGACTGTGAATTACGACAAGAGAACACCATGGGGCCAATACTCGCTGTGACTGGAAAGGGGGGCGTAGGCAAGACCACCATCGCAGCGCTGATGGTCCAATGGTTACTTGCCCGCGGAGAGACTCCGGTCCTCGTCGTGGACGCCGACTCGAACGCCAACCTCCACGAGTTATTGGGTATCTCGTACCAAGCCACCGTGGGAGGGATCCGGGAGAGTGCCCGCCAGGAGGCTCAGAGGCTCTTCGGGATTGCGAAGCAAGAATTCCTCAACTTGCGCGTGCATGAGGCGCTGGTCGAGCAGCGCGGGTACGATCTCATCGTCATGGGGCGGCCGGAGGGCCAAGGATGCTACTGTTTTGCCAATAACGTGCTGCGCGACGTGATTCAGCGCCTGGCGGCGAATTACAAGCACGTGGTAGTCGATAGCGAGGCGGGACTCGAACATGTCTCCCGCCGTACCCTGTTTGCCCTCGACTTCCTGTGCATCGTCTCCGACTGTTCCGTGCGTGGCGTGCGTACGGCACGCCGCATTGGCGAGTTGGTGGCGGAGATGGCTACACCGGTCAAGCATCGCGGCCTCATCGTCAACCGCGTTCCGGAGGGTCAGTTGCCTCCTCCCATCGCCCAGGAAGTGCAAGCCACCGGCTTGAAGCTATGGACGGTAATGCCCGAGGATCCGGCGGTGGCGGCTATGGACGCCGGCGGTAGGACCGTGAGCGACATTCCCGGAGATTCCCCTGCCCGGGCGGCTGTCAATTGCCTGATGGAAGAACTGTTCGCCGGGGATCCGGCGCGTGGTGCTCGGCTCCTGGCCCAGGCCCAACCTCACCGGTGAATCCGGAGGTAGATCTCGATGCCGAATCCGAAAGACCCCGCTCCTGGGAACGATGTCTCGCGTGATCCCGCCATCAACGAGATGGTGGGCATCGCACGGATCGAGCAGATTCCCACGGTTTGGGACCGCTATCAGAACCAACAGCCTCAGTGCAAATTTGGCTGGACGGGAGTATGTTGCCGCCTCTGCCACATGGGGCCTTGTCGTATCACCCCGAAGGCGAGTCAGGGGATCTGCGGAGCTGACGCCGACACGATCACCGCCCGCAACCTTTTGCGCGAGATTGCCGCCGGTACCGCGGCGCACTCGGACCATGGCCGGATGCTGGCGCGCACCCTCAAGGCGGTGGCGAGCGGCCAGGCCGGCGAGTACAAGATCACCGATAGTCGCCGCCTGCGTGAAGTGGCGAAATTCTTCGAAATCGAAACCGAGGGTCGCCGCGATCCAGAGATTGCCGGTGACCTTGCCGACTTTTTCCTGGCCCAGTTTTCCTGGTCCGAGGGACCCAACCCGACTCTGAAACTCGCTCCCCAGAAGCGCCAGGAACTGTGGAAAAGGCTGGGACTCGAACCGCACGGTATTGACGGCGCCGTGGTGGAAATCCTGCACCGGACCAACATGGGCGTTGACCACGACTATCGTCACCTCATCATGGGTGGATTGAAATGCAGCGTGGCCGACGGCTGGGCAGGGTCCATGATTGCAACCCTAATCTCCGATATTCTCTTTGGGACGCCCAAGCCGGTTCGCAGCCGCGTCAACCTGGGCGTGCTTTCACGAGAGAAAGTGAACATCATCGTCCACGGCCATGAGCCCAGCCTCTCGGAAATGCTGGCCATGGCCTCGCAGGATGAGGAACTGCTGGCCTACGGGAGAGAAAAGGGGGCGGCGGGGATCAATATCGCGGGCATCTGCTGCACCGCGAACGAGATCCTCATGCGGCGGGGCTTGCCCATTGCCGGGAACTTCCTGCAACAAGAGTTGGCGATTTTAACCGGCGCCGTCGAAATGATGATCGTGGACGTCCAATGCGTGATGCCGTCGTTGCCGCAAGTGGTGCGCTGTTTCCACACCAAGCTGGTGAGCACCTCGGAGCTCGGCCATACGCACGACGCCGAGCAGATCACCTTTGATGTCCAACAGGGTTACCAACAAGCCTGTCACTTGATCCGCGCGGCCATCGATAACTTCCCGCGCCGCGACAAGGACCGCGTCCACATCCCCAAAGAATCCATGGAGATCGTTGCCGGGTTCTCCAACGAAACGATCTTCCACATGCTCGGGGGGCGATTCCGCAGTACTTTCCGGCCTCTCAACGACGCGATTATCGATGGGCGCATCCGGGGCGTAGTGGGAATCGTGGGATGCACGAATGCGAAGATCAAGGTGGACGACGCGCACGTTCGCCTGGCGACCGCGTTGATCAAACGGAACGTTCTGGTGCTGCAAACCGGCTGCGCGGCCATCGCCTGCGCCAAGGCGGGATTGTTGGTCCCGGAGGCGGCCTTGACCATGGCCGGGCCCACGCTGCGCGAGGTCTGCGAGGCGGTGGGAATTCCCCCGGTGTTGCACATGGGTTCCTGCGTGGATAACAGCCGCCTGCTCCTCGCCGCCACCAACATTCTCCACGAAGGCGGGCTCGGCCAGGACCTCTCCGAACTGCCCGTCGCCGGGGCCGCGCCGGAGTGGATGAGTGAGAAGGCTGTCGCCATCAGCCACTATTTCGTCGCCAGCGGCCTCTACGTCGTGCTCGGGCATCCTCTTTACGTCGAGGGCAGCGAGAACGTGAGCAAATTCCTCTGCCAGGAAATGGAAAGCATCACCGGCGGCAGGTTCGAGTGGGAAGCTGATCCCGAAGTCGCGGCGCGGAAGATTCTGGAGCATATCGAGAAGAAACGCGATGCGCTGGGGATTAATGTGAAGAAGGAACGCAAGCTATACGACATGAAGGAGCGGAGGGAGCTGCAATGAGCAAGCTCATTGCTTCCTCGGCTATCCAGGGAGCCCACAAGATCGTCAAGCAAGCCGAGGAAATGGTGGCCCGGGCCGCGGCTGCCAAAGGGCTTGAATGCCCCGTGGGGTTTCCGGACACTGCGTACTCGCTGCCCGTGATTTACTCCTTGTTGGGGCGCCGTGTGGACCGGCTGGCGGATATGCAGCCGGTGCTGGACGAGTGCCGGAGCCTGTTGCCCCCTGTTCCGACGGAGGAAGTCTGGCTGCCTTATCTGGGTCCGGCCCTGGATGCCGGGATGGCCACCCTCTTCGCCTTTGAGCTCATAGAGGCGTGTAAGTACCTCATCGGCCCACATCCCGTCCACGACCTGTGGCTCGGCGCTGCCAACGACGTGATTATCCGGGAGCGAGGGATCGAATTCGTAGACGGCTCCGCGCCGGGATTTGCGGCGGTGGTCGGCGCCGCTCCGGATAATCAGACGGCCGTCCGCATTGCCCGCGAATTGCAGGAGAAGAATCTGTACATCTTCATCGCGGGGAATACCCACGGTGTTTCCTTCGCCGAACAGCTAGCGCAGGCCGGGGTGGACCTGGGTTGGGAAACCCGCCTGGTGCCTTACGGAAAGGAGATCTCTGCCGTCATTTATGCCTTGGGGTTTGCCAACCGCGTCGCGCTGTCATTTGGCGGCGTGCAGCCGGGCGACCACACGCGAAACTTGCGTTATAACAAAGACCGCGTTTTTGCTTTCGTGATGGCGCTCGGCAAAGTGGACGAGGAGAAGTATGCGGCCGCCGCAGGCGCCATCTCCTATGGCTTCCCGACGATTGCGGATACGGATATCCCCCAGATCCTCCCGACCGGCATCTGCACTTACGAGCACGTGGTCTCCTCCATACCTCACGACCGGATTGTGGAGAAGGCTCTGGAAGTGCGGGGCTGCAAGGTCAGGATCACCAAGGTGCCGATTCCGGTCGCTTACGGGCCAGCCTTCGAGGGCGAGCGGATTCGCAAGGAGCAAACGCACGTCGAATTCGGCGGCAATCGGACGCATGCTTTCGAGTACGTCACGAGCCGGGACTTGGCCGACGTAGAAGACGGGAAGAGCGTCGTTGTGGGCCCGGAGATTGATGACGTCCCGGAAGGCGCCGGCCTGCCGCTGGCCATCTGGGTGGAGGTTGCCGGCCGCAAAATGCAGACTGATTTTGAGCCGATCCTGGAACGCCAGATCCACCACTTGATCAACGGGGGTGAGGGTATCTGGCACATGGGGCAGCGTGATACCATCTGGCTGCGCATCAGCCAAGTTGCCAAATCCAAGGGCTTCAAGATCCGTCATCTCGGCGAAATCCTGCACGCCAAATTGCTCAGCGACTACCCGGCAATTGTGGACAAGGTTCAGGTCACCCTCTACACAGACGCCCAGGAAGTTGAAGCGCGCCTGCCCGGAGTGCGCCATGTCTACCGTGACCGTAATTTGCGCCTGGCGTCGCTCACCGATGAGCGCGTGGACACTTTTTACTCATGCCTCCTCTGCCAGAGTTTTGCTCCCAACCACGTCTGCGTGATCACTCCCGAGCGGCTAGGGTTGTGCGGCGCCTACAACTGGTTGGATGCGCGGGCCGCCTACGAAATTGATCCCACGGGCCCCAACAAACCTCTGGTCAAAGGGACCTGCATCGATCCGGTCCGCGGCCAGTGGAAAGATATCAACGACTTTGTTTATATCCATTCCAAACAAGCCATCAGCGCCTTCAATGCCTACTCGATGCTGGAAAACCCCATGACGAGCTGTGGGTGCTTTGAGGCCATTGTGGCGCTCTTGCCGGACTGCAACGGAGTGATGATTGTCAACCGTGAGTACACCGGCGACACTCCGGCAGGGATGAAGTTCGCGACGCTGGCCGGCATGATCGGCGGGGGCGTTCAGACCCCCGGGTTCATTGGGGTCGGCAAGGCTTACATTTCCAGCCGGAAATTCATCTCCGCCGAAGGCGGCCACCCGCGGATTGTCTGGATGCCTCGCGAGTTGAAGGAGACGCTGAAGGAAGACCTCGATCCCATTGGCCAGCGCCTGGGCATCAATAACTTCACAGAGCTGATCGCTGACGAAGGCATCGGGGTCGATCCGGGGTCGATCCGCGCTTACATGGCGAAGGTGAACCATCCCGCCCTGTCGATGTGGGATATCGCTTCGGCTTCACCGGAAGCCGCCGCAGTGGACGCCGCGCGCGGGGTGGGGGCTGCGGCGCCCCCTCCTCCTCCCGCGCCCGCTTCTCTTGGGGTCGCTGTGGCCGAGGCAGCACCGGCCGTAGTGCCGCCCTGCGGCCCAGAGCCTGGCATGCTTTTCGACCACCGGGGGCCTATGGGCGGCGGGCCGCCCGCCCCGGCACCTCGACCGACCGCGCCACCAGAGCCCCTGGCCGGACCGGTTCTCCGGGAAGCAGTGCAGCCTGGCGTCCCGCCCGCAGCCCACCCGGTCCCCAGCGCTCCGGTCGCCCCGGCGTTGCCATTCCCTGCTCTGCCCGCGCACCCCCTGGATGGCAGCCTATCGTATGTCATCTCGGTGCTCGACAGATTTCGTTCCAGCGGTCTCGCGGCCATGCTGGATAAGATAACAACCCCGGAACAGCAAATGGCTGCCTTGCAGATGTCCACCGCAGTGAATCTGCTCACCGCCGGCGCGAATATGCTGTTGATGCACAGCAGCTCGCTCGGTCAACTTCCGCAGACGCCGCCTGCTCCCGCACCCGCGAATGAGGGGGCAACTGTCGGCGCTGGGTCTGCCGCCGCGACGGCGACCGAGCCTGCTCCTGAGACCGCCCAGGTCGAAGTTGCTCTCCCGGCCATTCCTCAGCCTGCTTCGTCAGCAGCGTGCGCGTCTTCGCAGCCCGCTGCCTCGGTGATAGTTGAGGGGCGTAGGGGCGCATGGCCATGCGCCCCTACCCCGGTTCGGGTACCGCGGACCTCGGCGGCCATTGTGATGCCCACCACCTTCAGCGTGCCCGGCGAGACAGTCAATGCGGCTATACGCGTGGTGACGCTGGGCGGTACGGGAACTCGAACTTCTGCGGTGGCCGTGGGCGGTGCGAGGGCGCTCCCCTTCCGCCACTTCGAGGGCGACACCGGCCACCCGCCGGTAATGGCTATGGAAGTCTTCGACCAGGTTCCGAAGAGCTACCCGGACAGCCTGCGCAAAGCTTATGGCGACCTGTTAAGAGACCCAGCCCGCATGGCACGCTTCTGCGTGGAGGACCTGGGCGCCCAAGCTATCAGTGTGCGCCTCTGGGGGACGCATCCGGACAACGGCGACCGCTCCCCCGAGGAGGCCGCCCAAATCGTTGGGGACATCTTGAAAGCCGTAGGCGTGCCGCTCATCATCACCGGCCCCAGCCACTATGACAAGAACAACGCAGTGATGAAGCAGATTGCCAGCGCCTTTGCCGGGGAAAACCTGCTGCTCAATTGGGTGGAGACGGATAACTACAAGACGATCGCCGCCGTCGCGCTGGGCTACAACCACTGCCTGGTCGCGCAGACGCCTATTGACGTGAATTTGGCCAAGCAGCTCAACATCTTGCTCACCAACATGGGCGTCCCCCCGGAGAAAATTGTCATCGATACCCTGACGGGCGCCTTGGGTTACGGCATTGAATACACGTATTCGGTCATGGAACGCATCCGCACCTCGGCCTTGCTGGGTGATTCCATGCTGGCCATGCCTATGCTCGGCACGCCGGGCTACGAGGTGGCCAGGATTAAAGAGAGCAAGGCGCCGAGGAGCGCGTTCCCCCTCTGGGGACCTGAAGAGGCACGCGGCGCATTGCTGGAGATCGCCACCGCTATGAGCCTGCTGAACGCGGGCGCGGATCTTCTCATCATGTACCATCCCCTGGCTGCCCGCACCGTCCAAAGCAAGATTGCGGAGATGACCCGGATCGAGGATTGACGATGGCGCTGACGGGCCTGGATATCTTCAAGCTGTTGCCCCGAACCAATTGCGGCGAGTGCGGGGTACCCACCTGCATGGCCTTCGCCATGAAGCTGGCGGCAAAGAACGTGGAACTGGCTGCGTGCCCATACGCTTCCGAGGAGGCCAAAGCCAAGATCGGCGCTGCAAGCAAACCGCCCATTCGTCTGGTCAAAATCGGGCCTCCGGGGCGCGAGATTGCGGTGGGCAACGAGCTCGTCATGTTCCGGCACGAGAAGACTTTCGTGCACCCGACGGCGCTTGCGGTCTCTTTCTCGGACGGCGAATCGGCGACAGACCTCGCTCACAGGACGGCAACATTCCGCGAGTACTGCCTGGAGCGGGTAGGAGAACAACTCCGGCTGGACCTCGCGCTGGTGGAGAACACCAGCGGCGCGGTGGGACCGTTTGTGGCCGCAGTGAAGGAAGTGGCGGCGGCTACAGGCTGTGGGCTGATTCTGACGAGCGACGAGCCGGAAGCCCTCGAGGCCGCCTTGCGATGCCTGGAGGGGCAGCGTCCGCTGATTCATGCGGCGACGCCCGAGAATGCGGAGGCGCTGGCCGCTCTGGCGCTGAAATTCAAGGCACCGCTGGTCGCCCGTGCCCACTCCCTCGATGCGCTTGCTGCCCTGACGGCGAAGCTGGCTTCCCTGGGGGTAGTCGATATCGTGCTCGAATTGCCCGCCGATAACCCCGCGGCTACGGTGCAGTACAACACCCTCGTACGGAAAGCTGCCCTGAAGGCTAACTTTGAACCTCTCGGCTACCCCATTATCAACTTTGTGACAGGCCACGATCTGGCCTCCCGGGTCGCGGACATTTCCACGCTCATCTGCAAGTACGCCTCGATCATCGTAATCGATACTCTCGCGTACGAGGCGCTCCTACCCCTGATGATCCTGCGCCAGAATATCTTCACTGACCCCCAGAAGCCGATCCAGGTTGAGCCCAAGGTTTACCCCATCGGCGAGGCAAGTGAGAATTCGCCCGTGCTCGTCACCACTAATTTCTCGCTCACTTACTTTATCGTTTCGGGCGAAATAGAGAATTCCGGGGTTCCCGCTCACTTGGTGGTTGTGGAAAGCGAGGGCATGAGCGTCCTCACGGCCTGGGCAGCCGGTAAGTTTAATGGGCAGAAGATTGCTGCCGCCGTGAAGTCTTATGGGCTCGAGAAGCAGGTGAAAACACGCCGCCTGGTCATTCCCGGGTACGTGGCCCGGATCAGCGGAGAGTTGGAAGAAGCCTTGCCGGGATGGGAGGTCCTTGTCGGACCGCAAGAAGCCTCCGACCTGGGTCCTTTCCTGAAGATGCAGGCTCCGACCACGGCCTAGTATTACTTTGTTACGTCAACGGCCGCAGGGTGACCTCGGTCCGGGGGTAGCCCGTCGGCTGACGGGCCCGCAGGGCCGGTCCCGCGAAGCGGGATAGCCCAGGGCGGGCCAAAAGAGGGCGTGGGCCAGATTCTGCCGCCCGTCGGCTGACGCGCTGACTCCGTTAACCAATTGCTGTGAGATGACCCTAGCCTGCCCTATACCCAGATTGTCAGGGCTTCGCAAAGTGAAGGTTGGGCCGTCATCTGTCCTTGAGCAAGAATATGCCTTCGGTTCACTTCCTTCCTGCAGACATAACTGTTGATGTTCCGGCGGGAACGCTGCTCCACGAGGCGGCGATTCGGGCTGGGATCGACGATCTGCACCTGCCGTGTGGAGGTACCGGGACGTGCGGGCAATGTCTCGTCGAGCTCCTCAAAGGAAAATCTGAACCTCTGGGCCAGAGTTACCTGGAAGTCGCCCTGGTGGAAAAGGGTCTGGTTCTGGCCTGCCAAAGTAAGGTTTGCGAAGATTTGGTGGTCCGCCTCCCGGAGACCCACGACGCTGCGCTCCGGATTGTCGGCGATAGTCACTTCTTGATTAGCGAAGACCTGCTGCCTGACAGGGAGCGGCTCACTCCCTTGTATCGTGCCGAACAATTGACCGTACCGCCAGCTACTATCGAGGAGCATTACAGTGATTGGCTTCGCTTGGTGCGGGGATTGAACCGCAACGGCGATTCCCTGCCCGCCCGGACTGACCTCCCTGTGCTCCGAAAGCTGGCGGAGGCGCTGCGGGCCCAACAAGGGAAGGTAACCGTTATCCTGACAGAAGATGAGGGCGGAGCCCACGTGCTGGAGGTGCAGCCCGGGCACAACGCCATCCGCAGCTTGGGGTTGGCAATTGACATCGGCACAACCACAGTGGCCGGGCAGCTCGTGAGCCTTAGCGACGGGCGTGTGCTGGTCAGTCGCACCTCCTATAACGCGCAAATTCGCCGCGGCGCAGACATCATCACCCGTATTGACTACGCGCGCACGCCGGAGCGACAGGCAGAACTGCGGCATCTGGCGCTGGAAACGATCAATACGCTGATCGGCGACATGACGCGGGAAGTAAACGTGGACGCGGAGGATATTCACGCCGCATTTGTTGCCGGAAACACCACGATGGTTCATCTCCTGCTGGGACTTCCGCCGCAGCACATTCGCGAGGCCCCCTACGTCCCCACCGTGAACCCGGTGCCGGCACTGAGGGCTGCTGAAGTGGGGCTGGCCATCCATTCTCAGTCGGTGGTGAGCTTCGCGCCGGGCGTAGGCAGCTACGTCGGCGGTGATATCACGGCAGGACTGCTTTGTACCGAGTTGCTGACCAATCGGGAAAAGGTCTTCCTCTATCTCGACATCGGCACCAACGGGGAGATCGTGCTGGGCAACGCCGATTGGTTAGTCACCTGCGCGTGTTCTGCTGGGCCCGCCTTTGAGGGGTCAGGCATCAAGTGTGGGATGCGGGCGACTCAGGGGGCCATTGAGTACCTCGAGATCAGCGGCGATGCGCGCTCCGTGCGCTACGATGTAATTGGTGGCAGTCGCCCCGCTGGGATTTGTGGGTCTGGCCTGATCTGTCTGCTCGGGGAGTTGTTGCTCCGTGGGGTCGTGGATCGAGCGGGCCGCTTTAACATGGAGTTGCCTACTGAGCGGCTGATTCAATTTAATAACACCCGCGCTTTCGTTTTAGAGTCCGGCGCCCAAACGTGCGACGGGCACGACCTGCTGTTCACGGAAGCGGATGTGGAAAATCTGATGCGCACCAAAGCGGCTATTTACGCCGCCTGCTCGTTGATTCTCGGCAAGGTAGGCCTGGAGTGGAGCGCCATTTCCCGCGTGTACATCGCAGGCGGCTTTGGACGCTACATCCAGGCGGAGGACGCCGTGCGCATAGGATTACTGCCGGATTTGCCCTACGAGCGTTTCACCTACATCGGGAACGCGGCCTTGACAGGCGCCTACATCGCGCTTCTCTCCCGCGAGCATCGCCGCAAGTTAACGGAGATTGCCGCGCGCATGACCTATATCGACCTGAGCAGCGATCCCCACTACATGGACAGCTATCTCAAGGCGATGTTCCTGCCCCATACGGATCTCTCGCAGTTCCCTTCCGTAGCCAGGCAGCTTGCCCTGGCGCGGCAGACCAGGTGATTACACAGGCCTGTTCAGATGGTAGCTCGGCGAAGTCCAATCCTTGGGCCATCGGTTCATCGAGCCATCGGGCCATTGAGTCATTGAGTGATTTGGTGATCTGGTGATTGAGCGAATGCCAAGAATCGCTTTGTTCTTCAACCAAACAATCGCCCGATCGCCCGATGGTGAGCTGGCCAGATCATCCGATGGCCCGATTAAAGACAGAAGGAGGAACTTATATGAAGAGTCTCATGGAGCGAATCGCGCAAGGAGAAATCTTGATATCCGACGGGGCCATGGGCACGTTTCTGCATGCCAAGGGCTTGAAAGCGGGCGAGTGCCCCGAAGCGTGGTGTATATCGCATCCTGAGGTGGTGCGAGGAATCGCTCAGGCCTATATCGATGCGGGATCGGATATTGTGGAGACCAATTCCTTTGGTGGAACCTGCTCCAAATTAAAAAACTATGGGCTGGCGGACAAGGTGCGGGAGTTCAACAAGGCTGCGGCGGCGCTTGCCAAGCAGGCGATGGGTGACAAGGGATACGTGGCCGCCTCGGTTGGTCCCACGGGCCGCATCGTCGAGGAAGAGGGCGGTGATGCCACGCCGGAAGAGCTCTACAACGCTTTCAAGGAGCAAGTCATAGCCCTGGAAGAGGGTGGAGCCGACGCTCTCTGCATTGAGACCTTTGCATCAATCGTCGAAGCCGTGCAAGCTATCCATGCCGCCAAGGCCCATACCCGGCTGCCGGTGATCTGCACGTTCACCTTCGAAGCAAGCGCGCATGGCTTTCACACCATGATGGGTGTAACTCCGCAACGCGCTGCCCGCGACGCCGTTGCGGCTGGCGCGGACATCATCGGTGCAAACTGCGGCAACGGAATCGTTAACATGATCGACCTCACGCGGCAGATGCGCGCCACCCAGCCGGAGACGCCGATCCTCATCCATGCCAATGCCGGCATGCCGACCCTCGAAGGCGAGAAAACAGTCTATAAAGAGACGCCGGAATTTATGGCTTCGCACGTGAAGGAACTCATCCAGGCGGGCGCGAACATCATCGGGGGCTGCTGTGGCACCAGTCCGGACCACATCGCCGCCATGGCGCGAGTCGTCAAGAGGAGGGCCGCGGGCGCTTAGCCAAAAGAGCGTCCTTCTTGCCTCTTACGTGCGGCGAAATCGAGGCCACCGAGCCTGGCCAGACTGCCAGTCCGAATCTGGTGGCACCAACGTTTTCTCCCTCGAAGCCCCCGTGCGCCACGCGGGCTTCGCTCGGGAGCGGGAAAAGGTCTGGACGGCTGCGAACGGCAGTTAGAAACGCATCTTTAGGCGGCGGTGGGCGGTGACTTCGGCTCCAAAAGCTTGGCCACCGCGGAGGCTTCGTCCCCGACCATCTCGATGGCGGTATCCAGGCGAACTATTCTGAGGAGCGAAAGCACTCGCGCAGATGCACCGAAGAGGACACATCTTCCTTCAACTTTCACGGCGGACACATAGGTGCCCACCAGTGCGCCGATGCCGGAGCTGTCAATATAGGTCACCCGCGTCAGGTTGATGGCCAGATTCTTGATTCCACTTTCTAGTTCCTCGCGAATCTGAGCGCGAAAAGCATTGACGGGCTGCCCCATTATCAGGCTCCCTTCCAGCTCAACGACGCTAACGTTGTTTACCCTGTGAACCGTAACAGTCATAGATTCCTTCCTCGATGGAGGGATGCTCCGAGGGCCGTGGGCCTTTAGAGAGCATCTGTTATCCTACTGCGAAAGCACGGAGCTTTCAATGAAAAGCGTCGGAAACCGCCGGAAAAGTGAACAAAGTGGCCGCACCCGGGGCATAATGGCCGACCTCGGCGCACCGTGCAACTCAAGTCAGGCAAAGGGACGAACGCACGACGCCTCACGATTGCGCCTAGCTCGTGCGATTCTATGCCCACGACTGCCCGAGCCGAATCAGCCTGGTACGTCCCCAGGGTAAAGGTTTTTCGCGACGCGTGCCAGGCCGCCACAGCCAGGATGGTCGTGCCACGGGACCGCGTTGTGGCACGGGCGTCTCGTCCGTGAGGACACGTGGGCCGCACCCACCACGGCCAGGATGGCCGTGCCACGGGACCGCGTTGTGGGAGGAGTTGGGCCGATGCCGACAGGCGAAGGTCAAAGCGTGTCGAGACTCACCACACCGCCTGCTCGTTCTCGATCGGGAGGTCGACCACGGTGTTCTGCTTGGCTGACTGGTACATGGCCAGCGCCCACTCCAGCGTTGGCCGGGCGCTCGCCAGGGTGATCATCGGCTCGTGGCCCTGTTGAATCGCCAAAATCATGTCTTCAATTACGGCTTGATGATCGTGGAAACCCAGGTCGGCAGCACCCGTGGCGCCGGTCGGCACCGCCGCGCTTCCGTAACCTCGAATCTCCTCATCCGCCGGCCGTTCGTCTTTGAACGTCCAGGTCTCCATGCGCTCGCCGACCATAATCGCCGTGCCGTTTTCTCCATTCACCTCGATACGGACATCGGTCCCCGGCCAGAGGGCCGTCGAAGCTTCCACCACACCTTGTGCGCCGCTCTCATAAGTCACGAAAGCGAGAAGTGTATCTTCCACAGGTATGCCGGGGTGGGCGAGGTTGGTCATGTGGGCGTGCACCTTGTTGACGGGCCCGACAAAGTACTGGAGCAGATCGAGGTAATGGAACGCCTGCTGAATGGTCACTCCCGCCCCTGAGCGTCGCGACATGCGCCACGCGTCCATGCGGTAGTACTCAGAGGAGCGAAACCACTTCATATAAGCATCCGCGTGATAGATTTTCCCGAAGCGCCCATCGCGGATGGCTTTCCGAATGGCCTGCACCGGCCGGCGCGTCCGGCATTGGAGGACGACGCCGATCTTGACGCCCGCGGCCGCGCAGGCGTCGCGCATCGTATCCATTTCGCACAAAGACATCGCGGGCGGTTTCTCAACCAGGATGTGCTTGCCCGCGCGCGCCGCCTGGAGCACGGCCTGCGTGTGCAAATGGTTGGGGGTAAGAATATTGATCACCTGAATTTCCGAATCGGCGAGCATCTCGTCCAAGCTGCCGTACGCCTTGCAGTTGAAATCGCTGGTGAGCTTTGCCAGCCGAGTCGGGTCCACGTCGGTTGCGCCCACCAGGCGACCTTGGTTCGAGGCCCGGATTGCCTTGGCGTGGAATGGGGCGATTAATCCCGCCCCCAGAAGTCCAAACCCAATCGGTGAATCCTTCATCATCGGTTCCTCACTCCGGGATCAGCAGAACCTTCAACTCCTGCAGCGCTTCGATGCCCTCGAAGGCGCTCCGCCATTCCGCAAGAGGCAGGCGGCGCGTAATGACTCCACCCACCGGGAGCAGGCCGCTCGAAATCAAGTGGATGGTCCGATCCCAACTCGTATAGCTGGTTGAGAGATTGAAAATCACGTCGCACACCTTGAAGGCAGCCTTGTCCCATGGAAAGGGGATGGTGTCCTTGCCCGTCAAGCCGATCACACAGATGCGGCCCTTCTTGCGAATCAGTTCGACCGTCGAGGCAATCGCCGCAGCCGCGCCGCTGCATTCGATGACCAAGTCGGCCCCAAAGCCTCCCGTAAGCTCCTGGACCACCGCCACAGGATTCGCCTGCGCCACGTTGATCGCCGTTTCAAAACCCAACTCCCGCGCCTTCTTCATGCGGAAGGCTTCGTCCGCCGGAGCTCCCACGATGACCACGTGCCGGGCCCCGGCGGCGCGAGCCGTCAACGCAGCCAGCAAGCCGATGGGCCCCGGCCCCAGAACCACAACAAAGTCCCCCGCTTCGACCTTGGCCCGCTCGACGACATCGTGCACCGCATTGGCCGTGGGTTCCACCAGCGCCGCCAGGTCGTAACTCATGGAGTCCGGGATGCGGTGCAGAAGCCGCTCCGGCATCTTCAGGTATTTCGTAAACGCGCCGTCGATCCCCCAGCCTGGCGACCGCTTCAGGGGGCAGATTTGGATGTTTCCGGTGCGGCACAGGTAGCAGTGGCCGCAAGCGCGGGTGTGCGGCTCGCCCACGACTCGATCGCCGACCTTGAACAACCCGGTCTCCGGGCCCGCCTCGACGATCTGCCCGGAAAACTCGTGCCCCAAGATCACCGGAGGCCAATAGGGAAACCGGTCGTGCCACACGTGCAAATCTGTTCCGCAAATCCCGCAGGCTTTCACCTCAATCAGCACTTCGCCCGAACCGGGGGACGGCTCGGGCACGTCGCGCAGCTCCAGGAAGCCGGGCCCTTTTTGAGTTTTCACCAGAGCTTGCATCATCGGAATCAGCCGCACCAGTCTCGGAGGAAGCACACCAGGATGGTCGCCGCCTCGCGGATTTCATCCAGGCCGATCTGCTCTTCGTTCGAGTGGGCAAAGCGGAGGCTGCCCGGACCGAAGACTACGGTAGGAATATGCAGTTGGTTGTTATAAAACCAGGAATCACAGGAAGCTGTCATCGCGCCGACCTCGCCCGCCGCGCCAGCCTCACGGCAGCACGCTTGCAACCCGGTGACCAGCGGGTGGCCCGGATCCAGGACGTGAGCATCGTGCCGGTACATGAATTCGAGCTGGAAGTGCTGGCGCAGCCATTCGTCTCCCCCCTCACGGAGCGCCCGGCGTATCTCATCCATCACCTGGTAGCGAGTCTTGTTGGGGAGGAAGCCCAAAACGCCTTCCACCACCGCACTCGCCGGCGCGGTGGCCGGCCAGTCGCCCGCCGCCAGTTTCCCGAAGGTGATCGGCATGGGGTTCGGAAACTGATCGAACAGCGGGATGCCCCGGGAGGAAGCCAGGAGGCGCGCGTGATACTGCTCGAGAATCTCGATCGTGCGGATGGCCATCTTCAAGGCGCTGACCGTGTCGCCCGCGCGGCCGCTGTGGCCGGGCCTGCCCGTGCACGTCACGCGGAACCAGACGGCGCCGCGCACCGAGGAGAGAATGCGCAGGTCGGTGGGCTCCATCACCATACAGGCGTCCGCGTGTTCTCCAAGGCGCACCATGGCCAGCGTGCCGTTGCCGCCCACTTCCTCCTCGACTACGAGGTGCGCCAGCACATCCCCCCTCAGCTTCGCACCCAGGCGCTTCGCGGCAAGCAGCGCGCTGTAAAGCGTCGCGACCTGCCCTTTGGCATCACAGGCGCCTCGCCCCCGCACCCGATTCGCTTCCACGCCCGGCTCGAAAGGTTGCTCCTGGCCGTGCGAGGGCGGCACGACGTCGAGATGCGTATTGAACAGCACAGAGCGCCCGCCGCCGGTCCCGGCGACGCGCACGCGAAGATTCGACCGCCCTTCATACTCGAGTCCTCGCACGGAGTCAGCATAGTCCTCGTCAGTGCGGAGGGCGTTCGTAAGCGGAATACGCTCTACCTCTCCCACTTCCGCGAATCGCCGTGCGGCGTAGTCCACGGCCGCTTGCTCATCGCCAGGCAAAGAAGGGAAACGGATCAAATCGCAGAGAAACTCTACCGTCCCGCGATGCGCGGTTTCGACTGCGGCCCGGATCTCGGACAACGAAAGTTCGTTCACAGAAGCGACAGCGCTTTCTCGAAGGCGTCCAGGCTTTCGTGGGCTTCAGCTTCGGAGATGACCAAGGGTGGCGCCACGCGGATCACGTTACCGAAAACGCCGACGGACCCAATCAAGAGGCCGTTTTCAGCCGCCAGGTCGATCAGCTTCCGGGTGAGGTCTGGAGCGGGCTCCTTGGTTTGCTTGTCCTTGACCAGTTCGACTCCCATGACCAGTCCCATGCCTCGAACGTCGCCGACGTAGGGAGACTTCTCCTGCATTTCCAGCAGGCGTGACTTCATCAGTTTGCCCATGCGCAGAGCGTTTTCCTCCAGCCGCTCGCGCCGCATAATGTCGACCACGGCGCTGACCGCCGCACTCGCCACGGGGTTGCCGCCCAAGGTGCTGCTCATTTCACCCGGCCCGAGCGTTCCCATCACCTCGCCGCGAGCCGCAAGCGCCGAGGCCGGAACGCCACTCCCAATCCCCTTGCCGATGCATACCAGGTCCGGGGTGAGCCCTTCCCATTCCAGCGCCCAGAATTTACCCGTGCGCCCGAAAGAAGACTGCACTTCATCGAGCGTAAAGAGCAGACCACGTCCGCGTAGCCATTTCTCCAGGCGCGTCAACCATCCTTCAGGAGGGAAGACAAAGCCGGCCGCGCCCAGATAAGGCTCCACGATCGCGCCTGCCAGCGATCCGGTGCTGTTCGCGCGCACAGCGTCTTCGATGTAATCGAGGCAGAGCAGGTCGCAGGTGGCCGGATCCGCCCGGAAAGGACAGCGGTAGCAATATGGGAAAGGCACGCGAATCGAACCGGGAATGGTCGGGCCATAACCCTTCTTCGGGCCGGGCAAGCCTCCGGCACTCAGGGCGGCATAGGTGCGGCCATGGAAACCACCATAGAAGCTCAGGATTTCCCATTTGCCGGTCTTCCGCTTCATGATGCGGATAGCGCCTTCAACCACCTCACTTCCGGTAGTGAGGAAGAAGCACTTGTCGAGATGCGATGGCAGGACGGAGACCAGTTTCTCCGCAGCGATTACGCGCCACGGGTGCAGGCACTCGTAATTGTTCAGAAGCTTTTCCGCAACCTCGTGCACGGCCTTGACCAGGTCCGGGTGGCAGTGTCCCACGTTGGTCACCAGAACGCCTGACGTCCAGTCGATGTAGGTATTCCCGTCAACGTCGGTCACGACCACGCCGGAAGCATGATCCCAGGCGACCTTCGCCTGGTACCCCGCGCATTGCGCTTCGACACGCGCCCATCGCGTCAAGAGATCTTTGCTTCGCGGGCCGGGCAACGGCCCCTTCACGGATGTCACCTTGTTGCTCATCGTGCTCCTCTCAGCCCGTGAGTTTGGCGATGAAGCGCGGCGGCTGGCTGGCAAGGAACCGGTCGATCTCCGTCATAATCAGGTCCCGGATGCGGCGGCCCGAGTCCTCGGAATACCAGGCAAGATGCGGGGTCAGAATAGCGTTGGGCAGGCCGAAGAGGGGATAGTCCGGCGGAGGAGGCTCGATATCGTAAACATCGATCCCGGCCCCGGCGATCACGCCGTTCTTGAGCGCCTCGGCCAGAGCCTGTGCATCGACCATCGGCCCGCGCGCCGTGTTGATGAGGTAAGCGGTGGGCGCCATCATCGCCAGCGTGCGGGCGTTGACCAAGTGCCGGGTTTCGCTCGTCAGCGGAGTGTGGATGGTGACGAAATCCGACTCACGGAACACTGTCTCCTGATCCACCACTTCAATCCCCAGTTCCCGTTTCCGCTCTTCCGTGAGATACGGATCACAAATCAGGAACTTGAACCCGAAGGACTGCAGCTTGCGATAGACGAGGGAACCGATGCGGCCACAGCCGATGATGCCCAGCGTCTGCCCCGCCATGCGATAGATCGGGACGACGTCGTTGAAATTCCAGGAGCCGCGCGCGGACGAGGCATCGAGCACCCTACGACTGGTTTCGAGCCGCCGGCCGCAGGCGAGAATAAGCGCAATAGCCTGCTCGGCCACCTCCTCACTACAGTAGTCAGGAATGTAGCAGAGCGGGATGCCGGCTTTTTCCAGCGCGGCCACATTTACGTTGTCATAACCGACGCCATGACGGATGACCAGCCGGCACTTCTCCCACCGCGCGATGATCTCCGGTGTGATCGGCACCATATTGACGATGACCACATCCGCGTCGCGCGTCGCGTCTATGACGTCTTGGGCCGGCGCGAACTTGAGCTGATAAGCCACGAATTCCAGACCGCGCCGCGCCATTTCCTGGGCTTCCCATTCCAGATCCGACTCAATGTAATCGGTAACGACAATTTTTAAACGATTCATAGCTGTGCCGTCCCGCCACTCTCGGCCGATTCGTCGGCGCCCTTAACCACCTCCAGCGCCTTCAGGGCATCTTGCCCAGTCGTCCCCCGGAGGCACGACGGTGCGAACCGACGGGACCGGATGTGCGCCGGATTTCCCCACCTCAACTTTCGCTCCGGTCGAAATCCTACGCGCCCGCCCCGGCCACGTCAACCTCAGAGCGGCATGACCAGCCAGCGGCGGTCGCGGCGGCGACCACCTGCGCCACCAAGCTTCATCCGAATCCCTACCGAAGGCCGCGGTTTCTACTTCTCGTCCGCCACTCTAATGATTGGTTCGAGGCCGTCCAGCTTGCGGAACTTCTTCACTCCCTGCATGACGCTGGCCAAGAGTGCATCCGGGTGGGTTACACGGACCCCTCCCAGCATCGTTGCTCCGTACCGGAAGAGGACATCATTCATGGGCGTGCTGGGCCCGAGGACGATGGCGGTGGCATGCTTGCTGAGCTCTAGGAGCCGCGGCAGCGTCTTATTGATCAGCGCGGTGGCGGTAATCACGACGAGGTCGGAGGCGGGCACCAACTCCTCGCAGGCGTAATAGGGGAATTCACCTGGCTGGGGGTCGATTTCCAAAAGGTAGGCCTGCCCAGCTCCTTGGGCGATTTGTTCGTTCCAGGGGAAACGGCCGATCACCGTCACGGTCTTACCCTGGGCGATTCGCAGGACGTGGTCGAACACGTTGCCCGCCCTGCCGGTCGCTTCGATCAGGGAGTTCAGGGCGGCAAGGCCGAGGCTCGCTTCCAGCGGCTCCCAGCTCCGGAGGCGTGAAGCCAGCTCGCACGCCGTTTTCTGGAGCAGCGCGCCTGAAGATTCCAACTCGTATTTCTGGTTCGTTTTGAAAGTGTGGGCTATGCCGGTATATCTGCTCTCTACCACCGTCCAGTGCAGGCCGACGCAAGCTCTTTTGACAGGACAGTCGAGGTGGGCGACGCTTGCCAGCAGGTCGTCGATAAGCCTCACCCTTTATTCCCCACAACTTCGTAATAGGAGCCGTGAGCGCAGGAAACGCACACAGGCCCGCCCTCGCTGGCAACTTCCCGGCCATCGAAGACCTTCTCCCCGCAGCGCACACATATCGCTGTGTAGCGCGGTCGGCCAGGGAGGTCTTCAGGTTTTAAGGGCACGCTCACCTTTCGCCAAGCGAGCAGTTCGGCATCGGGGACATGCAGGACCCGGTCAATTGACTCCTTGCTCCGGGTAATGTCAGGGTGGGTATGCCGGACGCTAACCCGATACGCAGCGCCCGTCGTGGTGTTAACGAAGCTTGCGGCCATCTTGCCGTAGTTGACGAGCTTCGCGCTGCGCCGTCCGATACGCGTTCCCGTTACGACTTGGATGGCATCCGCAATGCACCGATCGTTCTCGATGAAGACGATCATCTCTTTGGGGCCGCACGGCTGAATCAGCTCCATACCCCTGAGGGCCAACCGCAGCCCCAAGGCTTGCCCGACACAGAGATGACCGTGGTATTGCACGCAGCGGTCAAGAAGCTCTTCGCGAGTTTCAGCGCTCACCTGAAATCACCACCGCGGGTCTACGCAGCAGCTTGCGCACAGTTCCCTTCTCTTCGCCGCCTTGGTTTAGCCTGCGCTGGCGGTAAAGTGAAGACGCCTTATAAACCAAATAGGCGCCAACTCCGGCAAGCCAGAGCCCAGCCAACCGCGTGAGAGAGGTTTGAAGAGCTGCGAAGTCAGCAGGACCGCACATGACTTACTCCTTCTCCATAAAGGCCAAGGCCCTGGAAAGAGCCCTGGACAGTACTGAGGCAAGATAACCTGAGATAACTCCCGCCGCAAGGCAAATCCCCATGAGCAGCGGAACATCCCCCCATTTGACCCACCCTGCGGTGCGCGGGAAGATCACCAGCCAGTAGAACACCAGGAGGAGAGCATTAGCCAAAATACCAGCCAAGATGCATCGCCGCGGTGGGCTCAAGGCGCTCCTGAGCGCCATCACCACCTCAAGCACGAGGCCGAGCAGCGTGACGGCAACAATAAAGAACACGCTGCCGAACGCCCCCTTGGGGTTGGTGGGAATCCGAAAAAGCCGCACGACCAGCGCAAGGGCCAAGGCGAAGGTCAAGGCCACAATCAGCGCCCCTCCGTTTGCTCCGCTGACCCGATGCGACCCCAAGACCACAAGAATCAAAAAAGGGCCAAAGATGAGAGCGATTCCCGCGCCAGGCCCGGGGAGGTGCAAAACGTCGTGCATCAAAGTGGTTAGTGCACCTCTGGGAAAAACATACAAGAAAAGCAGAGCTCCGCCGGCCCCGATCCCGGCACACACAGCAGCTTCCTTTCCACTGGGAGCGGTGAGCTTCACCGCGAAGCTCCTGGCAGAGATGCTGGCGACCTACTCCATTTTGGCCTTTTGAGGCGCAGACAGCAGGCGTCTCTCTTCTCACCTATTTCTTGGCCACCGGAAGTATACATCTTCTTGGCTACTTGCAGGCAGGAGAGGAGGGGCAGCGTGTCGCGCAGACCCGCAGGGCTGGCGCAGACCTTTCTTTACAGGTCTGCGGCAGCGGTACCCGCCTGTGACGATCGCGGCCTGGGAGTTACGGTTGAACAGACCGCTTGAGAATATACAGCGAGCGTGCGCCGAGCTTCCATTGCCTACTTGCCGCGGGCGGGCCAGCTACAAGTGAATACGCGTTTGCGGTTTCGATTTCAACCGGGAGATGCCCGTAGTTCGCCAAGACGAGGTAAAACTCACGATTGGTGAAAGCGGAGGCAACGACGTTCTGAGGTACCGGTCGCTGGAAGAGACTGGACTCACTGATTTCAAGCCAAGCCCACGTGCCGTCTTCGACTAGAGGCAGATATTGTTTCAGCCAGCGGGCGTGTGTACGCCAGGATTCGGGCCGGCCAGGAACCGAGTCCCACCAGCCGTAGCTGTAAGGGCCATCCGGATGGGCCTGGTAAAACTTCCAGATCGTGCGGCAGTGTCTGGTCCAGAAATCTGTTTCCTCCGGTTGGTACTGAATGCCGGGGATCGCCGCCCGCTCGCCGGTGAAAGGTCTTCCCGCCAGGAGAAGAGGAAACTGCATGTACGGGATTGAATGCAGGTACAATTCGTCTTCATTCTCAGTCTTCGCGCGGCTCATATCGAGGCAGGGGACGACGTAGGGAGGATAATTCTTAACGGCCTCCCGAAGGACGTCACCTTTCTGCACACCCTCGCCGACCCACAGGTAGTCGTAGACCTGCCTGGCGATTCGAGGGCGCATGGTACCGCCATGATGGACCTTGACGATGCCCCCTCGGCGTTTGACTTCACCATAGATGAGCGCAAGCAGGTCGGCTAAGGCACCATCATGGTTATCGTTTTCCTCGAAAGCCATCACCTCGTCGTGCGTGGGAGGTTGGGGGTTCCCTGCCAGCTTCACGTATCCCAGGTCGTTGTAAATCCCGTCCACGCCGTAGTCGTCCAGAATCTTCACCAAATGAGGTAGAAGATAGGCTCGCCAGCCAGGGCTCGCAGGGGAGCACAGAGCGTAATGGTAGAACATCTCAACCAGATCCTGATCGCGTGCCCACTCCTTACGGAAATCCGGGTCATGCCGCTCGAAAAATCCGCTCGAGGCGTACACGATGAGTTTCAACCCGCGCCTATGCACCATCTCCACAAACCGGCGGAACCCGGCAGGGTTGAGGGCGCTGAATTTGTGGGCTCCGAACAGCCGCTGGGAATCATTCCACTCCTCGTGTACCTGGACCAAGCTGATGCCGTGGTCCTTCAAGTTATCGAGCTCGTGCTCGTCCCAGTCATCTGGGTCCCAAGGCTTGCGGCACGGGTATTCACCGAGGTTGTAGGTGCATTGGCCAGGCAGGTAGTTGGTGATCAGGTGCTTCCGCAGGCACTTTCGGATCCCGCGTTCACAGATGGAGATGTTCTCAAGTCGTTGCCGATGCTCCTCAGCGCTGTAAGCATTGAGGACTGCGGGCGGGGATTTTGTCGCGGCTTCAGCCCCGTCAGCAAGGGTGGTTGACGAAAGGCTTCTTGAACTTCCCGGGCTGCCAGCCCGGACTAGCGCGGCACTGCCTGTGACTTTCAGGAATGTGCGTCTCTTCATCCTCCACCCCTTTCATCTCGGGTATGAACCACCAAGACTCAGAACGTGCGAAACAATCGTTCCTCGGCACCAGGCTCCTTCAACGTCGGCTCCCCGAGTCCACACCGCGCATCGTCCCGCAGCCCGTAGCGCAGGTCCCGCTCTCCGGACCTGCGGCTTTGTGAGATTTTTTCGTCAGCAACCTGGAAATGCCGCGACTCCGGAAAGCGGGAATCGCGCTACACGCTTCTGCTTTCTGCCTCCTCCATTCCGCCTCCGGCCTACTCCTTTCTGCCTGCTGTTCTCTACCATCCTATCGGTTTTCCTTGGTTCTGCTCTTTCAGCCACTTTTCCAGTGGCGCGAAGTAATCGCGGATGGCGGTGGCGTCCATCTGTCGCTGGCCGGTCAGGGCTTCGAGCGCGTCGGGCCAGGGACGGCTCAGTCCCATTTCAAGCATCTTCGCCAGACGCGCGCCGGCTTCCTTGTTATCGTAGATTGAGCAGCGGTTGAGCGGCTCAGTGCAGCCGGCGATTTTGGCCAGCGCACGATGAAACTGGAACTGCAGGATGTCGGCCAGGAAATAGCGCGTGTAAGGAACGTTGGCGGGCACGTGGTACTTGGCGCCGGGGTCAAAGTCCTCCTCGCCGCGCGGTGCAGGTGGCGCCACGCCCTGGTATTTCAGCCGCAAATGCCACCAAGCCCGGTTGTATTCCTGCGGCGTAATCTCGCCGCAAAAGACTTTCCACCGCCACTGATCGATGAGCAGTCCGAAGGGCAGGAAGGCGATTTGCTCCAGCGCCCGCTGCAGCAGCAGGCCGAGATCTTTCGAGGGATCGGGAGCCTGGTCGAGCAGCCCGAGTTTCACCAGATATTGAGGCGTGATGGAAAGGATGATGGTGTCGCCGATAGCCTCGTGGAAGCCGTCGTTGGCGCTGTCGCGGAACAGGAAGGGCTGATGGCTGTAAGCGCGCTGATAGAAGTTGTGGCCGAGTTCGTGATGAATCGTCGAGAAATACTCGGTGGTGATATCGATGCACATTTTCACCCGCAGGTCTTGCTCCAAGTCCACGTCCCAAGCGCTGGCGTGACACACTACCTCGCGGTCGCGCGGCTTCACGAACATCGACCGCTCCCAGAACGTCTGGGGCAGCCGCCCAAAGCCCAGCGAAGTGAAGAAGTGCTCACCGTAGCGCACCATCCCGAGCGCGTCCGTGTTGTGGCTCTTCAGGATTTGCGTCAGGTCGTAGCCCGGATCGGCGCCAGCCGGCGCAACCAGGGGATAGATGTTCTCCCAGGTTTGTGCCCACATGTTTCCCAGCACATCCGCGGGAAGGGGGCCATTCGCGGGAACCACCTGGTCGCCGTACTTCTCGCGCAGCTTCCAACGCACGTAAGCGTGGAGCTGCAGGTAGAGCGGGCGCACCTGCTCCCACAGCCGGTCCAGTTCCCTCGCGAAATCGTCCGGAGGGACGTCGTACTTCGAGCGCCACAGTGCGCCGGTGTCTTTGAAGCCGAGTTCGCGCGCGCCCTGGTTGGCGAGCTCGACGTAGCGCACAAAGTCCTTGCGCATAGGCCGCCCAATCCGGTGCCAGCCCATCCAGGCGTCGCGCAGTTCGTTGGGGTCCCGGCTCGTCGCCATCAGGCGGCTCAGGTCTTCGATGTCCAGGCACTTGTCCTTGCCGGGCGGGCACCACTTGCCCTTGCCGTAGGTGCCTTCCATTCGGGAAGTGATGTCAGTAAGCTCCGCGCTCTGCTTGGGATCCGCAGGCGTGGCGAGCACCAGGGAGACCTTCAGCAGCAGCATCTTGCGCGCCACGTCGGCGGGCAGCTTCAGTTGGTCGAAGCGCGTGGCTTGCTTCGCCAGCTCAACCTGCGCGGCGATGGCGCGCTCGTCGGCCTTGGCCGCCAGGATTTCGGTGTCGTCCGTGATGTACGTGAGCTTTACCCAGTCGGCGCGGCTGGAGAGGACGCTGAGTTCAAGCAGCTTGGCTTCAGCGTTCTTGATGAAGGCCTCGGCCTCCTCCACCGTCGGAGGCTCCTTCGCGGATAGCTTTTCCTTGGCGCCCGACACTGACATCGTGCTGAGTGCCAGGACACCCAGAAACAGCCCTATGAGCTTGCAAGTGCCATACGCTCGCATCATGGCATTCTCCTGTTCGGCATGCATCGCCGCCGACCGCCAAGCGCCCTCACGAAATTGCGATGAGCCCGCATCGCCCACTCGCCTCGGCGGACGCTATCTTAGGTGGATTAGCCGTGCGGAGCAAGCAGGGCAGGGAGACGACGCGTCCAGACAGACGGGCTGGCGGAGACCCGCTGGCTGGGTCTGTGGTTCTTGTTGCGGGCGTAAACCGGCAGACATATGGAACCCGCCCGCGATTAAGATCGGGGGACCTTCGGCCGCGGCCACTTTGCTGGCGCGCAGCGCGGTCGCCTGGCCGCCGGCCTGGAGCAGCATCGCCATGTGGACGCGGTCAAGCGTAATCGCTTGTGGCACGGGCATCTTGCCCGTGGCCTCACGCTCTTCCCTGGAAACCTCCATGGCCCTGCCCTTGCGCTTCACGGGCTGGAAGCCCGTGCTACGTTCCGGCTCGGAGAAAAGCATGTATTGAGGTTCGCGTCCGCCGCCGCGCGGCGATCACACGGCCCAGGACCGCAAGATCCTTGTCGTCAAGCTCCACCCGCGTCCGCAACAGATTGCAGGTCACCAAGAATTGCCGGTCCGAAAGCGCTAGCCGTCCCAATCGCGACGTGGGCGTAGCATGTCACCAGGACAGCGGAGAAGTCGAGGCGCTAAGCAGCGAGTGGATTGGGGTCACCACGCTGACTACCTCGCTGGTTCCCACGGCGTCGGTGGTGCGTTGGGGTCATGCGCGTTGGGATATCGAAAACCACGGCTTCAACGAACTGGTCAATGGCTGGCACGCCGATCACGTCTACAAGCACGAGCCGAACGCCATCGAGGCTTTTCTCCTCAGCGCGTTTCTGGCCTATAACTTAAGCGTAATCGCTTGTGGCACGGGCATCTTGCCCGTCGCCTCACGCTCTTCCCTGGAAACCTCCATGGCCCTGCCCTTGCCCTTCACGGGCTGGAAGCCCGTGCTACGTTCCGGCTCGGAGAAAAGCATGTATTGAGGTTCGCGTCCGCCGCCGCGCGGCGATCACACGGCCCAGGACCGCAAGATCCTTGTCGTCAAGCTCCACCCGCGTCCGCAACAGATTGCAGGTCACCAAGAATTGCCGGTCCGAAAGCGCTAGCCGTCCCAATCGCGACATGGGCGTAGCATGTCACCGGGACGAATCTACCGCGACGCTGAAATGCCGCAGAGTTCCCGACCAACTCTGCGCCACCCTTTCTTCATGGGTTCAGTCGACGGCGCGCCGCACGGGCGTATTCTCCACTTGACGAGTGCCGCCGTCCCGACCTCGCCGGGAGAGGTCCGATTTCGGGACTCCGGTGGAGTCCATCGGACTCCAGAAACCGGAGTTCCGGGCGGCGGTACGCACGGAGCAACTTTTCTCTTGACAAGTACACTACGCTAGGTTAGTATGGTAGCTAGCCTAACGCGAAGGCAGGGGCTAGGTGCTGGGGGCTAGGGAAGAGCAGAAGGCAGGACGGAGAATGTCAGCCTTAGGGAGGGAAAGGGCAGCACCGGACGCGGCCGAAGGCCCGCCGATCCTGATGGTGGGCGAATTTCTCAAGGCCACAAAAGCCACGGAGTGCAACTCCGCGCTGACTGCTGCGTTGCCGGCTGACGATGGGCCCCTCGCAGGGCCGCCCCTTGTCCGTCAGCCGACGGATTGGCCGGGGCGAGCCCCGGCCCTACTGCACTCATGAAAAGGTGGGTGAGGCGAATAAAAGGCGAAGAAATTAAGCACTAAAATTGATTTTGGGGGGACCAAGCCGTCAACTTATTGAAAACAAAGGGTCGGGGTCGGAACGAACCCGTAAACGAACCCGTGGACCGGGCTTTAAAGCCGTGAACCTATTGAAAATAGAAGACATAAACGAAGCCGTAGGGAAGCCGAAGCGCGGCTATTGGGCTTCTATCTTGTTGATTCCATTAAGGGACGATGGCGCACGGAGATGGCACAAAACCGCTATTATCCCATTTTCGATTTTAGATTTTCGATTTTCGATTGCAGAAGGCAAAGGCGGGAGTAGCGAGTAGGGAGTAGCGGCGGCAAGCGATTGTTGATTTTCGAGTTTCCAATTTCGATTTTCCAGTTTCGATTTTCGATTGCGGACTGAGGGGTTATCCTCTACGAACGACGGACGAGGGGTATTACACACATTCTGAAGCCTCGCCCTCGACGCGGTGGGCGGCGACCAGGGCTTGACCCAGGCTCAGGCCGCCGTCGCCGCAGGGGACTTCCGCGTGCGTGAAGACATTGAAGCCGCCTGCCTCCAGCTTCCGCGTCAATCCCTCCAGCAGATAAACGTTTTGGAAAGAGCCACCGCTCAGGCAGACACGGTCCAGCCCTGTCCGTTCGTGCGCGAGCCTCGCCAGGTCGGCCAGCACTTCGACCAGGCCGCGGTGGAACCGCTGGCTGATGAGGCTTACGGGCACGGCATCGCGCAGGTCGCGCACCAGGGCTGCAAACAGAGGACGAGTCTCAATAATCCAACCGTATTCCGCGTCTCGGATCTCAAAAGGGTAGGCCACGTCCTCCTTCGGGGAAACCGGACTCGTAGCACGGCCATCCCTTCGCTTGTTACCCTGAGCGCAGCGAAGGATCTCGGTATTTCCTCGCTCAGGGCAGGCCTGGCCGTGGTGGGTGTGGCTCACGGGCGAGACGCCCGTGCCACCGCGCGGAAGCGCGGCTTCCAGCTCCATGGCGGCTTGGGCTTCGTAGTTCACGACTTGCCGGATTCCTGCCAGGGCAGCCACCGCGTCGAACAGCCGGCCACAACTCGAGGTCAGAGGCGAATTCACCTTGTGGTCGAGCATGCGCAGCAGCACCTCGACGCGGCGACGGTCAAGCTGGTGCACGAACGGAATGTCAATATCCAGGAATCCGCGCCCGAAATGCTTCGCCAGATAACTGACGGCCATCCGCCAGGGTTCGTGAATGGCGGCCGCGCCGCCGGGCATCAAGACGTAGTCCAAGTGGGCGACCCGCTCGAAATCCCGGTAAGTCGCGACCAGCACTTCCCCGCCCCAGACTTGGCCATCACTACCATACCCCGTGCCGTCCAGCGCAAATCCAATGACGCGCCCCTCCAGATGGTTCTCGGCCATGCAGCTCGCGATGTGGGCGTGGTGGTGCTGGACGCCCACGCGTTCCATCCCCGGCTGTGCCAGCGCCCAGCGCGTGGAGAAGTAGTCGGGATGCAGATCGTAGGCCAGAATGCGCGGTTCAACTTCCAGGATGCGCTTCAAGCTCGCGACCGTCTCCTCAAAGAAACGGTAGCTCTCCAGGTTTTCCAGATCGCCGATGTGCTGGCTCAGGAAGGCGTGCCGCCCCTTGGTAAGACAAAGGGTGTTCTTCAGTTCTCCCCCCACCGCCAGAACTAGGGGGACCTCTTCATGGAGAAAGACCGGGGCAGGCACATAGCCCCGCGAGCGCCTGGCCTGGCAGAGGCGCCCGCCGACGTTGCGGATAACCGAATCGTCGCACCGCAAGAGAATTTCCCGATTGTGTACCAGGAAGAAATCGGCAATGCCACGCAAACGCGTGAGCGCCTCAGCATTGTCAATGGCAATGGGCTCTTCGGAGATGTTTCCGCTGGTCATGACCAGAGCCAGGAAGCGGCCGCCGGCGAAAATCAGGTGGTGGAGAGGCGTGTAGGGGAGGAACACTCCCAAGTCGCGGTTGAAGGGCGCCACCGCTTCGGCGATGGGATTCGGCTGCCCTTCGACAGGCTCAGGGCGGTGAGCGAAGTCGAACCGCCTTTTCCGGAGGAGCACGATAGGCCGCTCGGGGCTCTGGAGGACTTTGCAGATGGCTTCATCGAGGCAGCAGAACTGCGCGATCGATTCGAGGTCAGGAGCCATAACAGCAAAAGGCTTTTCGACGCGGCGCTTCCGCGCGCGCAGGCGCGCCACCGCTTCCGCATCGGTGGCGTCCACGGCCAGGTGGAAGCCGCCCAATCCTTTCACCGCCACCACCGCGCCGGCTTCCAACCGCGCCACAGCCTCCGCGATGGGATCTGGGGTCTTCACCCGCTGCCCGTCCGCCTCCCACAGTTCGACCATCGGACCACACTTCCAGCAAGCGTTAGGCTGGGCGTGAAAGCGGCGATTGAGCGGGTCGTCATATTCCCGCTGGCATTCCGGGCACATCGGAAAGACCGCCATCGAAGTGCGCGCGCGGTCATAGGGAATGTCGCGCACGATCGTATAGCGAGGACCGCAGTTGGTGCAGTTGATGAAAGGGTAGCGAAATCGACGGTCGGCGGGAGCGAATAACTCGTGCAGGCAGTCTTCACAGAGCGCCACGTCAGGCGAAATCAAAGTGCGGCGTTCTTCGCCCACGCGGCTGGGCAATATCCGAAAGACGGTTTCATGGTTCGAAGGAATTTCGGAAACCACAACTTGGGTGATGCGCGCGAGGCGCGGCGCTTCGCGCGGCAGTTGCACGAGAAAATCTTCCACAACTGCGGGCGGCCCCTCGACTTCGATGGAGACTCCCGCGGCGGTATTCGTGATGAACCCCGTCAGGTTGCGTTCGGTCGCCAAGCGATAGATAAAAGGGCGAAAGCCTACCCCCTGCACGATGCCGGCGACCTCGATAGCTTTGCGGACGGTCATGTTTGAGATTTCAAAGTTCAGATTTCAAATTCAGGATTCCAGAGGCGTCGCGGCGCCGTTCCAACCAGCGAAACCAGTCCTCCAAGCCCTCGCCCGTGGTGCAAGAGACCTCCAGGATATCGATCCCGGGATGCACGCGTCGGGCATGCTCGCGCGCCCGCGCGACGTCGAAAGATACGTAAGGAAGCAGGTCGATCTTGTTGATCACCAGGAGGTCGGACTTGAAAAACATCGCAGGATATTTGAGCGGCTTGTCATCTCCCTCCGCCACACTCAATACGACGATCTTTGCCGCCTCGCCCAAGTCGTAACTGGAAGGACAAACCAGGTTACCGACGTTCTCGATCAACAGGAGGTTGAGGCCGTCCAGTTGCCAGTCGGCAAGCGCTCGCTCCACCATGCGCGCGTCCAGATGGCACGCGCCCCCGGTGGTGATCTGCTTAACCGGGAAGCCGCAGCGGGCCAGCCGCCGCGCGTCGTTATCCGTCTGGATATCGCCAGTCAGTACGGCTACACGCTCGCTCGCGGCGAAACGCTCCAACGTCCTCTCCAGCAGCGAGGTCTTCCCTGCCCCTGGTGAACTGACCAGATTCAGGCAGAGTATGCTGTGCTGCCGGAAGCGCGCGCGCAGGCCGGCGGCCAGACGATTGTTTTCGCTCAGCACCTTTTTCGCGAGCGGCACACGACTCATGATTCCTCCAGCTCCAGGTAGGCCAATTCCAGTTCGTCCCCGCTGATGAAGACCGTTTCGGTCGCCCCGCAGGCCGGGCAGGCTAACCCGTCATCGCTAACGTCAAAAGCGGCCTCGCACCGCTGGCAGCGATGGCGGCGCGGCCGAGACTCAATCTCCAACACCAGCGGCTCAAACTCAGTGCCGCGCACGAGCACCTCGAAGCCAAAACTAAGCGCTTCCGGGTCCACGCCAGCCAATACGCCGATGCGGACGCCTACCTTGGCCACGCGAGCGCCAGGACGCTTCCTGGCCTCCGCCCGCACAGTCTCCATAATCGCATTGGCAATGCTCAGCTCGTGCATGAAAGAAGCTATCAGCTATCAGCAATCAGCTATCAGCCGTCAGTTAGGCGCCGGAAGGCACCCTTGCTGACCGCTGAGAGCTGACTGCTGACGGCTGCCTTCAGCAGATTCGCGGCAACTGATCGCCAGGGAGCATGTCCACGATGCGCGTGGTGCCGAACGCCGTGCGCATGGTCACCAAGCCGGACCGATCTTCGACGACTGTGCCGATAATCTGGGCCTCCTTTCCCAGAGGATGGGCGCGCATAGCCGCCAGAATTTCTTTAGCCCAGGCCGCTTCCACGATGGCCACGAGCTTTCCCTCATTGGCCACGTAGAGCGGGTCAAGCCCCAGCAGCTCGCAGGCGCCTTCCACCTCCTCCTTGATCGGGATGGCGGATTCTTCCAGTACGATGCCTACCTGGGATTGGACCGCAATCTCGTTCAAGGCGCTGGAGAGGCCGCCGCGCGTGGGATCGCGAAGACAACGAATTGCCGGCGCCACCGCGAGCATTCCCGCCACCAGCGTGTGGAGAGGCGCGTTATCGCTTACGATGCGGCTCTCGAACTCCAACCCCTCCCGTTGCGAAAGAATGGCGATGCCATGGTCACCGATGGACCCGCTGAGCAATACACGGTCGCCCGGCCGCGCCAGGTCGGCGGATAAGTTCACGCCCTGCGGGACGCGGCCAATCCCCGAGGTGTTGATGAAAAGCCCGTCGCCCTTGCCCTTTTCCACCACCTTGGTGTCGCCCGTAACGACTTCCACGCCTACCTCATGCGCCGCCCGGCGAACCGATGCGACCACTTGCCGGAGAATTTCCATCGGCAAGCCTTCTTCGACGATGAACGCGGCACTCAAGAAGAGTGGTTCCGCCCCGCCCATAGCCAGATCGTTCACGGTGCCATACACCGATAACGAGCCAATATCCCCACCGGGGAAGATCAGCGGGCTGACCACAAACGAGTCCGTGGTGAAGGCCAGGCGAACCCCATCGACGTCCACAATCGCCTGGTCGTTCAGTTGTGCCAGGACAGGATTATGGAAGGCTGGTAGAAAGAGATTGCGAAGGAGTTCGGCGCTTAATCGCCCGCCGCTGCCGTGGCCCAACAGGATCTTGTCCTGAGCCGGCAGGGGGAGGGGGCATTGGAATTGCTCGAGGGGATCGCGGTGGTTGCTCACTTTGAGCCTCCCGTCACCGTGCGGGTAGGGGCGCATGGCCATGCGCCCCTACAAGAGTCTCCTGTCGCCGCGCGGGGCCGCCTCCGGTAGTGGTAGTAGGCAGCGCAAGCGCCCTCCGCCGAAACCATCGGCGCGCCCAGGGGCGTTGCGGGTGTACAGCGAGTTGCGAAAGCCGGGCAATCAACGGGCTTCTTCAGCCCCTGGAGGACCTGGGCACTGAGACATTCGGCAGGCTCTTCGGCTGTCTCGTTGGCAACCCCAAAAACCTGTTCCGCGTCATAAGCAGCGAACTCCCTGCGAAAGCGCAAGCCGCTGTTGGGGATCGGGCCGATCCCCCGCCACTTGCGGTCGCAAACCTCGAAAACCTTTTCCATGATCGCCTGGGCCGGCCGATTCCCTTCGTAGGTCACGGAACGCGCGTACTGGTTCTCTGCCACCGTCCGGCCTTCTTCAAGCTGCGCCACCAGCATCGAGATCGCCTCCAACAAATCGACCGGCTCGAATCCGCCCACTACAATGGGGACCCGGTACCGGCGGCTCAACTCAGCGTACTCGCGGTAACCCATCACCGTGCAAACGTGCCCCGGAGCAATGAATCCCTGCACGCGGTTGCCCGGAGACTCCAGGAGCATGCGGATGGCGGGTGGCACCAGGAGATGCGACGCCAACATGGAGAAGTTCCGGAGACCTTCACGAGCGCCTTGCCACACGGCCATGCCATTCGCCGGCGCAGTCGTCTCAAACCCAATGCCCAGGAAAACCACTCGGCGCTCAGGATGCGCGCGCGCAATCTTCAGCGCCTCCATCGGGGAATACGCCACCCGCACGTCTCCGCCATTCGCCTTCACGTGGAAAAGATCAGTCCGGGAGCCAGGAACACGCAGCATGTCCCCATAAGAAACCAGGGTGACATCCGGGAGGGATGCGATCTCGATAGCTTTATCCAGGACTTCAAGCGGGGTAACACAGACCGGGCAACCAGGCCCGTGCACGAGTTCTATTTGGGGAGGAAGTAACTCATCGATGCCATAGCGCATCAAGGTGTGGGTCTGCCCACCGCAGATTTCCATCAATACCCAGGATCGCGACACGCGCCGGGAAATTTCGGCGGCGAGCCGGCGCGCCACGCCCGCGTCGCGATACTCGTCGATGTATTTCATTCCTGGCGGTCATTCTCCGGGGAACTCCCGTTAGCGGCAGAATTCAATTCCTCGCCTTCGAGCACGCCTAGCTGTTCGAGCAACTGGAAAGTGCGTTCAGCTTCCTCGGCATTTAGCCGACTGAGGGCAAAACCCACGTGCACGATCACATAGTCCCCCACCTCAGCCTCTGGCACGAAGTCGAGGTGAACCCGACGCGTGATTCCTCCGAACTCAACGCGCGCGGTCCGGGTGCCGTCACGCTCCTCTGTGTCGAGAATCTTTCCGGGGATTGCCAAGCACATAATTGCTCGCCCAGGGCGAACCCGCCCAGCGCTGGCCCTCGCAGGACGAACCCTCAGCCCCGCCGTGAGTACCCCTCACCCGGTCCGACTCGTCGGACCACCCTCTCCCCCGGCGGGGGAGAGAGCAGGGGTGAGAGGGACTACCCGTGGCAGCCAATTCTTAGGGCAACGACGCGGACTCACTAGGAGAGCCCATGGCCGTGGACGCCTGCGCAATTTCACCGACGAGGTCCAGGACGGCTGAAACGGCACCTTGCACAGCGGGGTGCATCCGGCCACCCAGCGAGGTGCAGTCAGCTACTTCCACCGCGAGAATGATCACCTCCTCGGGTGTTGCGAGTTGCAATTTCCTGGCCAGGGCGAGAGTTTCGAAAAGTCCGATGTAGTGGGGAGATGGGCCAGAAAGCGACTTAATATCGCTTTCTCTGAGCGAATAAATGGTTCCAGGCGGTGAGGTCCCTGTTTGCACGCTATCGATTACAACCAAGCGGGAGGCTCCCTGAAGATAATCTATCAAATCGAATCCGGTGACCGAGGTCTCAACGACATCCAAGGAAGGCCACTGGCGACGAAGCCGTTCGGCAACGACCCCTCCAAAGGCATCGTCGGCGAGCAAGTCGTTGCCCAGGCACAAGATACGCAGCTTCGGAATCATCGCCACCCCGCTTCACTATGGCGTTCTGCACGTAACGTGGGGCCACCCCTTGTCCGTCAGCCGACGGATTGGCCGGGGCAAGCCCCAGCCCTACGATGTTTGGTTGCCGCCAAACGCTGCACTGCGTGAAATTTCCCTTCTTACTCCCGGTGGATACCACCGTCGAAGTCGCGCCGAAGGGTCGTTAGGAGGTTCCCTCGAGGATCACGTACGCGAAGCAGAAGGGGCATGCTTCCTGGGAGAGAATGGGTGGCGCAAGCGTGGCAAGGGTCATAGGCGCGGAAGGCCATCTCCACCATATTGAGGACACCCTCCGAAACGTTGCCGCCGGAGATAAGGCCCTTGGCTGCCTTCTCCACGCTCATGGCCATCCGCGCAGCATTGTTCTGCGTTGCCACAATCAGGTTAGCCTTCTGGATGATCCCTCTGTCGTCGGTTTGATAGTGGTGGATGAGCGTGCCGCGCGGAGCTTCAACTACACCAACCCCTTCGTGCGGGGTTGCCGTGGGTAGCGTGCGGACATTGGGATCGGTAATTTCAGGGTCTGCCGCCAGCTCCTTCATCCTTTCCGCCGCGTAAAGGAGCTCGATCACCCGTGCCCAATGGTTCGCCAGTGTATGGTGGACCGGCTTGCCTCCCAGTGTGGCAAAGAATTTTTCGTAGGCTTCCTGGGCCAGAGGAGTCGCCATGCCGTCGGCAACGTTTAACCGGGCAAGTGGCGCGACACAGTAAACGCCGCTGTCCAGGCCGTCCGTAAATCCTTTCCAGCCCAAGGTCTTCAAAAAGGGAAATTTGACGTAACTCCAGGGCTCGACGTGCTCGGCTACGTAATCGAGATACCGCTCGGAGCGGAACTTCGCCCATTCCTTGCCCTCCGGAGAAACGACGCGGATTGAGCCGTCGTAAAAGTTCACCCTATTTTTATCGTCCACAAGGCCCATGTAGTAGGTGCGGTGGGTGAAGGTATCGGAAAGGATGAGCTTCACGTAGTCACTGTTCTTCAATACGACATTCTCGAGAACCCCCAGCGTAAACTGGGCGAATTCCACCGCTTCGGCAGCGACTTCGCGGAACTGTGCCTGGGCTTCTGGCGTGACACGCTTGGCCACACCGCCCGGCAGGCCAAGAACTGGGTGGATAACCTTTCCCCCTAACAGCGTAATGAGTTCACGCAGCCGGCGCCGCATGGCAATTACTTTCTTACCCACCTCCACGCCGACTTTCGCAATCACACCCAAGACATTCCGCTCTGCGGCTGGAGCCGTGGGGCCGACGACAAAATCAGGCCCACCCAAGAAGTAAAAGTGCAGGGCGTGATCCTCCGTCATGAAGGTGCTGTAAACGAGTTCGCGAATCTTCTTGGCCGCGGGAGGCGGTTCCACCTGATAGAGGCTGTCGAGAGCTTTGGTGGCGGCCATGTGGTGCGCGGTGGGACAGACGCCGCAGATCCGCGAGGTGATTTGGGGCATGTCCTCGGCCGGACGCCCCTGCGCGAATTTTTCAAACCCGCGCAGCTCCGGCACCTGGAAAAAGGCGCGGTCGACGTTTCCCTGTTCGTTCAAGAAAATTTCGATCCTCCCATGCCCTTCCAAGCGGGTGATAGGATCAATGGTGATCCGGCGTCGTACCTGTTGCGTGCCGGCGCTGGCATTCTCCGCCCCGCGCGTGCCCTCGGGATTTCTCACTTCGTCAGCAGACATAAGCGTTCACCTCGACTTGGATTTCCAATTCCTCCGAGCGGAGGGAGAACCGCCCCTCCACTCTTTTCAAGTTCCCTTTCACGCTTTCGTCACGGGCGACGCCACCAGCTTTTTTCGCCGGAGCAAGGACGACGGCAGACTGTAGCGGTAGAACGTTCCCACCGGGTCCGGAATTGTGCTTGTGATGCGCTCAATTTCCTTCTCGTCGTTGCTGTCCATGATGGAAGCCAGGGACGAGAGCACCTTTGCGCCGAAGTCCCGGACGCGGCTGGTGGGGCCGAAGCAGCCCGTGCAAGGCATGTTGCCTTGCGGGCACAGAGCCTCGCAGCCGCCCCGCGTCGCCGGTCCCATGCACACCACCCCTTGCGCCAGCAAGCACTTCTGCTCATCAATCAGCACCTCATGCGGGCGCTTGAACGCCGTCAGCGTGAGCTTCTCCGGCCTCGAATCCTTGCGCGGGCACTCCTCGCAGAGAGCGCGGTCCGGAGCAAGGACCGTGCCTTTGGGCGGCAGCGCGCCGCTGAGTAGCGTCTCGATCGCCTGCTGAATGAGCTTGGGCGTCGGTGCGCACCCCGGGAGGTAGTAATCGACGTCCACCACTTGGTCCAGCGCTTGCACGGTGTCAAAAAAGCCCGGGAGGGTCACACAGAAGCCGTTTTCCCGGTAAAACCTCTTCGGGACCGTGCCCTCGGTGTTTACGGTGGAAGGGGATTCGTGATAGACGGTCTGGAAGATGCTTTCGCGCGACGACAGGTTTGCCAGCCCGGGAATCCCGCCAAGCTGGGCACAGGAGCCAAAGGCCACCAGCACCTTTGATTTCTGCCGGAGCAGGTGCGCCATCTCCTCCTGCTCCGTGGTGCGGATGGCGCCGTTCATAAACGAGGCCAGGATGGCGCCGTCGGGCATGGCTTCGACATCTTTCCGCTTGAAGTCGAGGGCTACGGGCCAGAAAACGATGTCGACGGCGGCTACCACATCGAGGATCTTTTCAGCAAGATCCACGACCGCCTCCTCGCACCCTCCGCAGGAGGCACACCAGTAAAAGGCAACTTTCGGTTTTTCGCTCTTGGACACAGGCGCAGACTCCGTCATGAGACCATTACCTCCTCCGGGAAGTGCTCCGCGGTTGTTCCGAGCTCTAAAGGACCCAGCGCACGCACTTTTTCCACCATGTCGTTGACCGCCACTTTCAACCGCTCCGCTTCCGAAGCGGAGATCCATTCCAGGCGCAAGCGGTCCTCCTCGATGCCCATCTCCTTCACCACGCGTTTGAGCATCTCAAAGCGGCGCAGGGTCTTGTAGTTTCCTTCCTGATAGTGGCAATCGCCAGGGTGACAGCCGCCGATGAGCACCCCGTCGGCCCCCTTGGCGAACGCCTCCAGCACGAACTGCGGATCCACGCGGCCCGAGCACATCAGGCGAATCACGCGCATGTTCGGGGCGTACTTCATCCGCGAGGTGCCTGCCAGGTCTGCCGCCAGGTAAGTACACCAGTTACAGAAGAACGCCACAATCTTGGGTTCAAACCCGTTTTGCGGGCCACGTTGGGATTTGTTTTTTTCTTCAGGCATGAGCCAGTACCCCCTCGATCTCTGCGAAAATCTCCTCGTCTTCGAACAGGTTCTGGCGGATGGAACCGGATGGGCACGCGGCTACGCACACCCCGCAGCCCTTGCACAGTGCCTCGTTGATCTCCGCCTTTTTCTTGGCCTCCACGAAGGAGATGGCGCTATACGGGCAAAGCGCAACACAAGTCTTGCACCCGGAGCAGGCCTCTTCGAGTATGTAAGCAGTGTTGGGCTCGAGCTCCACATACTTGGAGTCGATGAGCACCAGGGCCTCAGCCGCTGCCGCGCCTGCCTGCGCCACGCTATCAGGAATATCTTTCGGCCCCTGGCAGCACCCCGCCAGGAAGATGCCGTCGGTAAAGGTGTTCACCGGCGCCAGCTTCGGGTGCCGCTCCAGGAACCAGCCTTCCTGCGAGCAACTGATGTTGAACAGTCGCCGCACGTCTCCGGCATCCGCGTGGGGTTCCAAACCGACGGACAGCACCACCATATCCACCGGAATCCTGCGGATCTTTCCAATCAGCGTGTCCTCCACCCGGATGGTCAGCTTCCCTTCTTCTGACGGGTCGAGCGGCCAGGCGCTGATTTCCGCCCCTTTGCCCCGGATGAAATGGACGCCTTCGTTCAGCAGTCTCTGGTAGAACTCCTCAAAGGCTTTCCCGGGTGTCCGGATATCGATGTAGAAGTTGAAAATCTCGGCGCCGGTATGCTCCTTAATCAGATGCGCCAGCTTGAGCGAGTACATGCAGCAGACACGGGAGCACCACCGGTTGGTATTCTCATCCCGCGACCCGACGCAATGGAGGATTCCCACCGACTTGGGCTTCTTCCCGTCGCGCAGGATGACCTCGCCGCCGGTGGGCCCCGCCGCATTGATCAGGCGCTCGACCTCCAGCGACGTGTAGACGTTGGGAAGCTTCCCGTAGCCGTAGTACGGGACGCGGTGGGCGTCAAAGACCTGGAACCCCGTGGACAGCACAATGGTGCCTACTTCGATGGTTTCGAGGGTTTCGGGCTGCTTGAAGTCGATGGCCTTGCGGTCGCCGCACACTTCCACACAGGTCTTCTTGCAGCGCCCGCTCTTGAACTCGATGCAGGTTTCCGGGTCGATCACGGGAATCAAAGGGACGGCCTGCGGGAACGGAATGTAGACCGGTTTCCTCTTCCCCAGTCCCAGATTGAACTCGTCGTAGTACTTCGGCTGCTTGTAGACGCAGGCTTCGATGCACTCCAGGCAACCCACACAGAGGTCCTCCAGCACGTAGCGGGGTTTGCGCTTCACGCTAACCTTAAAGTTGCCCACGTAGCCTTCCACTTTTGTGACCTCGGAGAGGGTCCAGAGAGTGATGTTGGGGTGCATCTTGACGGAGGTCATCTTGGGGGTCAGGATGCAGGCCGCGCAGTCCAGCGTGGGAAACGTCTTGTCGAACTTGGCCATGTGCCCGCCGATAGTCGGTTCCCGCTCGACCAGATAAACGTGCTTGCCTGCATTGGCCAGGGTCAGCGCCGCATGAATGCCCGCAATGCCGCCCCCCACAATCAGGACGTCGGGATGGATGGGCACGCGCTTCCTCTCCAGCGGCTTGTGGAAGATCACGCGACGCACCGCCGCGCGCACCAGGTCCCTGGCCTTCTCCGTCGCGGCCTTCTTGTCTTCGTGGACCCAGGTGTCGTGTTCGCGGATATTCACCATCTGAAAGTAATAGGGATTGAGTCCACCCTTGGCCGTGGCGGTGCGGAAAGTATGCTCGTGCAGTAAAGGCGAGCAACTGGCCACAATGATGCGGTTCAACTGATGCTCGCGAATATCCGCCTGGATCAGTTCCTGACCGGGGTCAGAGCACATGTACTTGTACTCGCGGGAGACGACCACGCCGGGCAGCGTCGCCCCATATTCCGCGAGCGCCTTGACGTCAATGACGCCGGCAATGTTCGTCCCGCAATGGCAGATGTAAACGCCCACTCTTACATTCCCGTTGCCATTCATGATTGTGTCCTCTCCGCCTTGGTTAACCGCACCCCGCCGACCGACCGCGGCCGTTCGATTCAGGCAGCGCGCGGCTGCGCCGGGGCTGAAGCCGCGGCTTGGGGCACCAAGCCCACAGCTTCCGCCACCAATTCAGTCAGATCCTTGACGGCGAGCCGGCTTTCGAGTCCGGTCGTCTTCAAGGCGTCCGCAAACATCACGTAGTCCTTTGGACAAGCCACCACCAGGACTTGAACTCCGTCCAGGCTGGCCGCCTCGCGCACTCGGCTTTCGCTGGGTCGCGCATGCACTTCGCCGATCTCTTCCATCCAAACGCGCCCGCCTCCGCCGCCGCAGCAGAAGCTGTTCTGCCGCGAGCGCGGCATTTCCTTGAGCTGCACGCCCAAGGCCTTCAGCACAGCGCGTGGCGCGTCGTAGACCCCGTTGTACCGCCCCAGATAGCAAGGATCGTGATACGTGACCCGATAAGGCAGTTCCTGGGCCACCCTCAACCGCCCGCGCGCGAGCAAATCCGCCAACAACTCGGTGTAGTGATAGACGGGATGCCGGCCGTGATTCAGTTCCGGATATTCGTTCCGGAGTGTGTTGTAAACGTGCGGGTCCGTGGTGAACAGATTGTTGAATCGCGCCTTTTGGAGGGTGGCAACGTTTTTCTCCCGCAAGAGTTCAAACAGCCCTTCTTCGCCCACCCGCCGCGCATCGTTGCCGGAATTGCGCTCGCCTTCGTAGAGAATCCCGAAGTCTACTTCGGCAGCGTGCAGGATGCGCGCCAAGGACCGGGTGAAGCCCTGGAGAGCCGGGTGGTAGCAAGCATACTCGCCCAGGTACCACAGCCACTCGACGGGCTCCTTGCGCGCATCCTTGGGCTTGAAATCCAGGCTCTGAGCCCATACCGCGCGCTTCCGCTCCGACTGGCCGAAAGAATTGCCGTAGCGAGCCAGATTGCGCAGCGCTTCCTCCAGCCGCGTGTCCACTTCGCCGCGTTCCACCAAGCGTCGCCGCAGGTCCACCATGATCGACAAGTGCTCGTTCATAACAGGGCAGTGCTCGGCGCAAGACAGGCAGGTCGTGCAGGTCCACAGTTCAGCGGGTGAGATCAACCCCCCAATCAACGCCGGTTCGCCGCCATCGGCAGTTGCCCGCGCCTTGCTGAGCAGGGCTGGACCATAACGAAGCAATTGTTCCTTCAGGTTGTGGACTAACTCGCGCGGCGAACAGGGCTCGCCGCACTGATTGCTGGGGCAGGCGCGCTCGCAGCGGCCACACTCCGCGCAGGCGAAGGCCGAGAGTAGTTGCCGCCAGGTAAATTCTTCCAGACGTTCCGCGCCCAATCCCCCGTCCGCACGCGCGGGCTCAAGCCGCCCCGGTGGCTCCAGCCGACTGAAAAACACACTAAACGGCGCCGCGAGCAGGTGCAGGTGCTTGGAGTTCGGGAGGTAAGCAAGGAAGAACAACACGATGAGCACGTGCATCCACCAGAACAGCTGATAGAATGTAAGCGCACCTGCTCGAAGCAGCGCCGAACTCACCAGCGAACCCGCCAACCAGCCGCCCACCGGAACCCAGGCAGCGCCTTCCGCGGGTAGCGCAACGACACGGAAGGCTTCCGCCAACAGATAGGTCACCATGAGAGCAGCAATCAGGAGGTTGACCAGCGTCGCGTCCGCCGTCAGTTGCAGACCCGCCGGGCGGATTACAAAGCGCCGGAAAGAAGACACGGCCAAGCCCGCCAGCACCAGCACAGCGAAGATATCCACGACGGGCGCCAGGTAACGGTTCTGCTCAATTGTGGGAAGGCGCAAGCCGGGGAAGAGTCCCTGCAGGAGCATTCCTGAAGTGGCGAGCAGGAAAACCAGGAAGCCGTAGAAGATGAGCACGTGGGGAATGCCCACCAGGAGTTCGTCAAGCAAGCGACGTTGCCCGAAGACGTAAACCAACAGACGCTTGAAGCGTTCTCGAATCTGGTCGAAGCGGTCCTCCGCGCGACCAAGCATCAACAACCGTACCAGGAACGCCACACGCCAGGCAAACAATCCCACTGCTACCAGAAACACCAGCCAGAGGATTGTCCAGCCGGGTACGGGCCCGAGTTTTGCAGCGGTAGGAACCATTAGCCTGCCTTCTCCAGGGCGCGACGACGGACTTCTTCGGTAAGCAAGGGAATCAGATCCAGCGCGTCGGCGACCACGCCGTAGTGCGCGACGCCGAAAACCGGCGCCTTCGGGTCCGTGTTAACGGCCACGATCATCTCCGACTGCTTCATGCCTTCTACGTGTTCGGGTGCGCCGCTAATCCCTAAAGCCAGATAGAGCTTCGGCCGCACCGTCATGCCTGACTTGCCGACTTGCCGGGTCTTGGGTAACCACCCCTGGTCGATCGCCGGACGAGACCCGCAAACCGCCCCGCCCAGGAGTTCCGCTAGTTCTTGCGCCTGCGGCACGTTCTCACCGTTCTGGATGCCCCGCCCTACAGCCACCAAGATGGGGGCCTTAGTGATGTCCACATCGCCCGGCGGCGGCTCAATCAACTTGCGGAAAGTCGTCCGGGCTTCCGGCAGGAGGGTAGGTAGAGCGAGTTCACGCACCTCGGGCGCCCCCGCGATTTGCCCTGCTTCCCTAGCAAACGTTCCCGGCACCACCGCCACCAGAGTTGTCTGATCCGGTAGAACGACCTCAGCGAAAATCTTGCCTCCATAGATCTGGCTGGTGACCATCACTCGCCCATCTCGAGCGTCGAGACGCGTGCAATTGTCGAGGCAAGGCAAGCCTCCGCGCGCGGAAAGGAGGCTCAGGAGGTCCAACCCCATTGACGTGCTGCCCAGCAAGACCAGCCGTGGCGCAGCTTCCTTGAGCGCGATCTGCACTACCGCGCCGTACCTGTCGGGAATGAACTCACGAAGCTCTGCCCGGTCCGCCACATAGACTAGGTGGGCAGCTCCGAGCTCGCTCGCCATGCTTCGAACTTCATGTCCGAGTAGAGCGACCGCCAACTTCCCGCCGAGCGCCTGGGCAATCTCTCGGCCCTTACCCAGCAGCTCAAACGTGACGTCGTTGAGCCGGCCTCGGAAGTGCTCGGCAACCACCAGTACGTCTTGGCTCATACCTCACCCCACCAGGCGTCGTTCGGAAAGCAGGTCCACGATTTGTCGCGCAATCTCCTCAGGGTTTCCCGAGAGCATTGCCGCTCCCGCACCCTCTTCGGGCTGAGACAAGCGTTCAACCGCAACGGGCAGCACCTCCGGCAGCGAAGCATCCTGCACCTCCACCTTGGCCGTCTTCATCACTTGGCGAAGACGGCTGACAGGTACGTAACGTGGCGGCTGTTCGGCCGCCTGGATGCCCAGCACCGCCGGAAGTCTCACCTCAAGTTCCGCCGCATAACTTCCGGGGTATTCCTTCTCAACGATCGCCGTTGCCGAATCGCTGGCGATTTCAACCTTGCGGACCAATCCAACGTAGGGGAGGCCGAGATAACCGGCCAGAAGCCCCCCTAGCGACCCATCGAGGTCATCGATTGCCCGTACTCCGGTCAGGACAAGATCATAGGACCCGCGACCAAGCAGGTCGGCAAAGATCCGCGCCAGAGTGTGGTTGTCGAGGCGGACTTCCCCCTCTGTTTGCGCCAAGACCGCTCGGTCGGCTCCCTTGGCCAGGGCGGCATACAGGGCTTCCCGAACCTCCCCGACCTCCAGCGAAAAGACCTCCACGCGGCCGCCGACACGCTCTTTAATCAACAGAGCTTCTTCAAGCGCGTGGTCGTCCGTCTCGCTGAGGATGTAGCGAAGGGAGTCCGGGTCGAGGGCCTTGCCGGACGCATCAATTTCCAGTCCTTCCACCAAGTCGGGCACCTGCTTGGCAAGGACCGCAATGTTCATGGCTACTCCCTCCTCTACGCGAGCCCCATCGATTCGGCCAGCAGTTCGAGGATGTCTTGCACGAGCAGCTTTCCTTCTTGGCCTGTGACCTTCACGGCGTCCTCGAAACGGGACGGTTCAAAGGGACAGGCGACAGCGAGAATCTCGGCTTTCGTGGCTGCGGCTTGCTCCACGCGCCGGTCGGCCAGGCGATCCTTGACGCGATCCTGGATGAATCGGTCCAAGTAGATTGTGGTCGCGCCGCCCCCGCAGCACAGACTCGATTCACGATTCTGAATCATCTCGACCAGCTTCACGCCCGGCAATGCCTGGAGCAGCGCGCGTGGCTCGTCATAATGGCCTGTTTTTCGCCCCAGGCAGCACGAGTCGTGGTACGTCACCGTAACGTCCATTTGCTTCTTGAGCAGGGGCTTGAGCTGGCTGAGGCGCTCCGCGAGGAATTGCACGACGTGCTTCACAACAAACCTTCCCCCCAGGGCTGGATACACATTACGCAACGTGCGATAAGAGTGGGGGTCGGTCATGAGGATTTGTTTGAACCGGTACTTGCTCAGAATCTCGATGTTCCGCTCGATGAGCATTTCGAACAGTCCCCGCTCACCCGCCAGCCACTCACAATCCCCCATGCAGCGCTCTTCATGTCCGAGGATGGCAAAGTCGACACCCAGCGCGTTCAGGATACGTGCCAATTTTCGCGAGATCTCCTGGTTACGGGGTTCGAAGGAGGGATAACACTCAACGATCCACAGGACGTCCACCGGCCTCTTGATTTGGGAAACGATGGGGACGGGAACGCCAGCGGTCTTAGCCCACTCCGCACGTTTACGCGGGGACTCGCCCATGGGGTTGCCGTAAAGGTACGTATTCTGTAAGGCCTTCTGGAGATCTTGGTCCAGCGGCTTGCCCGCCGCCATGACGGCAGCTCGCAGGGCGGGAAAGAGGCTGTCGGAAATGAGCAACTGCCTCGGGCAGCGCGTGGCACAAGTGTGACAGGCGATGCAAAGCCAGGGCGTATTGCTCTCCACCACCTCGCCAAAGCGTCCGTCCAGAAGCATCTTGACCGCTTGGCGAGGCGCAAAATCCATGACCTCGCCCATCGGGCAGCCGCCGGTGCAGACGCCGCACTGAAGGCAAGTGCGGAACTTGTCCTCTGCGCTGGCGATCTCCGGGAAAAGGACTCCCGGTTTTTCCGGGATTGGAGCAGCCTCGAATGTACCCATCGTCAACTCTGTGCCCCCCCGCGCGGCGGACTTTAGCCCGCCACTGCCACCTCGAACGGCGAGGCGACGTCTGTCCGTCGAGCGCCTTCTAGGCGGCCGCAGCCACCCGCGTCGCCGTGCCTTTTTCCACGAACTCCATGCGCAACGGCACCAGCAACCTGTCCAGTCCAAGCGCCTTTTCAGGCAACCCCAAAGCCAGTCCAATCAACTGAGTAAAGTACGGGACGGGAATGTTTACGTCCTCGCCGTACCGCCGTGCGATCTTTCCCTGGTGCGCTTCCAAATTGAGTTGGCAGAGGGGGCACACGGTGACCATGGCATCCGCGCTCAGACGCTTGGCTTGCTGAAGGATGATGTACGCCAACCGGTGTCCAACCTCTTCAATGGTCCCGGTCAGGGAGCCGCCGCAGCAGTGAGCCTTGAGCGGGAAATCCACCAACGTTGCTCCCAGAGCCGGGACGAAGGCGTCAAATTTTTCCAGCGTAAACCCGTTCTCGAGTTCGTAGGGCCGGACCAGCAGGCAGCCGTAATAGGGTGCTACTTTCCACCCCGTGAGCGGCCGTTTGACTTTCTCCTTCAGGGCTTTTGGGCCTACGTCGCGCAACAGAATCTCCAAAGGATGACGGATTTGAACTTTCCCTTCATAGCGAAGGCCCGCCTTCTTCAGTGCCGGCTCGATTTTCGCACGCAGCTCGCCATAGCGCGACAGGTAGTCCTGGGTCTTCTTGAGGACCATGAAGCAGGCGTTGCACGGCGCGAGAAGTTCCCCCCCGGCCTGTTCGGCCAGAGCCAAGTTGCGGGCGGCCAGGGTCAATGCCTGGTGCTCGTCGATGGATATGTAGGTGGTCGCCCCACAACAGTTCCAGTCCTTCAGCTCCTGAAGTTCCAGGCCCAGCGCTCCGAACACCGCGTAGAGCGAATCCTGGCAGTGACGGGCGAAACCGTGCATGCAGCAACCCGGGAAGTACGTGTAAGCCATGGCTTATTGCCTCTCACCTACGGATTCGAGCATCTGGCGTAATTCAGCCCCGGCAGGCTTTGGAATCCGGGTCGAGCCAAGACACATCCGCCCCCGCATCCACAAGCGCAGCCCGAGCGGCCACGAAGTAAGCAGCTTCAAGGGGGCCGTTTTCAGCAAGAGCTTGAGGACCAGCCAGAACTCGTTGGTGCGGCCTGTCCCCTTCACCATGGTCATGAATTCCTTTGCCAGCACCGGCACGGGGAAGTGCCGCGGGTAAATCCCTTCCCGAATGGCAATACGTTTCAGGGCATACATCACATCGGTAACCTTGATTCCGGCGGGACACCGCACCGTGCACTCGTAGCACGAAGCGCATAGCCAGATGGCAAAGCTCTCGATGACTTCCTGCTTGAAGCCCTCGCGCACCATGCCAATCAAGCGCCTGGGGGTGTAGTCCATGTAAGCAGAAAGCGGACATGTGCCGCCACAGGTCCCGCACTGGAGGCAGGAGAGAAGCTTCTCGCCTCCGGGGGTCGCCAGAATCTCGGCAGCGAGGTCTCTCTTCAGTTCCTTCTGGTACTTAACGCTGGACCGAAATGTTGGGTTCATCCTAGTTGCCTCATGGTTTCAATGCCCTGCAAGTCAGCGTCGAGCCGCTGGATTTGGGTGCCAACTGCATCTTCTCGATTACCTAGACTAATTGCCCCTACCATCCGGACACCGGTTAGCTTCCCAGCAAAAGCAAACCATGGGCCAACCGCTTTGGCACCCGCCTGGAGAGACGTGCACTCAACGTATGGTGACGCGCTGCGAACCAGTGGAGAAGAGCAAAGCAAGAGGACAAGGACATAAAGAACCTCAGGCGTGAGCTAGCATGCGGAACAATTGCACAGATAGTCTGAAACCGAGGCAATCCTTCCCGGCGCAACAGAGCGCGCGGCTGCATTCTGCATCGAGGCGCCGTTGCCGAGCCCCGGACAGGAGCCTTTCGTTTTCCTAAACGCACTGCCAGCCCATGGCAAGTGTAGCTCGACGCGTGCGTCAAAACACTCCCACTATCGTCCGCTCTACCGACAAGATGCCTTTCATGCTGTGGCAATCGGCACAAGCCGTCCCTCATGGTTGACGTTCGTCGCGCAGGCGAGCACGGCGATGCACGGAGGAGTTGGCCTGCCTCTCACTCTTCCAGGAAGCAATTGCTGCCGGGCAGGAAGCGATGGGGGAGGCGCCACGCGAGTGATGCGGAGTCCACGAGCAGAGATTGCAGGCGCGGAAATTGTTCGACGACGAGCGTAATAGTTTGCTCGACGGCATGCGAGCGCGATGCGCCCGGCGAGACCTCTCCAACCTCCACGCCCAGGAGCATGAGGTTAGGGACCCGGCGCCCGAGGGAACGTGCCAGTTCCAAGGTTTCTGGCAGGCCCCAGCCGTGACTGGAAAGTGAGCCGAGCGCGCGTGGCTCAATCTCCCCAGGAAGCAGCGGAACCAAGTGCAGTGTGCCGGGCGGCGCACCACTCGACACCGCATCGATGAACAAGACCACATCGGCGGCTGAAAAGGTCTCCAGCAGCGCCACACCGGCAGAAGGAACGGTGCGGAATTGGTCCTGCAAAGCGGGATCGCTGCGGTTCTCTAAGCGTCGGACGATTTCCACTCCCGCGCTGTCGTCGCCCGCCAGTGGGTTTCCGCAACCCACCACCAGCAACCGCGGCAATTCCCTGCCCTGGACGCTCCGGGACTGGCACAGGGGGGGCAATTCAGCCACGGTCGATTCTCAGTTTCAGGAAATGCGTTGAGCAGGAAATGCAGGGGTCGTAGCAGCGAATCAGGTTCTCGCAGACTTGGACAATCGCTGCCTCGGACCTGTTGAGGACCCCGGGCAATAACGCGCGCAGGTCGTCTTCCATGCGGCGCAGGTTCTGGGAAGTAGGTGGGACGATCTTGGCAGCCTCCACCAGCCCCTGGTCGTTTATACGATAGCGATGATACAGGGTCCCGCGCGGCGCCTCAGTCGCAGCGCAACCTTCTCCGGCCCGAACCTTGAACTCCACGCGGCTTGCGGCAGGCTCCTGGTAGGTCTCCAGGATGGTGAGTGCCTCCTCGTAGGCGTGCACTAGCTCGACCGCCCGCGCCACAATGCCCATGAAGGGGTTACGGCAGGGCCAGGCAACACCGCAGGAACGGGCAGCAGCCTGCGCCTGGGGGGAGAGCTTGGCAAAATTCAAGTTGATCCGAGCCAGCGGGCCGACCAAGTAGCTGGTCTCCCGATCGGCACGCACTGAGTGGAGAGCCGTGGAATGGGCCATGTGTTCTTCCAGGAACACCTGCTCGAACTCCGCCGGGTCAATGTCGAGTCCCGCCGACGACACAACGCGGCGCTCGTTCATGGGGTATTCCTCAGGGTGAGACACTGAGACGAATTCGTAGTCGGCGGTGAAACTCGGGAAAGAGAACGTTGAGACCCACTTCAGTGTTTCTTGTGCGGCCTCCAGGCCCCAAAGCAGTTCCCCGCGAAGTTCCTCGAGGGCCTTCCGGCGCGGCACTTTATAGAAGCCACCCACGCACACCGAGACCGGATGCGTCGCGCGCCCGCCCAGAATTTCCAGCAACTGGTTGCCGATCTTCTTCAGCCGCAAGCCACGCTCCACCTCGCGCGGGTGGTCACGCGCCAAGGACACCGCGCTCTCGTAACCGAGGAAGTCTGGAGCTTGGAGGAGGTAAATGTGCAGCGCATGGCTCTCGATCCATTCGGCGCAATAGAGCAAACGCCGGAGCATCCGAATTTCCGGGCCCGGCGTCACGCCGAGCGCGGCTTCGAGCGCATGCACCGCGCTCATCTGGTAAGCGACAGGGCAGATCCCGCAGATGCGCGCCGTAATATCGGGCACCTCTTGGAAGTGCCGGCCGCGCAGGAAGGCTTCGAAAAACCTGGGTGGCTCGAAGATGTCGAGCTTGACCTCGCGGACGTTCCCGTCCTCAGTCCGCACATAGAGTCCGCCCTCGCCCTCCACGCGCGTGAGGTAATTAACCTTGATCGTCTTGCTCGAGTTGGGATGGTCGGTAGCCATGTTGGTTCTCTGCCCTCACCGGCAGGGGGAATTCATGAATCCCACCTAAGCCGCCTTTTCCCACTTATCAGTGGCGGAGCGGAATGCCTTCGCATAGCCGGTGAAGCCGCGGAGCATCCGCACCAGTTCAGCCCGCTGGACCCCATCTTTCAGCAGGCGGGAAGCAAAGGAATCCGGATTCGGGCTTTCCATCGGCCCGAAGCACCCATAACAGGCACGATTGTAAGCGGGACACAAGGCGCCGCAGCCTGACTGAGTTAGCGGACCGAGGCAGGGTAAGCCCTGGGCCACCATCACGCAGACCGTGCCTCGCCGCTTGCACTCCATGCAGACCGAGTGGCAGGGTAAGTGAGGCGTGCTCCCGTGCAGCAGAGCCGTGAGTACTTCCAGAAGCTGGAACTTGTTGATCGGGCATCCATTCAGCTCAAAGTCCACCGCCACGTGGGAGGAAATCGGGGTGGATTGCTCCAGGGTGTGGATGTATTCCGGCGTGGCATAAACCGCGCGCACAAATTCACCCACATCCTTCCAGTTGCGCAGCGCTTGGATACCTCCGGTCGTGGCGCAAGCGCCGATGGTTATGAGGTATTTCGACTCTTCCCGCACGCGCCGGATGCGCTCGATATCCTCCGACGTGGTGACCGAGCCTTCCACCAAACTCACATCATAGGGGCCGGGCTGCGTCTGGGAGCGCGCCTCGAGGAAGTAGGCAATCTCGACCTCGTCCGCCAAGCTCAGCAACTCGTCCTCAAGGCTCAGAAGGGCTAACTGACAACCATCGCAAGAGGCGAACTTGAAAACGGCCAGCTTGGGCCGCTCTTCCGGAGCCATGTTAGAAGTCCTCCTTGCCAAAGAACGGCTCGATGGCAGCGAAGTTGAGCACGGGTCCCTGCTTACAGATAAAGTTGGGGCCGAACTGGCAGTGGCCGCAAAAACCCACCGCGCACTTCATGTTGCGCTCCATGGAAATGTAGATGGCCTCCTTGGGAATGCGCCGCGCCAGCGCCTCGTAGATCACAAAGCGCATCATGATCTCCGGGCCGCAGGTCAGCACCAAGGTGTTCTTATGCTCCATGCGGATCAGGTAGAAAAGCTGGGGGACAACTCCCACCCTCCCCCGCCAAGTCTCATCCGCCCGATCAACCGTGACGTAGACTTCAATTCCTCTCTCTCGCCACCAGCCGAACTCGCTCGTGTACAGCAGGTCGGGCGGGGTTCGAGCCCCGTACAGGAACACCACGCGCCCATACGCGTCCCGGTTGCGGAGGATCGCAAGGATCACCGGCCGCAGCGGCGCCAGTCCAATCCCGCCCGCAACGATGACGAGGTTCCTGCCGCTGCCATTCCCCAGAGGCCAATGACTTCCGTAAGGCCCGCGAAGCCCGACGAAATCTCCGACCTTCAGCCGGCCCATGGCCCGCGTCACATTCCCGGCGTAACGGACCGTGTGACCCAGCACACGCGGCTCGCCGGGATCGGAACTGACGGAAATGGCTACTTCACCGAAGCCCGGCAGGTAGAGCATGTTGAACTGGCCGGGCAGGAAACGGTAAGCCGCGGCTTCTGCCGGGTCCGTGAGCGCCAAGGAAAACGTCGCGACGCCGCAGGCTTCCGGCCTGATCGCCTGGATGACAGCTTGGCGGGGGAGCATCGAATCCGGCGACGCCTGCAGTTCCAGCGGTGTAACACCTACATTCATTTGGAGGCCTTCTCTCGAATCGCTTTAACTTCTTCCGTCAGGTCAATTCCTACCGGACACCAAGTGATGCACCGCCCGCACCCCACGCACCCTGACGTCCCGAACTGGTCGATCCACGAGGCCAGTTTGTGCGTCAGCCACTGGCGGTAGCGCGCGCGGATGCTGGGCCGGATATTGCCGCCGTAAACGTGGGAGAAATCGAGCACAAAACATGAGTCCCAGACCCGTGTGCGTTCCGCGACCGTCCCCTTCAGGTCGCTCGTGTCTTCAACGGTGATACAGAAGCAAGTCGGGCAGACTTGAGTGCAATTGGCACAAGAAAGGCAGCGCGTGGCCACGTCATCCCACCGGGGATGATCGAGGTTGTCGTAAAGCAACTTCGGGAGGTCCCTGGTGCGCAGTTCGCGCGCGATGGCGCGCTCGGCCCGCTCGCATACCTGGGCAGCCCGACCCAGGTCAAACGCCCCAGCGGGCTCCCAGAGGGTATCGCGCAGCATTTCCGAACCCGCTTCGGAGCCAACTTCCACCACGAAAATCTCCGGCAGCTCCGTGACCGCCAGATCGAAACCCACGGTCACCCGGGGCCCGGTTTTCATCGAGGAGCAAAAACAAGTCGCAGCGGGCTTGCCGCAGTTGACCGCCAAGACGAAGACCGGCCCGCGTCGCCGGGCGTAAAGGGGATCGCGGATCTCCCCGCCCAGGAACACCCGGTCCTGGATGCCGATGGCGTTCAGATCGCAGGATCGCACCCCAATGAAGGCATAGCGCGGCACCGCGTCCTGTGCCGGCTGCACAAGCCACCTTCCGTCTTGCTTCGCTACGGAAAAGAGTTTGAGTCGCGCAGGATGCAGGAACTTCTTCCAGCTATGAGGCCCGACCGCGAAGCCGAAGTATTCCCGCTCCCGTGAAGGTTTGAGCTGGTAATGCCCTGGCTCCTGCTCATCGGTCCAGCCGATGGGGAGATCGTCGATGCGGGCAATCTCCTCGAGCACAATGGCGCCGTCGCGCACGGTAGGCCCCACCAACGAGAACCCAGCGTCCCGCAGATTGTCAAACACTTTCTGGAGGGCAGCCTTGGGCACGACCACGCGCGCGGAAACTCGCGGTAGGACTGGCGGCATGCGGCATCTCCTTCTCGTGCCGTTCCAACTAACTGAGCCTAGACATCATACCTTGGCCTTGCCTAACTCAAGGGTAGCGGGCGACTCGCGAGGCATCGCCCCAAATAGTTGGGACGGCACTAGCCCACAGCGAACACGTCCAATAACTGGAGGCGCGTGGCAATCAGGCGAGCCATAATCACCTCTGCCAGGGCCCGATAGAGCTCAAAACCGAGTTCACAGTCCTCGCGCGAGAGGTCCATCAACGCCCCACCCTTGACGCCGAGAACTTCGGCCTCTTCCACCGCGCGGGCTGCGGCTGTCTCAATGCGGGGCTCCACAAGCGCTGACCACCCGAAAACCTCTCCTGGGCTGGCCGTGAAGATCGTGCGCCGTCCCTTCGAAGGCACGTGGACCTCAATCGCCACGTGGCCAGCCTTGACGACGTAAAGATACAGGCTGGGGTCGCCTTCGTGGAAGATGTCTTGCCCGGCCTGGTAGTTGAACGTCTCCGCAAGGGACAGGAGCTTTTCTTGCACACGCGGCGAGAAGTTTGCCAGAAAGCTGCTGTACCAAAGCAGTTGCTCAGTCATAGTTTTCTTCTCCCATCTCGTTATTTTTGCTTAGCAAGCCTTCAGCCAAAGCCTTACGTGCCAAGCCGTTCCACGGATTTTGCCGTTACAAGAGAACCCGTTAGGAGACAGAGAGCCTGGAGTGAAAGGAAGCGAGGTAGAGACTTCGTGTCCCTCTCCTTGGCGTACAGATGCGATGAAACACGCAACAGCGGGCTCGCCTTGCGCATTTTTCGCACCTGCCCCTCTGGCGGGAGGCAAAAAAACCGGGAACAAAGCCCGAATGTGTTTTAGAATTCGCACGCGCCTGTGGATAAGCCTGATTCAATCCTGTGGACAGTCACCGGTCAGCGCCGACACTTCCCGCTGTCACCGTCGCAGCCTGCAAGCCGCCACAAACGCAATGCGGACGAGTGTCGGTTGCATGGCCTATGCGATGAGGAGCAACCATGTTTCAGAGTCGAAAAACAACGTATGCGTTGGTAATTCTCTTCAGCTTGTTGCCCTTGCTCGGTGCGGCCATAACGCTGGACGATGTCATGGCTGTGCGTTTTCCCAGCGAGGTGCAATGGTCCCCCGATTCCAAGCACGTAGCGTTCGTCTGGGATGTCGGTGGGCGCCGGAATCTTTATCTGGTTCCGGCAGATGGTTCTTCCCCGCCCCGCCAACTCACCCAGTTCGCGCAAGACGGGCCCGAACTTTCCGAACCTCAATGGTCCTCTGACAGCGCGCAAATCGCTTTCGTGCGTGAGGCACTGCTCTACGTCACGGTGGTCGCCTCCGGCGAAACCAAATCTCTGGCCGGCGGCGAAAAGGCGGCAGCCTTGGGGCCGCGTTGGTCACCCGATGGGAAGCGCCTTGCGTACGTCAGCGAAGGCGTGCTCTACACCCTTGCGCCTCCCAGCAGCAGCCCCGAACGCGTCTACCGCGATGGCATTGGCAAGGATTCCTCGCCTCGCTGGTCGCCCGACGGACAATGGCTGGCTTTCGTGTCCACGCGCGGCAAGCACTCCATCGTGGGCCTCTATAGCTTCGCGCACAAGGACGTCAGGTGGCTTGAACCTTCCACCGATCAGGATCGCGACCCTGTCTGGTCGCCGGACTCGAAGCAAGTGGCCTTTACACGCCTCTTCAGCAATAGCGAAACCGCGCAAATCCGTGTTGCGCCCGCCCAGTTTACCTCCGAGTACACAGTGCCGTCCCGGGTGGTCTGGGAGGAAACAAACGACAAAGGAGTGGATTTCTACCTCGAAGCGCGCTTTGCGGCACCGGACCGGCTGGTTGTGCAATCCGAAGCGGACGGATTCGCCCACCTCTATCGTGTGGACGCGGAAAGCGGCAAGCGCGTCCAACTGACTCGCGGCAACTATGAGGACGAGTTTTTCGACGTCGCCAAGAGTGGAAACGCGGCGGTGGCTGCTTCGAACGCGCATGACCTTCACGAACGCGGGCTCTGGGCGATTGACCTGGTAACAGGGAAATCTCGCGAACTCACGGGCAGCCCTACAGCACATCCGACGGCCGAGGCCACTGTGGACGTGCAGCCGAAGATTTCCCCCGACGGCTCCAAGGTCGCCTACCTCCATAGCAGCCCACGCGAAACCGAGGCGGTTTGGGTATTGGACCTCGCTTCCGGAAAGAAATCGTCGCTTGCGGAAGGCATGTCGCCCGGTCTCAAGAATGTTCCGCTGGCCATGCCGGAAGTCATCGAATTCGCCAGTTTCGATGGGCAGAAAGTCTACGGAATTCTTTACCAGCCCGCAGGGGCCCCGGCCGGAAAAAAGATGCCTGGCATCGTCTTCATTCACGGCGGTCCCGTCCGGCAGATGGTGAAGGGTTGGCATTACATGCAGTACTACCACGACATCCAGTCGTTTCATCAGTGGCTGGTGGAGAAAGGTTACGCGGTCTTGTGCGTGAATTTTCGCGGTGGGATTGGCTACGGGCGCGCCTTCCGACAGGCCATTTCCCGGAACATGGGACGGGTAGATTATGAAGATTCAGTTTTCGGCGCCCGCTGGCTCAGCCAGCAGCCCGGGGTGGCCGGTGACCGCATCGCCATGTGGGGCGGAAGCTACGGTGGCTACATGACGGGCCTCGCCCTGGGGCGCGCACCTGAGCTGTTTCGCTGCGGCGTGGCCCTGCATGGGGTCTACGACTGGCGCCCGTTCGCCACCAGATACCAAGCCGACGAAGATACGCAATGGGACAAACTCTTCGGTGGGCCGCCGGAGAAGAACCCGGACAGCTATTACGTCGCCGACGCCGTCGAGTTCGTGAAGAACATCCACGCGCCCCTGCTCATGTTCCACGGTGACGACGACCACAATGTGCCGTACGATCAGTCCCGCGAATTCATCCGGGAGCTGCGCAAATATCACAAGGATTTTCAATTTGTGGCGTTCCCCGACGAGCCACACGACTTCCTCCGCAGCGCCACCTGGCGGGCACTGTTCCAACAGACGGCCGATTTCTTCGACCGGTATTTGAAGGAGTCCGGAGTCCGGAGTCCCTAGTCCGGAGTCCGTTGTCAGTTGTCAGTCGCCAGCGACGGAAGACTCGGACCTATTTCGAAAATGGCCTCGCAACCGCGAACGTAAGGTCGGGGCTTGCCCCGGCTCCGCTCTGCGGGGCCGACCCCGCGGTTGCGGGATCGGCCCTACATTTTCATGGTGGGCAGTGATTACGATTCATAGCCGCGACTGTCCCCACGAAGTCGGGGGTGGCACGTCCCGGGCTGAAGTGCCGGGCTGAAGCCCGGCGCTACGGGGGCGTGAGCGGGCTTGTATTTGATCCGCGTTATGGTTATAAGAACTGGCTTGGGTTTTGGGTCGAAACTTGTAATTCTTTGTGGACAGAGAGGAACAGGCTATGAACGAAGAGATCAATCGACGCGATTTCATGAAACGCGCTGCCCTCAACACCGCAGGAGTCAGCCTGGCGATGTCCGGCCTGAGCACCCGTAGCGTGCTGGGGGCGAATGAGAAGATCCGACTCGGCGTGATTGGGACGGGCCGCCAGGGCATCGATAACATGCAGCATTTCATGCAGCACGGGGTGGAAGTGGCCGCCGTCTGCGACGTCTACCAGCCCAACTTGGAGAAAGGCCTGAAGGCCGCCGGCGGGAAAGCGCAAACCCACACCGACTTCCGCCGTGTGCTGGAGGACAAGGACATCGACGTGGTCGTGATCGCCACGCCCGACCACTGGCATGCCCTGCCCACCGTGATGGCCTGCCAGGCTGGCAAGGACGTCTACGTGGAGAAGCCCACCGCCGTGGCGGTGGAAGAAAGCAAGAAGATGGTGGAAGCGGCACGCAAGTACAAACGCGTCGTGCAGGCGGGCACCTGGCAACGCTCCAATCTCCATTTCCAGAAGGCGGTGCAAATCGTTCAGGACGGTTTGATCGGGAAGGTAAGTTTTGTGCGCACCTGGAACTACGCAAATAGCTATCCCCAAGGCATTGGTAACCCGCCCGATTCGGATCCGCCTCCGGGGCTCGACTGGGAGATGTGGCTCGGGCCAGCGCCCAAGGTCCCATTCAACTGGAACCGGTTCGGCGTGGGCGATCGCTGGTCCACGTTTCGCTATTTCTATGACTACGCCAACGGTTGGCCGGGCGATTGGTGCGTTCACCTCCTGGATATCGCCCACTGGGCGATGAACGTGGAAGGGCCCCAAGCCGTCAGTGCCTCAGGGTCAAAGTTCTACTTGAAGGACAATAGCGATACTCCCGACACGCTCCAGGTAACCTTCGAATATTCCAATTTCGTCTGCACGTACGAAAACCGGCTCCTCAACGCGAATTCGATGTACGGCAAGGGAGGCGGCACGGAGTTCCACGGGACCGACGGTACCCTGTTCGTAGACCGGGGCGGCTTCCAGGTCTACCCGGAAAAGAGTCAATTCGAAAAGAAAGATGTGGACCGTACTGCCACGATGCAGATGGATTGTGTGAACGAAGGGCTCCTCGATCACGTGGGGAATTTCCTCGCATGCATCAAGACACGGAAACGACCGGCCAGTGACATCGAAACCTGCCATCGGACCAGCAGCGCGTGCCTGCTGGGCAACGTCGCCCTACGCAGCAAAGAAAGAATAGTTTGGGATGTTGCCAACCAACGGCTGGCGCAGCCCAGTTCAGCCGCGCAGAAGTTGCTGAGCCGCGAATACCGCGCCCCCTGGAAGCTGGTGGTCTGAAGGGGGCGAAGGTCAAGCGCCGACACCCAGCACCCCGACCGGACGTGCCTCCCGTCCCGGCAGGATTCGGCGCGGCCTGTCTGTGGGGCGGGATCTCGATATGTGGCGAGTAAGGTGTTCGGGACAGGGTCCCCGTGCTACGCGCCTGCGAACCTTTGGAGCACGCAGCAGCCCCTGTCGAACCAGTTCGACGCGGTAATGCCGCCAAGATGCCGGCGCTACCCCCGGGAGCGCCAATACCCAGGCCGACGCCGTCCGTGCGCCACCGCCAACACTTCGATTGAGCGCGCTTTCTCCCGATAGATAACAAAATAAGGGAAGCGCAGCAGGGGGAAGCGCCGACAGCCTGATTCGAAGAGGGGCCAGCGGTGAGGAGCCTCCGAAGCGGCCTGTATGGCTTTTTCCAATTCGCTCACGAACAGTTCCGCTGACCGCAAGCTGCGCTCTCGGTACCAAGCGACGGCAGCCTCAGCCTCGGCGAGCGCGTCGGGATGGAATTCGATCGGCTTACCGCTCATTGTGGAGCACAGCCATCAGGCGGGATCGGACCTCAGCCCATGGAACGGCAGAAACAACTTTGGAGTCAAGCTCCGTAACGCGCCGCTGAATCTCGACTTGCCATGCCGCCTCGGCATCCTCGTCAACTTCGGTGTCAAGGCTGTCGAGCAACGAATCGGCAAGGGCAGCCCGTGCCTCCAGGGGAAGTCCTAAGGCTTCCTTGAACAGATCAGCAGTGTCACGGCTCATGTCGCTATTATACCTCTGCACACGTCGGGGGCAAACAAGTGAGAAAGCAATAGAACCCCACAGCACGAGGGCGGTGCCGTGGCCACAATCACTCCACACTGGGCAAAGAATGAATCAGACGTCGCCGAAAGTAAATCGATTCTGTCCATTTGCCGGAATCGTGTCGCGAATGACCGAAGAGCCCACGGCACAAAAACCGTGCTGTGGCAACTAGCTCACGGCAACGAGGTGACGTAGATGGCCGAAGCCTCCGCCCCTGCGGCGGGGGCGATGAAGGCCACAGTCTTCCCCGCATCGCCTGCCAGGGAAAGGATCGGCTTTCCGGGCGCTGCCTGAGTGATCGGCAAAAATTCCTCGGGCGAGGTCAGGCGGATCACCTGACCATCGCAATAACAGTACAGCCCCAGGTCGTCAGGGAGGCCTGCTGCCGAGGCAGCAAAAACTGTGTTGCCGCGCGGCGCTGTTGTCTGGCCTTGAATTTGCCCCAGGGGGTTGAGCACGCTGCTGCCCGGTGGGCGCCGGGCCATGACAGGTTGAGAAGGATCGCCGGGCAGCAGGGCCGTTTGCACGTTTTCACCTTCCATCAAAACCAGCAGCAACTGGACATGCGCTTCACCGGGGCGCGCCGCGAGGACCTCGACGGTTTCGGCAGGATCGGGAGGGGGCGCCAGTTCTTGGAAGCTCCGGATGGCTACCGCGCGAAAGAACTGGTTGATAGCCGCTTCGGCCGAAGTTCCCCGCACCGTGAACACAGCCTCGTCGGCACCAAAGAACATCGGTTCCAGCATGTCCTTGGGTGAAAGGGTCAGGCCGGCTGGCATCGGGAGAACTTGAACCTCGCGCGGGGTCCAGAGGAATAATCCCACCCCCGGTTTCTTGCCTTGCCAGCGCGCTCCAAAAAGCACGTTGCCTTGCGCGTTGATCAGGGGCGCTGAAAACTCCTGGAATTTGGTTTCCGGGTCGCCGGGCACACTGTCGGCAGTGGTGGCGACAGCCCTTGCATTCATCCCCTCCATGCGTATCACGGCGAAGGCCGGCGCTTCCTCGCTGTCTCTCAGGGCGGCCGTGAACGCGATAGCTCCAGAATCGTTGATGCTGGGCGCGCTAAAGGACTCGTACGTGGTCTTGGGCACTGGCGCGCGCAATCCTTGGAATGCGGCCACAGAAAAACTCACGCCCGTCGAACGGAGGACGGCGCGAATTTCATTCCGCGCGCTCCGCAGCACAGAAAGAAAGATGATTTCGCGGTTGGCGTTCATCGCTAGGTTCGCAAAGGAACCGAACACAAAGCCCGGGTGCCCTGGCACGCCTGATCCGCTGGTCAATAGCAGGCGCGTGTTGGACTGTGCGAAAACTGAAAGTTCTCCGATCAGAAGTAGCGCCAAGGCTGCCCCAGCCAATACTGTGGCTAGACCCAAGCCCCGGCTCGAGCGATAGTTGGACGCCAAGCTTTTCTGTTGACTCGTGTGCACGGATCTTCTCCGCAAACCTCCCGGCGGCCCCGCCAAGTAACGTCTGCACAAAGGACTTCCGCACAAAGACCTAAGCGCGAACGGCCCGGGTGCACTCCTGGCAAGCTTGCATTGAATTGTGAAGGGCGTCAAGCACCAAGAAACCGCTCCGTGAACCTGCGACCCTCCCCGTGCCGTTCCAACTTGATTCGCCCATTTGCAACGCCTGCCCCGTTACCGCACGGTACGGGGCCGGCATTTTGCACGGCCCAGAGGATAGATCCCGCAGGGGGAATTAGCCGAGATAAGTTGGAACGGCGCCCGTAGTCCCTGCCATCCCTGCCTGACACCCCATGTCAGCGAGACGCATCACCCCGCCGGTACTGCCCAGGGTCGCCAGAGCCGGCAACGGCTCTCACCCCCATACTCGCCCAACTGTCTTCCCACCAGTATCGTCCCAGCTTTCTAAGACTTGCGGCGGGTTTATAACCAGGCTGGTCCGCTCGCGACTCGTGGAGGAGATTGCGGATGCTTGCGTGCCCTCTGTTTTCTCATCGAGGAGGCTGGCGTGTGCGTCTGACACCTTGGGTTCGGGTTGCAGTCTCGGCGGCTGCCGCGTGTCTTCTCCTCTGGCGCTTCCCGCCAGGAGCCTTGCGGGCGGCATTTCGCGGATTCGATACCTGGCAACTCTTGCTCGCACTTTCGTGCGTGCTGGCCATGGTGGCCGTCCGAGCCTACAAGTGGTATTACTTGCTGGCCGAAAGTGTACCAGGCACGCATCTGCGCGATGCCTTCAAGTCACTTTTCGGAGGCTTCGCGCTGAGCGTTGTCATGCCGGGCCGACTGGGGGAACTCGGCCGCTGCCTCTTCTCCGGCGAACCCCATCGCCTGCGCGTAGCCCTTTTGAATATCCTGGACCGGGCCCTCGATGGGTGGGCGCTCGCGACCTGGGCAGTCACGAGTCTGTTCCTGCTGGTTCCCCGCCCCGCAGCGATATTTGGGTTGGGAGTATGGCTGGCTATCCTGCCTGTGGTTGTGGGCCTCCCAACGTTGATTTCTTCGCTTGGGACGCTGCCCTGGTGGCCGGAAAGCCTGCACGCCCAAGGGGCCGGAGCAGCCTCCGCGCTCAGACGCATTCGCGTGCCGCGTTTCGCACTCCTGTCGCTGGCTTCAACTTCACTCGACCTGATGCTTCTGTTCTTCCTCCTTCGCTCCTTCCATCAAGTCGAATTCGCCATCGCCTGGGCGACTTTTCCGTGGATGGTAATGGCCGGAAGCGTGCCCGTTTCCTTGAATGGCCTCGGCCTGCGCGAGGGCGCAGCCGCACTGCTCCTTACCCGCTATGGCGTTTCACCGGCTGAAGCGGTGGACGTTGCCCTCCTCTTCTTCGTGTTCAACGCTCTCCTCCCGGCAGTCGTGGGAGGCGTATGGCTTCTGGCCGATCGACAGAAGCCGGTGAGATTCTGCTCGGAAGATCTGGTAGCCATGCTCGCAGCCGCCTGGAAATCGCCCGCACGGCCGCGGTCGGGGGCACTCCTTCCGCCAACTAGTGCCGCGCTACCGAAATAAGTTCGGCCCGCAGCTACTTAGACAACGCCTCCAACAAGTCTCGCTCGATCTTCCGAAACGTCGCGGGATTGCGGACATAGTCCGTAAAAGAACTAATGGCAGTCCGGCAGAGCCGCTCGGCTTCCGCGGGGTTCTTGTCGCGCAATTTCTCCAACAGCTCATAATCCTCGATGCCCTCCCGCATGGCCTCAAAACGCATGGAGCTGAAAACCGATTTGCGGGCGCGGTCGGGATAAACGATGAACGCGTCGCCGGGTGGCAGGAGCTCCTCGTTGTTGTTAATCACCGGCTGCGTATCGTTCATGGGCTCGGGCGACCAGGAACTCCACCCCCAGTGCAAATATCCCGAGAAGCCGTAGCGGAAATTGAGCCAGTGCAATAAGCGGACCTTCAGGAGAGGATAATCAATCAGCCGGTTCAAGTATCTCTGGTTAGGAAACAAGCAGGTATAGAACCACACTTCATGCCCCGCCTGAATTCGCTGGTGAAGCAGATCCATTCGGTCGTCAAAGCGTCCAAGTTGGGGCACCCAGATGTCGCAATGACGTTCCACCTCTTCTGGTATCTGCGCGGCGTCGATGGCATCCAGCGTGGGAATCCCGGAGAGGAGCCGATGGACAAGCTCCGCAAACCGGGCGTAATAAGCCGGCTCGCTGCCGTGCGGTTCATCGAGCAGGTGCTGAAAATAGATCGACTTCCATCCTCTTTCTTCGAGGTGGGTATTGAGCGCTGAGAGGAACTCGGTAAGGAACGGTACGACGCGTGGATCGTCGGGCGCCAGCGTCTGCTTGCTGACCTTGCCGCTTTCGATCTGGAAAGTGGCGACCTCAAGCGGCGCGTTGTAACTCGCTCCCCGGCCCAGCAGGTGGCTACCCTCGATGAATCCGACAACACCCGCTCTCTGAAACGTCTCCACCCAGCGATCGAGGTTCGCAAAATCGTAGGTGAGCCGGTTGCCCTCCGGGCGAGGCTCAATCAGTTCCATTAAAGGGGTCAGAACCACATTCTGGCGATGATCGGCCATTACCCGCGCAATGTTTTCGATCAAGGTCCACCACTCCGACGAGAGCGCCGTGACACCATAAAACTGGCGGGATACTTTATCGTCCAACCAGAACCAATTGGTGATCTTGAGCGAGCGCTCGCGCGGCACCACGGCCGAATGCACCCTAAAGCGAAAGTTGGCACGAGCCAGGGTGCGCTTCTCGGCGCGGATCACGAGGGTTCCGCGATAGAGGCCGGGCACACAGTCAGCGGGTACGGGCACCGTAACCCACAAGGAATAGGTCCGGCCGGCCTTGGCCTCCAAGGGAAAGTCCAAGAGGGGATCCGGGTACCAGCCTGGCGCTTCGCCTACCAGTTCTTCCTCTGGCGTGTTCTTGGTGTGCGATCCAACCACCACGTAGCCGACCGGATGGATGGTTGCTCCCGTGATGACTTCGCCTCCCGCCCCTTTCAGGGATTCGAGTTCACCCCAGATGCCTTGGCGCGGTTCGGCTGAGCGAATCGCCAACTGGATGCTGACGTGTTGATTGCGCGCGGCCGAGAGTTCCGGGATGACCAGGCGATGTCTACCCGGCAGATCAGAGGGAAAAATCTTGACCAAAGAATCGACAAACCACGCATGGAAGCCCGGCGGCTCTGCGCCCAAGGCCCGCGCGATCGCCGATAAGCAAATCAGAACCAGCGGAAACAATCTGCGATGAAGCATGCTCCTCTCCTTGCAGTAGCCGCGATCAAAGGCATTTAACTTCAGGGTCGGGTTCAATGCTCGAACACCAGAAAATACTGGTACTTCAGAAAGTCAAATTCTCTCACCAAGCGGAATCCTGCAGCTTCGACTTCTTTAATAACCTCCTTCTTGGCGATCTTCATTTCGACGGGAGGTCCGATGGGCAGGGGCTGTTTATGGAAATCAATGTTGACAAGCCTCCCTCCGGGCTTCAAGGCGCGCGCCAGCAGCGGGTAATACTTAGCCCGGCCGGAAATATGGTGAAGAGTGTCGCAGATGAAAACCAGATCGACCGAGGAGGGCGGCAGCTTCGGATCGTGAGGATCAGCCAGGACCGTCTGAATGTTTTGGAGGTGTTCTTCTTTCCTTCGCCGCTCAAGGTATTCCAGCATGTCGTGGTCGATGTCCACCGCATAAACTTTCCCGCCCGCGCCCACGACGCGTGCCAACCGCACGGTAAAATACCCCGAGCCGGCGCCGATATCAGCCACACTGTCGCCCGGTTTGAGCGCCAGTTCTTCCACAACTTCCTCCGGCCTTTGCCACTCCTCGCGCGCGGGATCTTCCAGCGACTGGATGTAGGCGCTGGCGGACTCCGGAGGATGATGCTGATGCGCCACCTGCGCCACAAGCGGCTGCGCCGCAGGGAGCGCCACGAGGCACAACCAAATCACCGCGAACCTTTTCCCCATAAAGCCTCCCCCGTTGAAGCTGAAAGATGCCCGTCGAGGCACCCTTTAGCTTCGCCAGGTCGCCCTGGCGACCCGGGCTGACCTGTCCCGATGAAATCGGGAAGCCCGCCGCTATCCCGCATGCGGGACGATCGACGTGGTCGCAGAGCCAACGGGCGGGTTCAAGGCATCTTTCACCATCCTGTCAACCCTGCCCTGGCTGCAAAGACCACGGCCCTAATTCTAAACCCAAAGCATACGCTACGGTCCGAACCTGCTTGGGGGTAGGAACACCGAATCTGCTTCGCCATTAAGCGGGGAGAAAGCGCGAGTCGAAAAGAGACGGTTGCGAGCAGGGGATCACCGCAAATATTGGACCCCGTAGAAGCGGACGCCGGTGCCCTCGGCAGACCACACGATCTTCCCTTTAGTCTCCACGGGCGGCTGGTTCAGAGCGAAAGGAAGAGTGATGTAAACCTCGTCGCCGACGCTAAACCGTTGTGTACTGACAAAACAGAGGCCAGCCTTGGAAACGTCGCGCGTCTGGGCGATGTCCACAACCCCCCAGCTATTTCGGACGCGCAGCTGCATGGTAAGTTTCAGTCGGCGCGTCTTTCGCCGCTCGCCATAAGGCGCAACGCGACTGGTCGCGGCCGCAACCATTTCCGCAGGCACGCCTTGTTCGCTGGGTTTCCAGCGGGTCGTCTCGTTACAGCGGTCGCAATGGCGGGAAATCAAGCCCGTGGCCAGAAGGACATCATACTCAATAGTCGAGAGGGGCGCTTGCGCCGCCTTCTTGCAGGCCGCGCATTCGATGATGACCTTCGGTTGGACCCCCTCGGCAGGAGGGCTGAACTCCACTCCCCAAATGCCGCTTTCCGGGTTCAGCGCTTCGACCCCCCATTCCCGCCGGTCGCCGAAAACCTGCTGGAAGCCGCCGACCACGCGGAATTCCTCTTCAATCCCATTCTCCCGGTTCCGAATAAGCACAATGTCATCGGGTAGTAAAGAGTGGGTCAGGCTGATGCGCGCGCCCTGCTGGTTGAAACTGACGGTGACCGTTTCCTCAGCGAAGGAGACTCCCGCGGCGTCGTTTCCGATCACCCGGATGCCGACGGGGGCAAGGATGCGATCGCTGCGGCGTCTTGCGGGTACAGTCATAAGCGTATGCGGTAGGGTAAAAGGCCTGCAAGCCGGACGAACATCTCGTGCCTCTTCTGTCTCGACTGCCGCCCAACTGAAGATGCTCTCTCTCGGCTATGAAGTCAATCCAGCGGGCAAATACTATACAGACCGAGAGAGATGCTCACGGCTCTGACGCCGGCGCGGGGCGTTTTTTCCCCTTGGGCGGTTTGGCCGGAGCCCCTTCGGAGCCTTGGGCCGGCAGGCCAGCTTGCTTCAACTGGGCCAGAGCAGCCGCCTCATCCTCGCTAATGGTGAAAAATTGCGTTAGCTGGACATCTTCCAATACTTTTCTAACGTGCGTGTTCAGGCCTGCCAGGATCACACGAACCCCGGCATTCTCCGCGGTGACGCGGGCGCCGGCAAGAAAGCCCAGACCCGTAGAATCAATGTAAGGCACATCGGAGAAATTGAGCACGAGCTTTTTGGTACCTGCGTCGACAAGGTCCTTCACCTTTTGGCGAAGGTAGGGACCATCACTGCCCGCCAGGAATTTCCCGCTCAGGCTGACCACCGGCACATCATCCTCGAAACGGACCGCAATTCTCACGACGCTACCTCGCTGCGGGAGCTGCCCGCTTCAGGCCCCTGAGCCCATGTGCAGGGCGATTTGTGAACCCCAATCCCGAAGTTTGGCTTACCGGTGTGTTCGCCCCGATCCCAAACACGAAAGAATATAACCGCTGCGACGAAAGCCATTTACGCTCGCCCCGATGCATCGGGGCGAGGGATCGGGGTTCGTGACTGGCACGTTTTCCAGTCCCGTCCCGCCCCCGCAGAGCGGGGCGGGAGGAGAACTTCTTCCAGGCGCGCGCAAACGAACAAACCGAACTTCGGCGAATTTCAATTCCCAGAAACCAACTTACTGACAACCAATATGATAGCCGTGATCCAGGTCATTTAGCTTCGGGATTGGGGTGAATCGCCGCTACGGTCTTCGTCTCGGGAAGCAGAAACCCCGCGTGCCATGCTACGAGACGCGCTGTACCTTGTCAAGTGCAGCGCATCAAGCTGTCAAGCCCCATTAGAAATGTCCCCATTCTTATCTCATTAGAAATGTCCCCTTTTTGTGTTTTCTTTTTCTCGTTGTTTGTCTCTCCTTGTTCTTGTTTTTCGTTCTCCTTCGGG
>Ga0315279_10000333_pt1 | contig 98730 bp, 98 predicted proteins | sample YL17G06_20_MG_FD_203694 | JGI IMG/M metagenome (GOLD analysis project Ga0315279, IMG submission 203694) | Sediment microbial communities from Yellowstone Lake, YNP, Wyoming, USA - YL17G06_20 | ecosystem: Environmental > Aquatic > Freshwater > Lake > Sediment | place: USA: Wyoming | collected... | reverse complement strand
GAGTTTACTGATTCTCTTTTCTCCCTTTGCAGTTGATAGTGCGCTAGGGCTTCCCTTGCTGAGGGTTTCAGCTTTTGCTTAGGCCCGGACATTGTTCAGTCAACTCTTGGCTCAGTATCCAGATGCTTAACGGCATAAAAGAGTTGTTTTTTCGCCTCTCCCGGGAGGAAGTCATCGGTTTTTGTTCTTGTGTTGCTTCGTTTAGGCACGTGTCAAACTGGCACTCTGTTTCGCGCGCGTGCTTCTGCCCCATCGTCTTTTCCTTCTAGATTCCATTGGTGCCCTACCGTAACTACTTGAGCACAGAGTCAACTTGCCGGTTTAAAAGGACAGTGACGGAACAACTTCCCGTTTCAGCAGAGAGAGAGGTCAAAGTGATTAGCTTGCGCGCAAAGACCTGCGAGGTCGTTGAAAATCGCGCGCTCTTGTCTTGGGTTTTCTTGGCGATTGACCTAGCTCGAAACATGTTTTGGGCGGCCTGTTGAAGTCTGTCTTTTCCAGCGTTTTCAGCCGCCTTCTTCAGGAGACCGTTGATTTCTTCGCTTTCGGAATTCAAAGTATGGCCCTAGTTCCAAGAACGTATTGGCTGTTGAATATAACTCTGACTAACCAAGCGCGCGTGATTGTGCATGTGGAGACTTTATGGGAAGCATCCTGGTGAGTTGTTTGTGTTGCCAAAGAATCTTGCTAATCGTGTAGCCAAGAGTTTGATGCTGAAGTATGGTTGCAGATTGACTGAGGGTGAGGTTTGTCGGGGATACGAGTTGAAGCGCGCGCTGCCTTGTCCCAATATAACAAGCAACTCTCATGGCATATCGCTCGGCGGTGGTTCACTGAACAACCGCATTTTCCACAACAACTTCATGAGCAATACACAACAAGCGGTGGCTGAAGACTGGTATTCCCAGTTTTGGGATGATGGTTATCCTTCTGGCGGCAACTACTGGAGCGATTACACGGGTGTAGACTTTCACAGTGGCCCCTACCAAAACTTGAGTGGCAGCGACGGAATAGGCGACACACCATACGTGATTGACAAAAACAATCAGGATGACTATCTACTCATGAGTCCTTGGAGTCCTAAAACCCCAGTAGAAGTGCCTTTCTGGATGTAGTGGTGGGTCTGGGCAATAGCAACTTTAGCAATCGTAACATTGGCCGGAACAGTCTACTTCTTGAAGAAGAGAAAGCTAAAAACATCAACCACTCCTACACCTCCTACAGAGGGCACTTGACAGAATATTCATCATGTTTACAGTTCCAACAGCACCTACAAATGAACACTACTCATTCACCGTGTCAGGAAGAAGCCTTTCAACTCCCGATATTTTTCTCTAATCAGTCCTGCCATCTTCGTTATCTGATGTGAGAAATTTAAACGAGATAAGTCACGTATCCCGGGCTACTATTGAACCCAAGTCGGACAACGTTCAAACTCTCGCTGATAGTTGTGTTATAGAAGATGAGGCATGCACTCGTATCACGATGGCGATGTCTCCGTGATTCCCCTTTTTTCCTCATTGCGGTAGTATGTACTGGTTTCTGACACGTGCGCGCAGTCCGAGGCTAGCCTTGTAGTGAGACTTAAATATTCTGAATACTACACGATCTAGGTCCAATGGGAGTAGAACACATGAACGAAGGTACATACACAGAAGAACAAGTGCTTGACCTAGCTAGAAGAGCTTACAAGGAGGGAAGTGTCAGCTTCGACATTGAACCCGAGAAATGTGCTCTACTGGTCATCGACATGCAAGATGAGTTTGTTAAACCGCAATGGACACCTGATTGGGTTCCGGAAGCAACCAGAAAAGTTCCGCATATAAAGAGATTGATAGAGCATTGCAGAGAAAAAAGGATACCCGTTATCTTCACTGTTTATTCAAAAACGCACAACTATCTTGATCGTCCAAAGACCGGATCTCTAATGCCTGGTCGTTATTCAGAGTTGGAAATAGACCGATCTTCGTTTTTTGTGAAAGGACACGTCTGGCATGAACTTGCACCCAGGGATGACGAAATAGTCATTCACAAGCCCTCTTACGGAGCTTTCTATGATACCCCATTAGAGACCATTCTCAAGAATCTGGGAAAAGACACTGTCATAATTTGTGGGACTATTACAAACTATTGTTGCGGGATGACAGCCAGGCAAGCCTACGAAAGAAGCTTCAAAGTTGTATTCGGAAGCGATGTAACAGCAACAGATGACCCAGACATGCAAGAACCTGAATTGAGGGTTTTGAGGAAAGGTTTTGGAAAAGTCCTGACTGCTGATGAGATCATTGAAATGCTAAAATAGGTTAGTAAACCCTGCGAGTCGTTGGCATACCTTGCCAGTCAGTACATGAAAGATTTCTTATTTCTTACTAGCAAAATGATAGCATGCAACAAAAGTTTGAGAGCGCGCGCATGACCCCGGCAAAAAGTCGAACTCTCGGGTCAATAGCTAGAATGCAAGAAAAACGTGGTCAATTCAATAACAATTAAGCTACTTTTCACTCGCAAAATAATAGTGTTGAGAAAATGTTTGAAGCGAGAGTTTGAAGCTATCCCGAAAGTAGCTAAATCAAGCATTTTTGCCGGTAAACGTGTGTTCAATTGTTAACCCCCGCACAAGGCTTCCACAAAGTCCTAAATTGGGTTTATTTGGCTGAAATAAGCTCACAAGAGGCTTTGATTTGAAGTGCGGGGGGTGGGATTTGAACCCACGAACCCCTGCGGGATAGGCTCCTGAAGCGAACGTGCATCTTAACGATGCTCTACGCCTTTGGCCATGCTCGGCGACCCCCGCGCATATAACGGAATTGTGTTGGAAATGTTTAAGAGTTACTGTGCTCTCTTCAATAAAAATAGTGTATTTCTATGCCTACGCACGGTTCGCTTTCGAAAGCCGGAAAGGTTCGAGGTCAAACTCCCAAGATACAGCCTATAAAGAAGAGAAGCCCTTTCCCACGCTCTAGGAATAAGCGAAACTACGAGAAGCGTGTGATGCTCCAGAGAAAGGCTGGGCAGAACTGGGTCTAGATAGGCGAAGCTTTTATTGCGCGGACTTTAGACTACAGAACATGCTGGAAGCCACGCTTGCCATTCTAAACGCCCATGTAGTGACTCTAAATCCCAAAGGGTCCACAGTTCAGGCAATAGCTATCCGCGATGGTAAGATAATTGCCTTAGGCTCAAACAGGAACGTCCGCAAATGCTTAGGCAAGGCAACGAAAATCATTGATGCCAAACATAGGACCGTCGTGCCAGGATTCGTTGATTGCCACGTGCACATGACAGGATTTGGGCAGTACCTACAGAGTTTAGAGCTGAGGAACGTAGGTTCAATAAAAGAAATTCAGCTGAAATTGCGAGACTATACGAAGAAAAACCGTGAGAAGAGATGGATTCTAGGAGGGCGCTGGGATCAAGAACGGTTCTCTGAGAGACGCTATCCAACCCGTTGGGACTTGGACACTGCAGTTGCAGACAAACCTGTATTCCTGACTCGTGTTTGTGGACACGTAGGCATCGCCAACAGCAAAGCATTGGAACTGGCTAACATAACAGAAGAGACAGCAATCGAAGGCGGAAACATAGAATTAGACCCGAAGACAGGCAAACCCAACGGAGTACTGCGCGAAAACGCGTTGGAACTGGTTTGGAAAACTATTCCAAAACCCACACCGAAAGATCGTGAAGACACTTGCATCCAAGCATGCGAAAACGCTGTCAAAACAGGACTCACATGCGTCCACTGGATGGTAGGATCACACGAAGAAATACGTGCCCTACTGAGACTCTACATCAAAGGAAAACTGCCCCTAAGAGTCTACTTGGGAATCCCAATAGAGCTTCTGGATGAACTGGCAAGCTTGGGGCTGCAAACAGGCTTCGGAAACGACATGATCAAAATAGGCTTCGTCAAGATCCTGGCGGATGGTTCACTGGGCGGGCACACGGCAGCATTGAAGGAACCATACGCTGATAAACCCGAAACGTGTGGAATGATGCTATACAAGAAAGAAGATCTGAGTAGACTGATCTCGAAGGCTCACAAGGCTGACTTACAAGTGGCCATTCACGCCATAGGCGACCACGCTGTGGACGTTGTTCTGAAGGCTTTTGAAAAAGCTCTAAAAGAACATCCAAAGAAGGATCACAGACACAGGGTCGAACATTGCTCTGTTCTAAACCCAAAATTGATCAAACGGATGAAGCGTCTGAAGTTGGTGGCTTCCATTCAACCACATTTTGTCGTGTCTGATTTCTGGGCTGTTGACCGCGTGGGCAAGATTCGAGGACGCTGGGTTTACCCATTTAGAACGCTGGTTAGTGAGGGCTTAATCGTGGCTTCAGGCTCAGACTGTCCCGTAGAACCCATAAGCCCTGTTCTAGGCATTTGGGCAGCAGTTGCTAGGAAAAGCTTTCCAGAAGAATCGTTGACAGTTGAAGAAGCCTTGAAAACCTACACTATCAATGCTGCCTATGCTTCCTTTGATGAGAAAAAGAGAGGAACGATTGAAGTTGGAAAGCTGGCAGACTTGACGATTCTATCAGATAACTTGTCTAATGTCCAACCAGAAGATATCCAGAACGTTGATGTGAATATGACGATTGTTGACGGAAAAATCGTCTATGCTTGTGAACGGTTTAAGAGGCAGCTTCGATAGGTTTGGTTTCTGCTTTTCTGAAGAATAAGAAGAATAGTGAGCTGGCTATGAAATAGGTAATCGTCGTAGCCAAGAAAGGCGTGTAGAAATCGCTCAGCGTCATCATTTCGCCTGAGATTGAAGCGGTTATGGCTCTTGGAACGTTGTCAGCCATTACGAGGAGACCGTTAGTTGTAGCGCGTTCAGTCTCTGTTACACTCTCCATCTGAAATGTTCCGTTTATTGGGCCTGCCATGTTCATTAGAGCGGTTCTAGCAACGAATGCACATCCGGCAAAGGTCAAATTAGGCGAGAGAGTTGTGAGCATGATAAAAGGCATGGAAAAGAACTCACACAAAGCAATGGCTCTGACCTTGCCAAACTTTCTCGACAGCACAGGCGCTAAGAGGGTTCCTACAACGAGTGTAACGCTGCTCATGGCATTCAGAACGCCTATTTCTCCCGCCGTGGCAGCAAACTTTAGTTTAAAGAACAAGTTAAAGAGAGGCACGATGAAACCTGCACCGAAACCTATAACCCCCACGGGGAGAATGAGTTTTAGTATTGTCCGATGGCTTTTGACGTTCCGCAAAGCTAAAAGTTCACCCATTTTCTGTTTCTTCTGTTTCTTGCCCTCTCTTATCAACAGTATAGGAAGTACAGCAATCAAAGTTAGACAAATCGAGATTCCTAGAGATATGCGATATCCAAAGGCGGTAGCATATTCGCCGGTTGTCAAGCCTGAAACGGCGTTGAAAAAATCAGGCAGAATACCACCTACGTAACTGCCCAAGACGCTCATGATTATCATTATAGCCCAGGCGATACTGAACAGATATGTGCGTTCCTCTGATGTACTGTTTTCCATCATAAATGGGGCTGTGGCAACCCAGCTCACTGTGCCTATTAAACCTGATGCAAGGCTGGCAATTAGAAGAAGCGATGGATGTAAGACAATTATCTGGATGAGGTTTGCAAAGCTTGCAGCAGAACCTATTAGCAGCGCTTTTTTGGTGCCTAGGCGTTCGATAATCAAGCCTGCGGGTAGTGCCACTAAACCTGTGGCCATCGCGCTTGCTGTGAACATGTTGCTAATGAAGTTAGGCTGAAAGCCTACCTCACCAAGATTAAGGTATAAGTAGAATATTACGCCCCATATTCCGGAGCCGAAGCCCTGTAACGCTGTTGACACTACGTAAAGCTTTGCATTGCGGCTGAGCATGCCCAAACGTTGAAGATATTGCTTCGCACCCAATGAAGTCAAATCCTGTACACCATCATCTGAAGATTCGGTACCATAGACCAAGTTGGGATAAATACTTTCTGAGATTCTTGCGCTAGAATTAGCGGAGTTTATTTGTGTGTTCCATTTTATTCTTCTATGGTCGCAATCAAGTTGAGCACAAACCAAGCGGCAAGAGAGATCATCGAGACACTAATGCGCACTCATTCACCCAGCCAAGATGACGTTAGTCGCGTCAAAATGCAAGTTTCCGCCAAATACCAGCTTGCCAAAACGCCTTCAAACTCCGAGATAATACTCGCACTTAGAAGAAATGAAGAACGCAAACTCTTGCCGCTCCTGAGGAGAAAGATCACTCGCACGATATCAGGCGTTACTATAATAGCAGTCATGACAAAACCCTATCCATGTCCCCAAGAAGAACCATGCGCCTACTGCCCTGGCGGCCCAAAATTCGGTGTTCCTCAGAGCTACACTGGGTTCGAGCCCGCTGCAATGCGAGGGTTACAGAACGAGTTTGACCCCCTTTTGCAGGTGAGGAGTCGCATTAAACAGTTACAGGCTATTGGACATAAGGTTGACAAAATAGAACTGATCGTGATGGGTGGAACATTTCCAGCCACGCCGTTGGATTACCAAACTTGGTTCATCAAACGTTGCTTGGACACTATTACAAACAAAGAATCTGCAGACTTTGAGGAGGCAAAGAAGAATGCAGAGACTAGCAGGATTCGGAATGTGGGAATTACTGTTGAAACTAGGCCAGACTGGGCTAAGGAATCGCACGTTGACCAGATGCTCAGCATGGGCGTGACACGCGTAGAATTAGGCGTACAAAATCCTAGCGATGAGATCTATCGTTTAGTCGGAAGAAAGCATACAGTCCAAGATGTTGTTGACGCAACGCGAATAATGAAAGATGCTGGACTGAAGATAGTGTATCACCTGATGCCTGGGATGCCCGGATCAGACATGGAAACAGACCTGAAAGCTTTCAGAACAGTGTTCACGGATTCTGATTTCAAACCAGACATGATCAAAATTTATCCTTGCCTAACTCTGCAGGGCACAAGGACACATGAATGGTTTTCTCAAGGCAAGTACACCCCATACACGACCGAGCAAGCAACTGAACTTATCGTCCAGATCAAGAAGATCGTTCCCCCATGGATACGAATAATGCGCGTTCAACGTGACATTCCTGCGCGCTTGATCGTTGCAGGAGTCAAGAGAAGCGACCTCCGTGAGCTTGTCCGTCGAAGACTGAAAGAACAAGGGTTAAGGTGTAGATGCATACGGTGCAGAGAAGTGGGTCACAGAATGATGGATGACAACGTAAAGCCTAACCCAGAAAGAGTGAAGATTCTAACCTTCAAGTATGACGCTTCTGCTGGTAAGGAGATTTCTATTTCAGCAGAAGATGTCGAGAACGATGTTTTGATTGGTTATTTGCGGTTGCGCATTCCTTCAGAAAAGGCGCATAGACCAGAAATAAGAGCAAAACCTTGTTCCATTGTGCGAGAGCTGCACATATATGGCCCACTCGTTCCTGTGGGCAAGCATTTGGCCAAAGCATGGCAGCATAAAGGCTACGGCAGAATTCTGCTCGCTGAAGCAGAACGTCTCACAAAAAAGGATTATGATTTAAAAAAGATTCTAGTTATAAGTGCTCTTGGCACTAAACAGTACTATATGCGGTTCGGTTACGAGTATGATGGAGTCTACATGTCGAAAATGCTGGAGAGATAGAAGATGAGCGGAACAGACGAGAGTTCGGGATACAAAGGCGAAGCATTGGAGGCCATCAAAAGAGCTGACGTTGAAATCGGCGACAGAATACGAGTAAAAAGAAACGGAAAGGCTTACGATGGGATTCTGATTCCCCGCTCAGAATATGGTGACGGAAAACACATTGTAGTAAAATTGAAGAATGGTTACAATGTTGGCATAAGCATAACATCAACCACAAAAGTCGAAAAAATCGGAGAAGGCGCAAAACCAGCATTTGCTCCTCCGCAGCTCCCGGAGCAAAACCCAGATTTGCCAAAAGTGGTTATACTGAGCACTGGCGGAACTATAGCCAGCCGCGTGGACTATAGAACAGGAGCTGTGCGGCCAGCCCTCTCAGCAAGCGACTTATACAGTGTTGTTCCCGAATTGGCCAACATAGCACACATAGATACTCAAATACTGCTCAGCCTCTTCAGCGAAAACATAACTCCTCAACATTGGACGGAAATCGCAAAGGCAGTTGCCCAGCGCATTGCTGAAGGAGTTGACGGTGTTGTCGTAGCTCATGGAACAGACACCATGGGATACACGGCTGCAGCTCTGAGCTTCGCGTTGCAATGTCTCCCTGTTCCAGTTGTCATTGTTGGCTCGCAACGTTCAGCAGATCGACCAAGCTCAGATGCAGCGACAAACCTCATAGGCGCAGTCACAGTAGCAGCAAAAGCTCCGCTAGCTGAAGTTACCATTGCTTTTCATGAGACTCCATCAGACACAGGCATAGCACTTCATAGAGGAACGAAAGTCAGAAAATGTCACACAAGCAGACGAGACACTTTCAGGTCTATCAATGCTTCTCCATTGGCCAGAATCCAAGATCAGAAAATAACGATTTTGACAGATGACTATAGGAAACGCGATCCAAAAAGCAAGCTTGTCCTGAAGCCAGAATTTGATGAAAAAGTTGCGCTGCTAAAGTTTCATCCGAGCATGGATTCGGCGCTGCTGGATTGGCATGTGGAGAAAGGGTACAGGGGCATCGTCCTTGAGGGAACAGGCTTGGGACACGTGAGCAAATACCTTCACAAAGCCATCCAAAATGCTGTTGACCATGAAGTCGTGGTTGCTATGGCTTCGCAGTGCATATGGGGGAGAGTGGACATGAACGTTTACTATTCAGGCCGCGATCTGCTTGCCTTGGGTGTGATTCCTTTGGAGGATATGCTTCCAGAAACCGCCCTTGTCAAGCTCATGTGGACTCTTGGACAAACCAAAGATTCAGAGGAAGCAAAGAAGCTCATGTTGACAAACGTTGCAGGAGAGCTTTCTACGCGAACTCTTTTTGACAAGATAGGTGAAGGATGAGGAGGCTGCGATTAGATTGGAAATAGATTATGAGAAGATCGGGTTGAAAGTTGGCTTGGAAATCCATCAGCAACTGGACACAGCTGCAAAACTGTTTTGCAGTTGCAGGCCAGAGCTTTTCAAAGAAGAACCTGAAATCACGTTTTTGCGTGGACTCAGACCGACGCAAAGCGAGTTAGGTCAGGTTGACCCTGCAGCCTTCTTCGAGTTTCAGAAAGGATTGAGAATCCGCTACGAGGCAAACAAAAGCACCTCTTGTCTTGTGGAGATGGATGAGGAGCCGCCGCATCCGCTGAACATGGAAGCAGCTAACATCGTCTTGACAGTTGCTTTGATGGTGGGAGCTAAACCTGTTGATGAAGTTCATGTTATGCGCAAGACTGTCATTGATGGCTCGAACACGACAGGCTTTCAGAGAACTTGCGTGGTTGCCCTGAACGGCGAGATACAAGTCGGGGAGAAAGCGATTCCGATTGACCTCTTGTGCCTTGAGGAAGATGCTGCAAGAAAGATGGGCGACGAGGAGGGCAACATAATATGCTATCGCATAGACCGTTTAGGTATTCCGCTGATAGAGGTTACAACTGGACCGGTGATAAAATCTCCGAAAGAGGCTGGAGAAGTTGCCTTTGCTATAGGAAGGATTTTGAGAGCTACTGGAAAGGTTAAGCGTGGTTTAGGCACGATTCGCCAAGACTTGAACGTATCGATTCCAAATGGTGCGCTTATTGAGATTAAGGGAGTACAGGAGCTTGAGCTTGTCCCGTTGGCTGTTGAGTATGAAGTTCAACGACAGTTGAATCTGGTCAAGATAAGTGAAGAATTGAAGAAGACAGGAGTAAAGAAAGAAGAAATATGCGATGAATTCGTCGATGTTACTGAAGCTCTCAAACAGACGAAATGCAAGGTTATTCGAAAAGCCCTAGACAAAGGTCAGCAAGTGTTGGCAGTAAAGCTTCCGAGATTCAAGGGTTTCCTCAAATGGGAATTACTGCCAAATTTCCGTCTTGGCACAGAGATGGCCGATAGAGCACGGTTCTGGGGGAGGGTGGGCGGCATATTCCACACGGATGAAATGCCAGCTTATGGAGTGACAGTGGAAGAAGTTGAAGAGATCAGGAGAGTAGTCAAGGCAGAAGAACAAGATGCTGTGGTTTTTGTTGCAGACAGCCCTGAAAACAGTAGAGATGCCTTGAAAGCAGTTGTAGAGAGGACTCGAGAAACGATTGAAGGCGTTCCACAGGAAACCCGGGTAGCAAACCCAGATGGAACAACACGTTATATGAGACCGAGACCTGGAGCGGCAAGAATGTATCCTGAGACAGACATTCCACCAATACAGATAACAGAAGACCAGATCCACAAGATAAATTCCAGCACACCTGAGCTGCCAGAGCAAAAATTGAAACGTGTGATCGAGGAATACAAGCTTAACGAGAAATTGGCCAAGCAGATCCTTGATTCTCAATACAGCGAATTGTTTGAGGCAATCATAAAGGAAAGCGGTGTCTCACCGATAACAACCGCTGTGTTTTTAACTGAAACTCTAAAGGCTTTGAAACGTGACGGAATCCAAGTTGAGATGGTTTCAGAAGGCCAGATTAAGGAATTATTCAGAATTGCTGGGTCTGGAGAGTTGGCGAAAGAGGCTATACCTGAGGTAATCAGTTGGCTTTCCAAGAACGAAGCCAAAAGCGTACAAGAGGCGATTAACAGTCTTGGATTGAAAATGCTTTCTGAGGAAGAGATTGAAAGAATAATTGACAGAATAATCGCAGCAAACAAGGACACAATCGAGAAGCGTGGTCAAGAAGCCTTCGGCATGATCATGGGTATGGTTATGAAAGAGGTTCGAGGCAAAGCCAACGCTTCGCTGGTTAATGAGATTCTTGGAAGAAAACTGAGACGCTAGACAAACAGAAAAGCAGTTGTCTTGTGGCTATGAGGAACTAGTAGAGATCAGCTGGTAAACGCGAGAAAAATGATTTTATCGGTATTCCTTCATTGAGACGATTGCTTCGGGCAGCATTTTTATGTTTTCGCCGCAGTATGGACAGATTTTGAATTCAGGTAGTAACGGTTTTCCACATGCCGGGCAGATGTTTGCGAATTTCACTTTTTCGTCGAATCTCTTGATTTCCTTCTTAAGGCTTGTCAGTTCTGTTTTTATCTTTTCTATGCTGTCCTTCAGCGGTTGTATTTCCTTGGCTTCTGCCCTTACATTGCATACCATGTCCTGAACTTGTTGCAAAGTTTCGTTGCTTGATTCCATGGTTTCGAACATCGCGTCGAGGATCTCGCTCTTGTTTTCAATAAGCTGCGTTTCCACCGTACCTTGGGTTTTTGCGTCCGAGAGTATCTTGTTCAGGAATGTTTCCACGGGGTTTTCGAAGGCTATGACACAGGTTATTCCCCAGAGAATGGCGGTAACGGCTGTGCTTATCCAGAAGTATGTTGCTGGTGTTATGGCTTGTAGCTTTTCGGTTGCGAATGGATAGAGTTGGAAAAGCTTTATTGGGTTGCCGAATAGCAGGGCTGAGATGGCGTCAATTAGATGTAATGTTGCTATGAATGTTAGAGAGCTGAAGATCCATACTGATAGCCCTTTTCTCGCCAAGGATTTTCCCTCTTGTGAAAAGCTGTCGCGTTACTATTATGATATCTTAATATTTAATATAATATTCCCGGTTTCGACATATATCAAAAAACGTAAATCCTAAAAGCAGTACCCATCAATCTATATGCCAAGACAACATTCAATAACAGGGGGATTAAGGAAATGCCAACAGACTTCGCCTTCAGAGTCAAAATAGGCGAATACGAAGTAGAGATCAAAGGAACACGCGAAGAAGTCAAAAAAACAATCGAAGAGTTACCGATTTTGATCACGAACGTCAACAAAGCCTTCGATATCATCAAACCCAAGACAGTTGCAACTCTCACGGTCAAAACAGGAACCACAAAAGAAGAAACACACACGCAGAAATATCCGAAAATCACACCGACAGAAAACTGCGACGGGGCTGTTATAAGGGTTCTTGAAACGGATTGGGGCAAATGGCGACCGCGCACGATTGACGAATTGAGAGAAGCCCTGCAGGCTAATGGATTGAACTATTCAGGACGCGTATTAGCTACAGTTCTCATGGGGTTGGTCAAGAAGGGGAAGATTAGGCGCTGGAACACGGACGCAGGCTTTGTCTACATACTCGTCGAAGAGGAAGCATTAAGCATCAGGAAGGAAGCTGAATGACGAAAGTTGAAACAAGAATAAAGACTCCTTTCGGCGAAATTGTGGTTCAAGGCGAAAATCCACAGGAAATACTCAGTATGCTCGGTGCTTTTCCTGAGGATTTTATGGAGAAAATCTCAAATTTCGTTTCAAACCGGGTCATTCCATCAGGGGCTCAGCTGAAAGGCGTCGTTGAATCCACCACCGAAGGCCCTGTCATCATAGCACGTGAGAACCTCACACATTACGAAGCCATAGGCTTGACGTTGTATGCTTCAAACGACAAAAAGAGTACCGCCGCACAGATTCAGAAGCTTTTGGAGTCAAGCGGCATAAAATGCATGGTCCCAGCCCGACTTAATGAGATGACGAAAAGAGGACAAGTGTTTAAACCAGATCCTAATAGGCCTGAGTTCAGGTTGACTATGCAGGGTGAAAGATGGGTAGAGGACGATGTTTTGGCTAGGCTTAGAGGTAAGATGGGTTGACCAACCAAGTGGATAATGTCACGATCCAAATCAAGTACAAAGATGTTGAGAAAACTTTTTCCGGTAATGTGGAAGATGCTTGGGTTTCCATCAATAAGTTTTTCCTTGAATTTGTGCCATCCTTCGAAATCGCAGGGAAATTAACATTGAAAATAGATCTGCAAAAACTCGCCGAAGACTGTGAAGGCATAATAGCTTTCTCAAAAGAAGGTGCGAATATCCTGATTCCAAGGAGCAAACTGACAGACAATGAGACTCTAGCATTGTGGCTTTTAGCAAACTATCTGGGATTCCAGTTGGGAATGATCAAGAGCGATGTTGTATCAAAGGAAGAATTGCAAGCCAAGCTTGGAAAAGACTCGAAAATAACAAGTACACGTCTTGGCGAGCTTATCAAGACTGAAATGGCATCAAGAACTGCTGATGAAAAATACAGAATCACGACCTTCAGCATTGTTCAGATGCAAAAGGACATATTGCCTAGAATTAAGACAAAGATGAATAATATCTAAACGCTTAGCCAGTTATAAAAACATCAAAATGGCTATGTCCCAAGTTCTTTTATGATTCTCGTAATTGTGGCTAAAGAAGCTATTGTCCAATCAGGGATTGTTTGTTCTTTGTTTAGTGTTCCGAGGTTTCTTGATCTGGCTACGAGCGAGTTGGGATCTGCTTCCGCTATTCTGTCTCGTCCATCATCGCATGCAAAGTGTATCGCTTTGAACCCTGCATTCTTGGCTCCCCAGACATCAATCCTCAAGTTATCGCCCACATGAACAATGCTGCGTGGATCAACTTTCAACTTTCGAGCAAGAAAATGAAAAATCCTAGGATCAGGCTTCCGAAAACCTATCTCATCAGAAAAAACCAGCAAATCAAAATACTCAAATACCCCCTCTGATTCCAAGAACCTTCTCAACGCAAAACCAGGAGTTAAACCCGTGTTACATATCAACCCAATCTGCTTTCCCGCGTCCGTAAGGTCTTCCAGCACACTTATGGCATCTGGGTTGAGATAGGGAGGAACCTCTAAAAAAGGCGAAACATAAGCTGAACTCAGCTCTTCAACCCACTCACTCTTCAAGGCAAGCGAGCCATTCGAAACAAACCTGACAAGAAGCTCAAGCTGCTCCACATGACTAACATCCACATTTCCGTCCCAAACATCCAGAAGCCGCGCTATCACCTGCTTCAAAGCTGAATCTACCTGCTCAGTTGAAACCGATACTCCAAGTTTATTGAAAGCCTCCGCAACACTGCTACACCGGGTTGCAGTCCTGCGATCACTATCGCCATCCTTCTCGAAGAGCAAAGTCTCCCAAAGATCAAAAGTCACCGCCTTTATTTTCAGTTCGTTCTGCGTCAAGGTCCCAACTCTGAGGAAGAGTTTCAAGAACAGCCAATTTAAATTCTGCGTTTGACTTTCCGTCTGGCTAGCACAAATGGTATCATAGTCAAAAGCAGCAACGGCAACAGAAACGCAGTATTAGAGAATTCTGGAATCACAATGACCGCATAGTCCGTGACGTACGTGTTGTCTGCGGTGTCCGTTTCGCCTGGAACTTGACTGGCTTCCGCCCTTATGATGTAATTGCCCAATGCGACGCCTGTAGTATTCCAGAAAACCGTGATATTCGTGGAGTTGTGGCTCGTTAGGTCTATGGGCTTTGAATCGATGAGTGTGTCGTTAGCGTAGACAGTCACGTTGAAAGTCTCCGAGAAATTCCCCTGATTCTCAACGGTCACGTTGATCAACAAAGCTGAACTCTGATTAATGCTAGTTTCCAAAGTTGTAATGTTCGTTATCGCGACGTCATGATCCGATTGCGCCACTTGAATTTGAGTCAAGTAAGGCACCAGATACGGATGGTCAACAATCGTCAGATTGTACGTTCCAGGCTGCGCTGGTGCGGTGAACGTTGTCTTGCCATTCACGTCCGTCAGGTTCACTGCACACCAGGCGCTGTCGTTCACAGTGCTGGACACGCAAATTCTGGCTCCTTGTCTTGGTCCTTGACTTGGGTAGTTTCCCTCGTATGGAGTTCCCGTTACGTTCACGCTTATCGTGAACTTCCCACCTGCCTGAACCGTGGTTGGCGCTGAAATGCTGTACCCCAGTGATGCCTCAACTGGTTTTTCTGACCAAATCTGCAGACTCGGGTCACCGAGCAAGTTGAAGCCGAACAGCGTCGCCATGTGTACCGAATCTGAAATACTCCTATCCCACGATGTTTCGCTGTAGATTCTCTTAGCTTCAAACAAGGCTTCTCCCAAGCTCCATTTCGTTGGATCGTAACTGGTTGATGAGCTGTTGCGGTACAATTCTGAGAATACGAGATACGCAAACCTGTCTGAAATAGTGGCAAACACTTCCTCACGATTCTGTGGATAACCGGGGCAAGGCTGATACCAGCTTGCGTTTGAACAGCCAATAAAGCCAATTACACCACCTTGAGTCGAGGGGTCTGCCAACAGAAGTTTTTCGCCGAGACATTTTTCTCCCGATATTGACAGATCAGCTTGGAAAGCTCCGGTGTTGCATGCCTCAGCAAACCAGAAAGGAAGCATAAACTTGTTACTCAGGTCTGGAACATCGGAACTGGAGAAGAAAGGTAGGTTCCAAGAATAAGTGGCATAGTTTCTGCCCACGATCGAGTCAACGTTGCCATGGCTGGACGAGAAAACTGCCGAGAATCCCACATTGCTTATCTGGCTAATTACGCTGTTTGAAGTCAGATTGTGAACATTGTTCAGGTTGCCATACCCGTTCTGCCATATTGCTGTATTGGCATTCGTGTCGTAGAGAGTTGTTGGACTGATGACAGACCCCGATGTTCCAGTCCACAAGTCTTCACAGTTTCGTTTTACGTATTCTGCAACGTATGCCCCATCTTTATAAACCCGATTTGGCCAGCCTAGGTAGCCGTTGTCTAGGATCGCCCCGAGAAAGAGCATCCTGTTTTCCCATCCTACCAAGCCTTGCTGGAGCGGACTACTGTACATTTCATAGGTTACGGTTTTGTTGACGACATTCCTCAATTCGTCAACGTTGTTGACTGGGAATCTGCCGACGTAGACTTCGGCTTTCCAGTCTGTCTCATCCGCAGCGGGGTTGATGGGGTTGAGACTTGAATCGTAGAAGTCTGCGTAATACTGGTCTGTTGCGTACGTGTATCTTGATCCATCTATTGTGACACTGTAAAGGTAGGTTGGAATGTACTTGACATCGCCGACTAGGAGCACGTATTTCAGCGTGCTTGTGTCGTTTGCGTAAGTGTTGTTCTTCCAAAAATCTCTGATGTAGTTTCTGATATCTGAAACACTAGTTGAGCCGTAGATGTTGGAGATTTCTGTCAAGTTGGTCAGTTTCACAGGTAAGCAGTTGACTGGAAAATCTTCATAGTAGAGTAGGCCTTCGCGGGTTTTCCAATCGATGAAGGTCTGCAGTACGTTGACCCAACTCTCGTCGTCTGGCACAATGACCAAATACTTGTAGTAAACCCTCGGAGAAGCATCGAACGTTTCAACAGCATGAACAGAAGGCAAAGCACTGTTGCAGACCATTCCGAAGCAGAGGACCAACAAAAACAGGATGGACAGTTTGTTCGTCAACATGATTCTACCAATCAGGCTTCACGTTTGCACGATATATTAACATTTTTCAAAATTAAGCCAAGATCGTGTAGAAGACCGAGAAAGCAGGGTTTAAGGTGGTGGTCTCTTTTGGGCGTATTGGTATCTTCTTGGCTTTCCTTCTCTCGTGAGTATGTTGTCCTTGACGAGATCGATTAACGCGTGGGCTACAGCTGTACGGTCGTAGTGGAAACCTCGTCTTGCGAGTTCCGTGTGTACTTCGCTGAGCCCTTTTGCTGTGTTGAACCAATCTTCTTCCCAGAGCTTTTGGATTATGCTCTTACACGTCTCTGCTCTTGGTGGCGGCTGAGTCCGCTCGGTCATGATCGATGTTTCTTTGAGCTTCTCAGTTACGGTTGATAGGATCTTGTCTACTGTGGACTGCAGCTGGTCTTCTTGGCATTCTATTTCGAATTCCACTGCTCCAATCTTCATTTTTACGCGTATAGGCGGTTTCTTTTCTGGTTCTGTCAACCTTTCACCATTGTCTCGTAGTTTTGTTGTATATTGTATTGCACATCTTGTTCATGCACAACACTTAAATATGCCTTCAATAGCCTATTGGCTATTGGTGAATCTTGGTGATTGAGCAATATCCTATTACAGCAACACCAAAATATAACTTTCCACACCCAGCCATGGACACAATACTCCCAAGACGATTTATTGAATCAAGTCTACACTCACTAACACATGGGCACAGCCAGCCTATTCAACTAAATCAACAAGATTTTCAACAAATCAACAATATAGACACTCATGCTCAAACTGCAAGGTTCAAGTTGCCACCACTGACTCTCAAGCCTCGACATGCTGAGACCATGGTTGCTGCTGTGGACACTTCCACGATAAGGATTGGTGAAACAAGCACAGGCCTACTTATGGCTGTCAGAGGCACAACTGTTTGGAAGCAGAACCGTAATTACAGATACGCAAGGCTCGGACCGTTTGTCTTCCATATAACAGAAGAGAACAAACATGAGGTTTACGATTCGCTGGAAAGAGCTTATTTTGACTCTCCGCTGGTTCAGAGTCATCACAGTTTTCCAAATCTTCTGCAGATGCCAAACCGTGTGGCAAGTCTTCTGGAGAGATGGCTTCAGATGATGCTTGCTAAGACAATGAATAATGGGCTGGTACTTCTAGACGGTTCTCTGACTGCTGGGACTCCTGACACACCGATCCATCTGATGAAAGATATCTTGGGCGCTGCCAGAACTCGAGGCAACACGGTTTTGGCTTTTTCGAAGATGACGACTCTGAGAGTTAATGGACGGCTTATTACGGATTTGCCTTTTGAACATAAACCGCCTTTTCTGGTTGAGATAGATGGTTTGAGGTCTAAGCCGCCTACAGTCTTGCTGGGGGGCGTGTACGTAGCTAGACTGAGTCACGGAAATTACGCGTTTAGGTTGGATATTGATAGGGAAGCGACTTTTGAACAGCGGCTTTGGTCTGTTGAAAAGCTTTTGGCGAATGATCTGGTTTCGCAAGGTTATCCTGAGACATTGCGGCTGGCTCACATCTTGTGCACTTTCACAGCGAACGAAGTTATTGCAATGCAGCATTTCGCCACACGCAAGTTTGGGTTGAAGATTGTGAACAGACCGGATATGCATAGCCTCCTGTTCGGGCCTTTTGGCAGGGGTGAGTATTACTCATGAAGCTATACAAGAAAGAAGGCAACATCCTGCAAGTTTTGAGTTTTCCGAATGAGAGCGCAGAGAAAGGCGATTACTTACTGGTTGAAGATTCTGAGGCTGGACGGGCTTTAATCGTGCAGGTTATTGATGTGCAGTTTGCGAGTGTCCCAGGCGTCCTTGAGGAACTGTTGCGAAGTCTGCCTGACGGCGGCGAAGTTGTACAGGGTGAGGACTTCGATCCGTTGGAAATTGCACCTCATATCACGTACATTCAAGATGCGAGTTTGCTGGTCTGCAAAATTCGTGCAACAGTAGAGAATGATAATTTGAGCCCTAGTAGTCCTTGGCTTCCTTCACGATCGCAGTCTGCAATTAAGAAACTTAGTGTGCCTACTTTGCTGAAACTTGCGAGAGTTGACGGCAAACTCCCAATTGTGCTAGGTGGAACGAAAGATGCTTCTTTACTGACGATTGATGCTTCAGCTTTGGATGGCGGTTTGAATATTATCAGCGGAAAAAAGGGAACAGGAAAATCCCATTTGTCCAAACTTCTCATGTTGAACCTTGTTGGGTACAAAGCGACGGTTGTTGTTTTCGATCTGAATGGTGAGTATCTGAGTCTTGGAATGACAGGTGATGGAAAGAGAAACGGATATTATGATAAGGTGCATGTTTTGGCGCCTGGACAGAACTTTAAGGTGGCTTTGAAACAGCTTAACTTGCATGTAGTGCTAGGAATTCTTGTTCATGCTTTGCACTTGCCTGGCACTTCGGCTCGAGAGTTCAGGCGTGTTTGGAAGTCTTTGCAAGAGAAGGACATGCTTACTTTGCATAATTTGGGTGAAGCTATCAGAGATTGGAACTGTAATCAGCATGTTCGTGATGCTTTGGCTTCACGTTTTTATGCTTTGGTTAATTCTGGGTTTTTCACGGATAACGTCGCTGAGGCCGCGGCTCTTGAGGATTGCATATTCAAAGCTAAAGAACACGGCGGCGCTGTTGTGGTTAACCTTCGGAATACGGGCGCGATAGACAGACAGATTGTGGTTGAGTACGTGCTTGGCAAGCTTGTCGAGCTGTTGACGGCTTGGAAGCTGAAGGCTGCCTTCCTGTTTGCTGAGGAAGCGCATTTGTATTTGCGCGAGACTTACTGGGATGACATTGTCACGCGAATGAGGCATTTGGGAATCTTCACCACGTTTGTCACGAACCAACCTGACACGATTAAAGAGAACATTTATCGTCAAGCGGACAATATTTTCCTGTTCAATTTTACGAATGAGCATGATTTGGATGTGGTTTCTAGAGCGGCACGCGTCGATGTTGAGACGGTTAAGTCGATTGCGAGGGATTTGGCGCCGCACTATTGCCTGGTGCTCGGCAGGGTCGTAAGGGATTTTCCGATGGTGGCAAAAGTGAAAGCGTTGGATGTCAAGACGATGGGAGAGACGCGGTTGTTTTTCGGAGAAGCGGCTTGAGCTTTTCAGAAGCTGCTATTATACGCTCTTGGTTACAACAACTTCTGAAGCTTTTTGAAGAAGTAGCTTGAACTGCTTTACGATAGTTTCGTGTTCAATAAATCTCCCGCGAACCCCTCTTTTTCTATCTTTTGGAGAGTTTGGGACGTTTTTCTCTGTAGACTATGACCAGCAATAGAGTTGCGAGCATGAATGCTGGCACAATGATGATCGACGGGAACTCTGGGATCACTGTAATCTCGTGTTCTGAATGGGTGTAGTTGACGTATATGTACGTGTTTTCTGCGTCTGTCCAGTTTCTGAATTGACATGGATTGCCATCTATGATTATGGTGAAGTTGTTTTGCCACATGGTTGGGACAATTGCGTTCGGGATGGTTATCATGCAGAAGCCTTGGGTAAAGTCTGTGCCGGTAACGTTGAAACTGGGTGTTTTCTCAGGTGCGTTGATCTGGAAATTCGAAATCGTGGAGTTTGATATTGTGTCTATGCGGTAGGCTGTTCCTGTCTATGAGCTGACTGGGCGAATTTCAAACGCCAAGGCCACTGTGCTCAAAAACAGTAAGGCTGATGATGCAAAGGAAAACAGTCGCATTCCCTTTCTCTCCTTGAACTCGGGGAAGGTCTTTTGTGGATGCTCGCATATTAGGTTTTATTGCTACGCACACGTTAGCTTCTTAATGTTTCTTTGTTATGCCAGATATGGCGAAGGCTCTTTGCGCGCGATGGAATTGGAATGAATTTCTCCAAATCCACGGTGGAATCACGTGAGAGTGAAATAGTAGAGAACATCGGTAAGAAGGTCAACTGTGCTTTCATACTGATTGGCGGAGCGAAAAAGGCGGCCAAGTTAATGAGCACGCTGATCTGGAATAGTCATGATGAATCTGGCTCCCTTGCCCTGTGCGCCTTTTTCCTGTATTGTCCAGCCGTAGACTTCGCATATTCTTTTTATCATGAACAGTCCGTAGCCTGTGCCTTTTCCTGAAGTGAAGCCTTCTTTGAACAGGTTGCTTCGCACGTTGTCAGGTATGCCTACGCCGTCATCTTCGTAGACGAGTTCAAGCTGGTTCGAGCTTGACGTTTTGCAGTATACTTTGATCTGCTGGGTTTTTTCGCCATACTTCAGTGAGTTATCGATTAGATTGTAGAAGAGTTGGCTCAGCAGCGAATCAGCCAAAACAGTTAGCCCTCTGCACTCGTTCACCATTTTGACGCCTTTCAAGCCTGAGAAAAGCGACACTGCCCCGTCAACAGCCTTACCAACGTCCATGCTGGTTAGTTGTTCGACGCCAAGCTTCTCGTAGATTCTTGCAAACTCAAAAATCTCTTCCACCAGCCGAACTGCCGCTTCCATGTCGTTAAGCTGCCCCAACGCTTTAGCATCTCCAACCAACTTCTGCCTCAACAGGTAGGCGTTTCCAGTCACCGCGACAAGTTTGTTTCGCACGTCATGCCTCGTCAAGCCTCCGGCGACATGTAGCTTCTCATTTGTGACCGCGAGTCTCTTGTTCACTTCTTTCAGACGCTCTTCTGCGTCTTTCAGGTTTGTGATGTCTTTGTATACTCCAACATAGCCCAATTGTTTGCCTTCAACGGATACTGGAGCAGCAGAAATGGACACGTGCACCAGCGAACCGTCTTTTCTTTTTCTAACAGTGTCACGATTGGCATATCCGTTCTTTGCATCTTTGTTCAAACTCTCTGCTTCTTCCATCATGTCTTCTGGCGCCACTACTTCATTGATGCGTTTTCCCTCAACTTCCTTTGCAGAGTAACCGAACAGCTGACAGAAACGAGGACTCGCATCCAAGATTCGGAAGTCCGAGTCTAAGTAGACCGTTGCTTCAGGATTATGTTTGAACAATCCTTCAAACTTCTGTTGACTCTCTCTGACTGCTTGTTCGTTCTTCTTTCTTATGGTGATGTCGCGAGCAATGCCCAAAACCACAGTTTTGTCCTTGATTCTCACTGGGTACGTTCTTATTTCCACTGGTATCTGAGTGCCACCTTTCTTGTTCAAGACAAACTCGTCTGGGCCAGTGGGTTTGCCGAGAGCGTTCATAGCCAGAAGCTTGGCTGCTTTCAGGGCCTGACTTCGAGGTAACAGTTTCAGTTTCAAGAAGCTCTTTCCGATTAGCTCATCTTTCGTGTAGCCTGTTACTTCTTCAGCAGCTTTGTTTCCATCTATAAAGTTGCCTTTCAAGTCATTCAGGTAGTAAGCGTCAGGCGCCAGTTCAAACAGAACACTTAACCGCTCTTCCGAGTTTATTAGTTCCTCTTCTGCTTTCTGGCGTTCACTTACGTCCCTTGCAATAACCACAATACCGGCAAATTCATCTGTTTTCACAAGAGAAACTGAACATTCTAGAGCTATCTCTTGGCCTTTCTTGTTCTTGAATGACACGTTCAGGTTGACTTTTTTGCCAGCGAGAACATCTGCAAAATTGCGCATGAGCACTGGTGTCTCTTTGATGGAAAATATGCCTATCTCTGTGAACTGCTTTCCTATCAACTCCTCTCTTGTTCCTCCAAACATCTCGACGGTTCTTCCGTTGACATCGAGAATTCTTCCGTATCTATCCAGATACATTATAGCGTCATTGGCACGGTCGAATAGGTTCCTGAACTTCTCTTCTGATCTACTAAGAGCTTCTTCCGTCTGTTTTCGTCTGGTGATGTCCTGATATAGTACCACGTCGCCTACGTGTTGACCTTCCACTGAGATTGGGGCTGCAGAAATCGACACTGGAACTAAAGATCCGTCTTTCATTTTTCTGACGGTTTCAAAAAGAACGTATTCTTCCTTGCTATTCTCGGTCAGCATCTTTGCTTCTTTCTTATTGTCATTTGGCACGATGAGGTCGTCGAGTGGTTTTCCTTTGGCCTCATCTACAGAGTATCCGAAAAGCTGGCTGAAACGCGGATTAAGGTCCAAGACGCAATCATTCACATCCACGAAGGCAGTTGCTTCAGGAATACCCTCAAACAGCCTTTTGAACTTCTGCTGGCTCTCTAGGAGCGCATGTTCTTCTCTTTTGCGTTCTGTGACGTCAGTAGTGATTAGTGTTACAGAGGCAACCTGTCCATTTCGCTTGATCGCTCCTACATGGGTCTCATACCATGAAACATTGCCCTTAGGACCAACTCCACTAATCTCGTAACGTCCACCCTCTCCAGCTTGGAAAACTTGTTCAATAGTTTTCTTCACTACGTCATGATGCTCAGGATCAATGAAATTGTAAATATTCTTCCCGACGATTTCCTCTGGACGCGCATCTACTACAGTGCGATTGATGAACTGAATCGTGCCGTCACGATCAACAACCACAATAACGTTCGGGGCGTTCTCTACCAGTGAACGCCACTTCTCTTCAGATTCTCTCAAAGCCTCCTCCGCTTTCTTGCGTTCAGTGATGTCTTTGATCATGCCTACAAAAACCAGCGGGTTCCCTGAAGAGTCTTTAACAACACTTGCAGAAAGTTCCGCAAGGAATTCAGTTCCGTCTTTGGTTAGGGCAATGTATTCTATACTTCTCATTGAGCCATGGTCTAAGACTTTTGTCAAATTCTCTTTGGCTCTTTCACGATCTTTCTCCGAAACTAAGGCAAAACCACTTCTGCCAATTAATTCATCTCTCGATGAGTAACCGAGCATATCTAATGTTTCCTGGTTACATTCAACAATGTTTCCATTCAAGTCAATGACTGTAATAGCATCTGGAGAGCAGGCAAATACGTCACGCAAAATCTCGTCAGACCTTCTTGCTTCTTCCCTAGCATTTTTGAACTCAGAGCTTGTGATAATCTTCCATTCGCCACTTTTTCTAATTAGAGCGAATTGATGGTTGTTGACCACGTCAATGACTTCGCCTGCCTGGCATTTGTCAAGAGAGTAAGTGCAAATCGCTATCATCTTATACTGTTCGATGACACTGTTTACCGCCTTTTCATAGTTGACAAAATCGTTCCAGTTTTCCTTTTCAAGCCAAAATGTATTGCCTGTCAATCTTAAACCAGCATATCCCTTTGCCAGGGCTTCATTGAGTCTATTGATCCAACCATCAAGAACCCTTTTTGAGTTGAAGACACCGTGTTCGAGATACCATTCGGTGTGTGGGAGTATCTCTATTTGTCCTCTTTCTAAACATCGGTCAAAGTCAGGCACAGCCTTTCTCATTGCTTCCTTTGCTTCTTCTGTACCAAGGGGTTCTGAAGTAACCCACATACAATACTCGTTGTTTCTCAAGCCTTCGGAAAAGTATGGAACCAAAGTTTCCAGCAAATCGTCTTTGGTTTTATAGAATTGGCAAAGATGAGTTCCCCAAGGAAAGCTGCCAACCACTTCAATTCCCGACTCTCAGAATGCATTTGAATCCCCCATAGCCTTCGAAAGCGTTTTCTCTGCCATCTTGCGTGCAGTGATGTCTCTCATTATGCCCACAAAACCTAAAGGGTTGCCCAAGGAATCTTTGAGGATACTTGTAGAAAGCTCTCCCCACAACTCGTCGCCATCCTTATTCAACAGAGTATATTCCAAGTTCCTTACTGTTCCTTGTTCTAACGTTTTCTTCAGATTCTCATATGCTTTTTGACGGTCTTTTTTCGCAATAAAATCGAAACTTTTTTTGCCAATCACTTCTTCCTTGGATGAGAATCCAAGCATTTTCAATGCTGCTTCGTTGCAGTCAAGGATGTTTCCATTCAAATCACTCGTGGTTATGGCATCGGGTGACGAACCAAATACTGCTCTCAGTTTTTCCTCGCTTTCCCATATCTTCATTTCTGCCTTTTTTCTTTCTACGGCTTGGCGTATGCCATGTGCCAATTCACCGTAGACTGTTTCTGGATCGCCATGCTTGTCAATGTACTGGTCAGCGCCAAGGTTCAGCGCCTTTATGGCTATTTCTTCTCTGCCTTTTCCAGTGAAAACAATGAATGGAACGGTGTTTCCCTTTTCTCGTAGTTCTTTCAAGAATTCAAGCCCATCTTTGCCGGGCATCTGGTAATCGCAAACAATAGCATCATAATCCGTCTTTTTCAGTTTTTCAGAGGCTTCGTTGACTGAAGACACGGTGTCTACGTCAATTTCGCCCTGCATTTCCAAGCATTGTTTCGCAACTTTCAAGAATGCCTGGTCATCATCAACATGTAAGACTCTAATTCTCTCCGTCCCGGCTACATTCAAAACTGCTTCTGTAGAAGACTCTACGATAGATTCTGCCATTCAGATCATCTACTCCCATGAAACCTGACACATGATGTGCGGACTGTTGAACATGGGCTTTAAAGTTGTGCTGAAAGGTATAATACTTATGAAATGCTTGTATTGATTTATAAGCTTTGCAGCTCAGAGTCGAAATCAAACACAAACATCCATCACAAACGCGAATTGGACTTGCACCTCGCACTTGATAGAGAAACCTCCTGAAGAGGCACTATGCTGAAGGTGACTTCCAACACTACGATGGGCTAAGGCATCTTGTTAACGTTTGTGAGAGATGTCTCCCGAAAAGGGGGCTTCTAAGGTCTGTTTTTCCCACTTTCGCATGATGTTTCGTGGCTAACAAGGATCTACATGGTAGGCTATTTGAGGCTAGTCAACCATTGGCAGTCACTAGTCGTCTGCATAGCGCGCTGGCGCTCGTGCGGTTGATCGGCTATCCTTCTGAAGATCTCTCTGAGTTCGTGTTTGGATTGGCTATCACTTCTGGTGAACAGTGCCAAGAATTCCTCGGCAGAGCGGTTGGAGCCGTAACGTTTGGATAGGAGCGTGCCGACCAAACTCAGAACCGTGTCTGCGCCAGTTCCTGAAATCTCTGTTAAGCCGTTGTAGAAGGCTTTGGGATCTTCTATTAGAACCTCGTACGGGTCTTTGCCGAATTTCTGTTTCAAGTGAAAAGATATTATTATCGCTTGAAATGTCGAACCCATAGCCTCGATTGTTGCCTCACTGAATATTCTTTGCACGGTCCAGGAAAGAGAACCAGGGCAGCGCTTGTGTTTTGGCTTCATTTTCAGTTTTGCACCGCCCATGTTGTCTTCGACCAGCTTTTGCTTCGTCTTCTTGGCTAATGTCTTCTCTTTGCGCACAAAGACCAGCCAAGTCAGGTTTGAACGTTTATTCCGCTTCCAGTGATTTCGAAGGGCACTGCTTTCTTGTCGTGTGCAGAGCCTCGAGTCTTCAGTATTACTATTTCCCTTCCCATTGTATCTTTGACTTCGAAATAGCGCAGAATAATGATGTTGTCTGCCAGAGTTGAAATTTCAGTTGCCTTGTTTGCTTCGATGCCTCCGTAGGTTGATGTTAGGAATACTGTTAGCCCTCTCTGCTTGCAGATGAGCTGAAGATAGCGCAAAAAGAAGATGAAGTCTTGCTTTGATAACAGACGCTGCATTGCTGTAATGGAATCCAAGGCAATGACGGTGGGTTCGTGGAGATCCAGCATTTCCCTGAGAAGCGTGTGGTAGTGAAGAGGGGTAAGCGCCTCAGGCACGTAATAGTCAACGATGACCTTGTCACTCAGCTTCTCCGGGTCCAAGCCTACGCTTTTCATAGTCCTCTTGATCTGACCAACCGGCTCTTCGTATGAGATGTATAAGGATTTCTCCCCTTTCAGGGCATTGGCGGCCAAGAAGTGCAGACACAATGTCGTTTTGCCAATGCCGGTTGCACCCTCAATCAAAGTTACTGACCCTTTGAAGACACCGCCATGCGTCATTTTGTCTAATCCCTCCACGCCAGTGGAGAGTTTCTTCTCCGAAGCAGTTGGCAGGGTTATACTCTTCGGCAGAACGACTAATCCCACTCCGCCGTATTTTTTGTCGATTAGATACTCGAAGGTAGCGCGGTCTAAGGGAGTTCCTCTCATCTTGGCGATCGTGAGTCTTCTATTTTCTGATCCTGCTGTTCCCATATGGGTCATAAAAATAACGCCGTCTGCGACGAATTCTTCCACGCCTAATCCTGTCTTGCCTTCACCATAGGGGATTTCACCGATTGCGATCGTTGTAACACCAAGGCTTTCTGTCACCTTGCTTAAGACAGTGTGAAGGAACATGCGTGTCTCAGCGGCGTCCACAGTCTGCAGAAGGCCGCTCAACGAGTCGATCACAAGTCTCTTCGCCTTCAACTCACTGGTTGTTTTCACGATCATTTCCGTAATAATCTTCAGAGCATCCTCGCCGCGCATCGTCACCATGTTCATGAACTTGAAGAGTCCTTTTCTCTCCAAACTCCTCAGGTCCATCCCAAGCGAAAGCATGTTCCTGTAGAAGGCTTCTCTGTTCTCGGCAAACGAAACATAGACTCCCTTCTCACCGTACTTCACAGCGCCGTTATAAAGAAACTGCGTCGAAAAAATAGTCTTGCCACTTCCCGCGTTCCCCGTCAGCAGGATAAGGCTACGGGCTGGGAAGCCTCCATCCAGAATCTCGTCAAGTTCAACGATTCCCACAGGAGACTTCTTCGAATCAGTCGCCTCCTTTGGCAACGATGATCGCTTGGAAACAACGTCAGCTTTTCTCGGCTTACTTTCTGTCCATTTCACCGAAATCGGGGGGGGGGTTCTCAAGCTTCAAACTCATAACAGATCCCTACATTTCTCAGCTTTAACCGAATGGTTCACCGCCCGAACATAAGTCATTTATGAAAATTGGATACGGATTACTAAGATTTGAAATTCAGATTCCGAATACGAAAAACTTCTCAACGGTCTTAGTAGCATCTGGAGACTTGACAAGCTTCGTTATGCTGTTCCCATACCATTCCTCGAACTTCTTGATTCCATAAACGTAGTTCTTTCGCGTGTATTTGCTCGCAATGGTTTCCAAAAAGTCCTCTAGTTGCCCCATCGTGACTGCACTAATCTTCATTTTGGCTTCTCCTCTCCTTACGTTTGTGAAGCCACAATCCTTAGTGTGGATATGCTCCCATCCATCGGAATACTGCTTCTGCAGTGTCTCTTTGTGCAGATGCTGACTCTGACATGCGAGGTTGAGTTATATCAGTTGTGACGCATAGTTATTTGTGGCATACTAGAGAGGAGATCCGTTGAATGGATATGAAAATCATTGAACAGATTTTCGCTGCTGACAAACATGTGAGATTTGTAGGCATTCTAGCCAGCGATCTTAAGACTGTTTTGTCTAAAGCAAGACAAGGTTTGGAAACGACGGAGGGAAAGAAGTGTAGTGCCGATTCACTGGTGCATCTTGCTGCTCCCATTGTTCTTGGAACCTTGTCGAATTTTGCTGACAAATGTGGGAAGCTTATTTGTGCAGGCGTTAGGTATAATGAGGTTACTCTGATTTTCTTCAAAATAGACGATATGCACGTGGTTGTTAGCGCTGATCCAGGACCCCCATATATCATCATGCAAAATATTGAGGAGAAACTGCAGATTTAGTTGCTTTTGTTTGTGCAGGGTGTCTCTTGTCTATTGGGGATTTCATGAATGCTTCGCATGTCTCATAAAACAGCAGTCGTCTCATGGGCGTATCTGTCGCTTCACAAATCCTCACTTTACGATTTTTTCAGTATGAGTACACGCTTTTGAGAAGATTTCGGATAATCGGCGTTTTGATGGCGTGTCGCCTTTAATGAGAAGAGTTATCAACTCATCTGATGTGCAATTTGCTCCATATTGTTTTGTGAGAAATGCTGCGATTAGGCCTATGACAGCATTTGCACCTGTCCCAAGCACTTCTTCTAGTCCATCATAGAACGTTCTCGGCTCGTCCATAAACACTTCACATGGATCTTTGCCGAATTTCTGCTGCAGATGGAAAAATATTATTGTATGGAATGTTGACCCCACAGCCTCTGTGGTTGCTTCTTCAACCACCTTCCGCACGGTTTTCGCTAATACCGTTCTTTCCTCAATCATGAGTAGGGACTCCTAACTTTGCGAGAAAAACCCCAAACTCAACAGGAAGACTCTGATCTTTTGCGGCTTTGATAACCAAAATGTCATAAATCTTTCCCAACAGAAGCAGTTCATCTAAACCTGACAGGTCAATGATCAAAGCCTTGGTAGGATTGACATCAACCTTCTTAGCCAGCAGCGCTACGATGTCGTTCTTGTTCCCTGAAACAGAAATGTCAGCAACTAAACGGGTTTCCCCCCGTTCAGCAACAATGTCAAACGACGACTGAACACCTGAAGACCCCGTCACCTTAGCATGAAGCTTAACCTTGAAACCACTGTTAAACAAAAGTTGACGCGCATTCTCCAAGACAGGCAACTCACGGCCAAACTCCCTTATTCGCTCCTCAGAAACCCTATACGAAAACACCTTACCATATTTAGCCTCCTGATAACCGGAAACCTTGCCACAATTCTGACAAATATAGAAAGCCTCAGGCTTGTCAAAACGATTGCCGCACTTTTCGCACTGATAGAAATTCCCAATAGCACGATAGTGCCCTGTCTCACTCAAAAGCCCAGCGTGACAACTGGGACACACTAAGCCAGATTCCTTCACAAAATTCTCTTTAGACCCAATATACCCGCACTTCGTGTGTTCAAGAAGCTCTGTTAAATCAACCGCGTCAGAGCCGCACTTTGGACACGTATACTTGCCATGAAGCTCAGGCGAACCACAATTCGGGCAGGTTAAAGCTCTCTCCGCAAGTTGGGCAACAAGAGATCCTTTCCTCTCTAAATCCACAAGCACTATTTGTGCCTGAGCTGAATCAATCTTCCAAACTTCTTCAGCATCAGGATAACGAATTCCTGTCTTGTCAAAAGCAGGCATAAGCTCCAGAACACCTTTCTTGATCAATTTCCGTAAGAACTCACGCTCTTGATCCGCTTCTACAGCACTCACACCTACCTTCTGCGCTTCTTCTGCTCTTGCTTGTTCCATTCTTCACCCATCCTCTTAGACGCTTGTAAGATTAAAAAATACTAAAGTAGTAACAACTAGCACAACTGAATGCCGCATCCCAGCAGACAAGCTCCGGTCTCCTATTTTCCCAGCGATAAGACCGCCAAAGATTGCCTCTACCACTGAAGCCCAGAACAGTATTGATGCATAGTAATTTACGTCCAAAACATTTGGCAATAGTCCACCTTCATGAGCGCCTCCCACAGCTGCCGTGGCAGCATTCAACGGAGCCAAGAACTGGTGTAGCACTACGTAAGCGATAGTCAGGAAGATAATCGTTGCCATGTAAATCGTGAGCAAATATGGCTTCATGTTGTTGTACTGCTCCTCTCTGAACTCATCTAAACTGGAGAAAAGGTCAACACTTGCCCCTAGAACCTCAACCATTCTTCCACCAGTCTGATTAGCCTCAATGAAAATCGTAGCCAAACGCATAGCACTCGGACGCTTGAGACGACGAGCCAGAGACATCATCGCTTCGTCCCAACTGGCACCGAGAACAAACATCGAAAGGGCATGCTCAAGCTCCTTTGAAATGGGTCCGTAATTTCTCTGAGCTGCATCTTCCAACGCTTTTGGAAGCGTTACGCCGGCGCGAACAGCCTCAGCAACATCGCGTAGAAGCCTAGGAATATTCCGCTCCACCTGTCTTCCCCATTGATAGTTGCTGAACTCGGTAACAGCAGGAAAAGCCAGCACGATAAGCAGTCCTAACACGATAGTATTATTCACCTTTTGACTTAACGGAATCAAATACGGCGCTTGAGGCACATACAATCCAAGCAGGAAGGGAAACAGCATAATTGTGACTCCGACAGCGCCTGAAATGCCCCACACACCAAACCTTGTTTTATTCTCAAAGTACGTGCCTTATTCCTCCTCTGGCAATACGCCATTCAGTAACACAATGAAGATTAGGCAGATTGCGGGAATCCCGAAGAAAACCAAGAGGTTCATCTGCGCAGCTGGGGACAATCCAAACGTAGCGCTTCCCAAGATCGACAGAATCGTCAACATGACAATGAAGGTTATAGGAGCCATAATCATCGCTGTCACGTAAACCTCAGAAAGAGCAATCAATGTGGCCAGAGTCTTCTTCAGCTGCTCTCGTTTCACAGCCAGAAGCCTTTCAGTCTCAAACCCCAGAAGACTCTTCAAGTCGCCGCTCGTCTGAATCGTGTTTGCCATGCTTATAAGAAGCTTTCCAAAAACATCTGAAGAACTGTGAGCCACTACATCATTTAAAGACGAAACAACATCCAATCCGAATATTCTAACATTGCCTATAAAACGCTTAGCTAAATCCCGAATAGAACGCCTCTGCTCCACTTGGATCACGCGATCAAAAATTCGCTCAATCGAACCGCCCCCAGCGGACAGGACCCCCATATATCCAGCCGTATAAATAAGATTAGCATCAATCTCCTGTCTCCTTTGACTCTTGCAATAGAGAGGGTAAGCCAGGAACATTGTCAGAGCCATCGTGAAGACGACAAACGAAAGAGCCAGAGATGCAGCAACACTCTGCAACAAAAACATGTGGAAAAGAACATAATGCACCAAAAAGGCAACTACAAACGTTGAAGCAAAACTGACCAGCGAAATGAACAATGCAAGAGCCACATACATCTCATACATCTGCAAAAGTCCACTCTTCAGATAGACATTTCTAAGCGCGTCAGAAACAGGCAATATCCTGCCAAACATTCTATAACTGATGTGGGCCAAATACTCAGTAAACTTCATCGCTAAACCTCCAACCGAGCTCGGTTGTACACTTCGCCTGGGTTTAAGTAGTAGCTTCTGACAATTCCAGCAGCCTCATCGTAGCTCTTAATGCTCTTCTTCGCCATCCACCTCAAAATCACTTCCCGCCTATCCATTTCTTCCATGAGATTGCCAATCGAGATATGCTTCAACTCTGTAATCCGTTTGAAAACATAACTTTCAGCCAGAGATTTGATGTTGAGAGTAAAAGTGTCGCTCCTTGGATCCCACTCACAGATTTTCCTGAACAATGCTCTGCCACTCTTCTCATCCACCCCAACGATCTCGGAGACATCTAAGACTCGACGAATCACGGTCTCCCGAAGCTTGGTTCTGCCAATCAAGACAATAGCGTTCATCATCGGAATCAACATAGGCGGAATATTCATAGGCTTAGTCAACAGCCTCTTCTCCACAGTCTCCACGTTCTCAGCATGAATAGTACACAAACCACCATGACCAACTGAGATACTCTGAAAAAGCGTGTAAGCCTCCTCGCCCCTAACTTCACCCACAATAATGCAGTCAGGCCTCTGCCTCAAAGAGGATTTCAACAAATCAAACAATGTAACTTCCTGAACACCAGGCTGAAAAGACGGACGCGTAACCATCGGAATCCAATTCTCATGCAAACGAAGCTCACGAACCTCCTCTATGGTTATGACCTTCATCTCAGGTCTAATGAAGGTGCAAATGGAGTTCAGCAAAGCAGTCTTGCCTGACGCCGTGGCTCCAGCCACAATGATAGACCGAAGATTCTCTACAAGAATCCAAAAGTAGGCTGCCATATGAGGCGAAATTGTGCCCAAATTCATCAGATCAACAATCGTGAAAGGATTAGCCCTGATCTTCCTAATAGTGAACGTGTCTCCACGTTTAGAAACTTCCTCCAACGTCAAGTGAACCCTGAACCCTTCGGGAAGAGCACCCTCAAGAATCGGGCTTGAAATGGTAATCTGATGCCCTGCTTTGTAAGCAAGCCGCGTGACAAACGAATCAAGCTCCTGCTTAGAACCGAATGCCACGTTCGTTGGAACAGACTCATAGAACCTGTGCCACACATAAATCGGAATCCCTGTGCCATTGCAGCTTATGTCTTCAATATTCAGATCTCTGATCAGAACGTCAATAATGCCATAACCTAAGAAATCTCTCTTCACATAGTATACGAATTTCTCGAAAGAATCTTTTGAAACATTAAGCTTGAACGCTTTTATGGTTTGATCAATACGCTTCCGCAAATAGTTTTCTATAGTCGGTTGATCGTTGAGAACGGTTAGAGGAACGTTAGCTTCTTCCTTTATGATCGTCTTAAGCCTAAACAATGTCTGTTTTTCGTGTTCATCCATGGTCGGCTCAATAACCAGATACAGAAGCCTACCTGTCTCCTTCTCAACCTTTATCCCAATATAACCAAACGGAGGATTAACTGGATAGAATTCCTTGAAAGTTATCGGAGGTTCTTCCTTCGCACTGTCCTTCTGTACGGCTTCGCTCTGAGCCTTGACTTCAATCTGGATCTTCGGGATCTCGGCAGATTCCGTCATCACGGAGCCTCCTGTGTGATGATTTTTTGGCCGACTACGTCTCCGATGACAACATACAAAATGAAAGTTTCTGAGAAAACACTTGTTGACTTCAGCTCTAACTGATATTCTCCGTTTGCGTCTAGACGTATCCAGCCAGGATTCATGACAGAGGATTTATCAACTGCATTTCGAAAAGCCGCGCTGGTTCCATTTGCATAAGCAGAAATGTAAGCATACGGTATCGCACCATCACCTGAATCAGTCGCTTTTAGAGTATACCATACCCAAGCGTTGTAGGGTATGCTGTTGCCAGTGAGCGTGTACGTAGTCTGTATTTCTGCCCAGTCAACCTTCATCTGGAACTGTGACACTGTCGACTTGACACCCTTAATCTTGACCCTCCAATATCCAGTCGCATTCGTGAAATGGGTCAGACCCAAAGTCATATTCTGTGACTTCAACTCGTTAGTGTTTGGAGTCGCACTGGAAACATAGTTGACGCACCCGTCTCCACTAGTCACGTAGCTGTCAAGAGTGAAGTTGTAAAGCTGAATCGTCACCGTGACTTGCCCTGTGTCCCAACAGCTTTGAACATACCACAGCAGACTCGTCCAGCTTTCTAAGTTAGATGATCCGATGAACTCGACTTCTGCCGTATGTTCATCCAGAGTAAACCATAGGTGCAAAAGCGAAACGTCAATGTTCCAACTATCTTGCACAGGGTCACCTATCTCGGATCCATCTTTGAACCTTATTGTGAAGTTGGATGAGACAAGATAAGATGATATTGAAACGTTATTCCAGCCACTCGACAGATTGCTAAAAACATTGTTCCAAGCTGAACCGTTCCACACATCCACGCGAATAGTCTCCGCTCCCATCGCTCCGCCGTATATGCACAACCACTCATTCGCTTGATTGTAGTCGACGCTTGTCCATTGAAACTCATAATCAAGCTCGTAGTTAGCAGAAAGTGCAGGTTTAAGAGCGAATGAAATGTAAGCTTTGGTGGATGCAGTGGTTAGAGTGGAAGCCCAGGTTCCTATTACACCAGCAATTGCTTTATAACCTTCGTCTAAAGCAAATCCTCCTCCTCCTCCAGAGTTTGTCTCGTAGTCCATCCTCTCAGCAAGAAAGGTCAAACTAGAATCTGTCATAGTTGTGAATCTACCATTAGTGTTAGTGTCTTCCCCAGTAGTGCATATAGCAATAGCCATACATCCATTCACTGTAGTTGAAATTGTTGTAGCAAAAGAAAAAGTTGTATCGGAAGTAGTTTCAGTTCCAGTTTCAGAAACATCGATTGGAGAACCACTACCTAAACAATTACGCCACGCCCCGATGCCAGCTTCAATGTGGTCACTTCCTGGAGTCACAGTTGGACCTGTAGTTCCGCTTGTCCAACGTCCCCACCACACATAGAGCTTCTCTCCTAATGTAACATCAACAGGTGAACCAGTTATAGCTGTCCAAGGAGTTACGCTTCCAGTTGCTGTTATGGTAACTGTGCCACCTGCAAGAGTTGTAGCGACAAGAATACAAATATCTCCGCTCGACATACTGGCTGGCAATGCAGGAGTTACTGCTCCTGTTCCTGTTGCTTCGGCTCCAACGTTTACAAAGGTAATTGTTAGTGGTGCTCCTACAGTATCTGCTTCTGTTAATGTGTCGTAAATCAAATCGGGACCATATTGCTGCGCCGTAAAATTGCTGTGAATCCCCTTGTTTGGAGAACCATCAACATCGGATACGTTATTGTCCACAAAGTCATTAATGTCTATACTTGATCCACTGGAGTACGAATTAAAAATTGCATAATTAGAATTGTTGCTGACCAAATCTAGGATACTGCCACTAACGTATGTAGTCGATCCAAGCATATTCCACTGTAATGGATTGTATGTAGGATAGCAACTCTGCCCCGTAATAGTCACCTGTCCCTGTCCTCCTGCTGGAGCAGTAGTTATTGTCACAGTGGACAAAGCGAACGCTCCAAGAGGAGCTTGATCGTAAGTGGCGTTGAAAGTCACTGTTCCTGTGCTTACAGTGTTGTAAACCCATTTGAGAAAGAGGCTTTGTCCTCTTCCCAAAGACTCCACGTAAAGTGAACTGGGCTGCTCCATTACCTGCACCAAAGCGGGCAGATTTGTCTGAAGGCTTATTGTCAAATTCTGAGCAATGTCTACTTCAGTATCGTTGTTAGTAACTGTGAGCAGGACAGTGACATTGTTTCCCTCATACGCAGTAGGCGAAGCAGTCATCAAAGTAAGCGCACAATTAACCGCACTTGCTGGATAGAATTTATTCTCAACAATGTTACCTAACTCGGTGACTATCTGCACTACGTACTTCTTTCCTTTCACCACAACGAAATCAGACACTATGCTCTTAGTTTCGGCAGACTCAACCTGCTCGCTTAATGCAGAATACTGTTGGCTCTCCGGCGTAGCCGTCTTGTTGAATATTCCCAGCCAAACTAGGCGACTTGAAACTGAACCCCTATTCTCAACGGTAACGTTCAGCTTATTCGCGCTAGTTATCCGTACATCCTTTATCACTAGTTGCTCTCGGCTTCGGTTCCAATCTGCCTCACTCATCGAGCCTACCGTGTCGTTATAATGTTGAGTGACGTTGAGAACCAAGGCATAGAACAAGAAACCAGAAATAAGAATCAACACTATGAAGGTGCCCCCGACTATGGAGCCGACTCCACGTTTGTTTCGACTAAGCCTTCCAGTAGACCGCATTCTTGCTTCCTCTCTCGGTAACCGCTAGTACCTCGTACTTCTGTCCGCTTTGAACCATAACAGGCGAGTTGAACTTCACCGAAACCATCTCTCTCGGCCCGATTGCCACGCCTCTCCCGCTCAAGAAAGCTGAAACCTGAGTTCCATTGATGTAAAAAGCGTCAATTGCAATCTCTATCTTCCCATGGTTGAATATGGTCAAGTTCAGCTGATTAGAAATGTCCCACCAGACAGCTGTTATTTGGAACCGCTCCCGAACTTTTTCCTCTTCTTTGCTTGTCTCCAACTGGAAATAACTGCTTGAAGATCCTAAGGCGCTTAAGCTATACGAATACAGAAGAACTCCAGCAACGGAGACGATCAGGATCAGGATGAGGCTAGCTATTACTTCGCTAACACCCCTCCTGTCGCGGAACATGGCGTGAAACACATTATTCGACCTACTTTCGAGTTTTGACCGACCGAAAAGAGAAAAGAGGAGGCCTATTTGGCTTCCACTGAAACGCTGACCGCAGTACCGTCTTTGCAGACTATCATCACTTCATAGAAGTTGTGCTTGACCATTGTGTGGGCAAGTTCTATGTACGCAGTAGCCTGAGCAGGTAACGCTCCAGTGGCGTCTGTGATCGGAGTAGTAGTATTTGCTATAAACACTCCTTCAACGTAAGTCTTGTTGAGGATAAGGTCAACTCCGCCAACGTTTCGGACGTATGCTTTGATGGTGGTAGTGTCTGCTACGATTGAGTCTATTTGTAGTTTTCCTGTGTGAGTGGGGTTCTGTGTGGCTCCTCCGATCCATCCCATCACGTAAGCGTAGACGACGACGCCAGCGGCAACAGCTAGTAGCATCAGTATGAGAGAAGCAATTACCGCGGAAAACGCTGTGTGCTTGCTTAACAGTTTTTTCAGTTTCATTTGTTGCTATCACCTCTATATTGTTTAATGCGATATACGACAGCTATGTTTTAAATGCTTATGAAAAGCAGATACGGATTACTAAGATTTGAAATTCAGATTCCGAATACGAAAAACAAACACTAAAAGAACACTGAAATGAACACTGCTCAAAGCTTCTTCAAAAAGTCCTTATTCCTCTCAAAGAAAGCTCGAAAGGTGCCAGTCAGATCGTATTTTTCAACATCATCTAAAGAAACCCATTCCAATTCATCCGCATCGCTTGCAGCATTGAGAGTTCCGCCCTTCAGATTAACAAGATAATCTATGATAACAAAGTGATACTTTATTCGGCCATTTTCATCTCTTGTTATCTGGTCAACAACATCAATATGTTCAGGCTCAGCAACATCCAAGCCTGTCTCTTCTTTGACCTCTCGAATAACAGTTTGCGTCACATTTTCGCCTAATTCGACGACACCGCCTGGAACGCTCCATTTGCCCTTTCCAGGGTCATTTTTTCTCTTCTCAAGCAGTATTTTGCGATCACATACTATGATTGCTCCAATGCCAATAATCGGCTTGTCCGGATATAGCCTACTCACACAAATCAAGTCCCTTCAAGCTCGTATCATTATGCTCAGGTGAGTTTAACCTAAAGTATTTGTGACGCTCTCATTTAGTCATTGCTCGATTGAAGGCGGGAATAGCTATCAGCAGCATGACTACGCCAAAGCTGATCATAACAAGTAGGTCCACTCCAACTGATGTCAGGGCTACGCCGAAAATCATTATTCTTCTAATTGCGTCGATTGCGTAAGTGAAGGGAAGCCAGTAAGCGATTGTCTGCATAAAACTGGGCATCATCTGTATCGGGAAGAAAATTCCGCTCAAAAACAGCATAGGCATAGTCAGAGTCATCATGATCAATGGCATAAGGATCATCATGGCCATGCGTGATTTGCTGCGGCGCAACTCCATTAGGTCTTTCCAAGTTATCCACAGAGCGTTTGAAAGTTCTTGCTTAACTCCCATTTTCTGTTCACCTTCTTCCTATGTGGAAGCCTCCACTCCACGGTCTCCGTCTTCCTTCATTGTTTCCGCGTATCGTCTTTTCTTCTGCTTTGCGACCAGTTATTTTTAGAAAAACATCTTCAAGGGATGGTTCAACATTTCTTATCATATCTATCTTTCCTCCATTCGATCGCACTACGTCTATAATGTTGTCGACGGATCCTTGCCCCCGTGCGAAGATCTTCAATTCATTGGGTTTTTCAGTTAATACTTTATCAACACATTCCAGTGACTTAATTCCTGCAACTATCTCAGGGCAAGATTGCATATGTTCACATCCAAGATGACCGTGTCCGATCCGGAGACTTGCCTTTTCAATCCTGCCGGCGTGTCAAGAGCAGCGATCTTCCCATGGTCGATCAATGCGATTCTGTCTGACAGCATGTCTGCCTCATCCATGTAATGAGTTGTAAGAATTATCGTCACGCCGTGCTCATCATTAAGTTTTTGAGTCAATTCTCTAATATCTACGCTCGATTGAGGATCAAGCCCCAAAGTGGGCTCGTCCAAAAACAGCAGCTCGGGCATGTGGATCAGCCCACGAATTACGTTGATCTTCTGTCGCATACCAGTTGAGAAATCGCCTACTCGAATGTTTCTCCACTTGGACATTTGTACAAACTCTAGAAGGTCATCGATTCTTTTGTTAAGTGTTTCCTTTGGTACGCTGTGGAGTTTTCCAAAGAGCATCAAGTTCTCGTAGGCTGTCAAGTGGTTGTACATTATCATCTTTTCCGCAACCAATCCAATATGCTTTCTAACATCGTTTGCTTCTCTGGCTATGTCAAAAACCCGCAACTCTTGCCGTGCCACTTGTCGGTCGAGTTAAGGTGCAGAGCATTCGGATCAGAGTGGACTTCCCAGCACCATTCGGTCCAAGCAAACCAAATATCTCACCTTTTCTAACTTCAAAAGTGACGCCGTCAACAGCTCTAACTTTTCTACGGAAGATTTTCGCCAAATTTTCTGTCTCAATTATTGATGACATTCGCTTCAAACTCCTCCAATTTGTCTGTGATTTTCTCGATTTTCCAAACAACCTCTTCAAGCGTATACAGGAGACAAAGATTACTCGTATCTTAGCGCCTCCACTGGTTTGAGTTTTGAAGCTCGCCAAGCTGGGTATAGTGCAAAGACTACGCTGACTCCTAGACCGAAGACTAGGGCTCCCAGAAACACTGTCGGCGTCAAGACAGGAGTTATTGTCATTCCGCCGAAGCCCGCGTTATCGCGAACAGGGCCTCCTCCGCCCAAGAATATTGCCACCAAGTTTGCTAGACCCCAGCCTGAAGCTATGCCAATCACCGCACCCATCAAGCCAATTATCACCGATTCACACAGGAACACCAGAAGTACGGTTCGACCTTTCATGCCCAACGCTTTCAATATGCCTATCTCTCTGGTACGCTCCATCAAAGAAACTATCATAATATTCATAATGCCTATGCCCGCTACCAGAAGAGAGATGGCAGCAATTCCAGCCAAGAAAAGCTCGATCGTGGAGAAAACACTTGAAAGTATGTTGAGCACGGCCGTCGAAGACATCACTGAAACTTCGCCGCTGAAAGCATTCTTTATGGCTTCGGAGACACTATCAATGACTGCTTTATCGCTGCTTTTCAGCTTCACAATTATCATGTTGCATTCGTCGGTTCCAAACAGCGTCTGAGCTTGCGAAATCGGAATGTAGACACTGGAATCCGAAGGCCCGCCTATGCCAAAGGTTCCAATTTCTTTAAGTATAGCGGTAATATTGCCAGTGGAGGTCACGTTTGTTAGCGGACGTGCAGTCGCATTGGTCCAAATGATTTCGATGACGTCGTTCACATCAGGAGTCAGTGTCTCATTTTTCCAAGAATCGATCACTTGTTTTCCGACTACAACGCTGCTGTCTTCAGGATTTAGAGGTATGCTTCCATTCTCAGCAACAAACGTACTACTGTAAACGTCTTGATATTTGGCAAAATCAACGCCGACTATTGTGCTAACTTCAGCTTTTTCGCCCAGCTTGACGTAGCCTGTCTTTTGAATAATCGCTATTGATGTATCAACGTTTTCCATTTCACTTATGTTCTGCGCGTCACTGACCAACAATTTGAAACCGGAACCGGCACCCCCCATAGCCCCTCCACCCATATTGAAACCTCTACCCGCAGAAACAAGCAAAGTATCTGTTGCAAATCCCTTCTCAAGTTGCACGGTTATAGAATCCTGCAAACCCTGGCTGATTGAAAGCAACGCAACGATGGCTGCAATGCCGATGACCACGCCTAGAGTTGTTAAACCTGCACGAAGCTTCCTCAATCGTATTGCACTGAAGGAATAATAGAAAACGTCTCTAGTTTTCATATCAGTTCACAACCTCCTTAATTATTACGCCGTCAGACATCTGAGCCGTTCTCTTTGTTTCTTGCGCCAAGCGTTGGTCATGTGTGACCATTATTATTGTTACGTCCTTCTCTTCGTTGAGCCTCTTGATCAGTTTCACTATTTCGTTGGCAGTCTTGGAGTCTATGTTTCCTGTGGGTTCGTCCATTAACAGAAACCGGGGGTTGTTTGCCAAGGCTCTTGAGATTGCTACGCGCTGCTGTTCGCCCCCACTCAGCTCGACAGGTTTGTGATGCATCCGCTCCTTCAAACCTACTGTCTCAAGAATATCTTCTGCACGTTTTCTCCGCTCATCTCTACTCATGTCAGCTATGGACATTGACAGCTCAACATTTTCTCTCGCTGTGAACCGTGGGATAAGGTTGAAGAATTGAAACACGAAGCCTATTCGGCGTCTAAGATCCGCCAGTTGATTGTCATTAAGCGTAGAAACATCTACACCTTCAATCAGCATTTTCCCTTCAGTCGGTTTATCCAAAGCGCCAATCAGGTTTAGCAGGGTCGATTTGCCGCTTCCAGATGGGCCGAGAATGGCGAGGAAATCGCCACTTTCAACCTTCAAGTTCACGCCGCATAAGGCGTTGACCGGAACCTTGCCAAGCATGTAAGTTTTCTTTAGGTTGACTGCTTCGACAATCGTCGTCACAAAATATCATCTCCACATTATTGCACTTGCTTACTTGCTGAGGAACCTCCATGAGAGGACTATGCCTATTGCCGCAGCTATCACTGCAAATATCCCAACGTACGTAAAGTCCCAAACAAGCTGTGCCCAATCAGTGTTGAATATCAAGAGCTGTCTCACCGCATCGGTTGTGTAAGTCAATGGATTGAACTTCGCTATTGTTTGAAGCCAGTCAGGCATGAACTTGGTCGGAAAGAAGGCATTGCTAGCAAACATCAGTGGCAGGTTTATCAGGTTGACAACAGCCATCGGAGTCTCTATTCGTGTTGACCTTATGGTGATCGCTATGAAAATCGAAGACAAGCCCACACATACCAGGAACATGATCCCGAATACACCAAGTATGTTAAGTAGGGTAAAGTTTGCCCCAAATTGAAGACCAAATGCCACAGCGATGACTATTATTATGCCAGCTTGAAACATTGACCGCAATGTCGCAGAAAGAACTTTGGAGAATATTATCACTGCCCTGGATACAGGTGTGCTCAGTACTTTGTTTAGGAAGCCTAACCGTCTGTCCCAAACCACAGACATGCCGCTAAACATTGTAGTAAAGAGGGCTGTGAACGCAATCATACCCACAGCCATAAACGAGAAATAATCAGTTGTGTTAAACGCGCCTTGCATAATACTTGATTGCAGTCCGTTGAAGTAGACTCCTAGCTGTTGAAGCTGCTGCGGAGTCAATTGCGGATTCAGTTGTGGCAGCGGGAAGGAGGTAACCGTGAATATAGCGCCTATATTCATGGCTTTTCCAAGCAGACCCATCCAAAGAATCGGCTGGATTATAGAAAGCAAGAATATTACAGGAGCTTTGTACCATTTCTTGAGCTCTCGGTTTGTCAGTGCCCAGAGACCATGTAGTTTGCTTTTGGAATTGCCGTTCGTTTCGCTCATTGTCGAGCCCTCCTCATAGTCATCCTTTGCGTAGCAAAAGCCTCCCTGGACTCTTCTGCGTTACGCATCGATTTGCCCGTATATTCTAGATAGACCTCGTTCAGTGTAGGTTCTGTTAGCGAAAGCTTCGTCACAGTATATCCTTTTTTCCGCAGAGCTTCAATAATTAAGGGGGTTGTTATTTCTCCCTCCTCAGCTTTAATTCGGTAGGAACCATCTTCCTTTTTGACATCTTTCACGTGCTCAACTTTCCTGATGATCTCGCTCACGTCAGCGTCCTCCTTAATGCCTAAGGTTATAACGTCGCCGCCCAAACTGCGTTTCAGCTCTTCAGGCGGGCCTACTATGATTATTTTTCCGTGATCAATTATTGCCACGCGATCGCAGAGTGAATCAGCCTCTTCAAGATAGTGCGTAGTCATGAAAAGCGTCATTCCATATTCTTTCTTCAGCTTTCTGATGTAGCTCCAAGTTGCAGTCCTAGTTTGAACGTCCAAACCTAAGGTAGGCTCATCCAAGAAAAGTACTTTCGGTCTGTTGATAAGCCCACATGCAAGCTCAAGTCTGCGACGCATCCCACCGGAAAAAGTTTGAACCTTCTTATCCTTAAAATCGGTTAATTCAACAAGTTTTAGCAGCTCTTCCGCGCGCTCTTTTGCAACATGACGCGGAATCCCGTACATATCCGCACATAAAAGGATATTTTCCAGACCAGTCAGGTCTTCATCAGCAGTGTATTCTTGTGGCACGACACCGATCACGTTTCTAACGTTGACATCCTGTTTTGCGATGTCGAAGCCCAAGACAGAGGCTTTGCCTTCTGTAGGCTTCAATATTGTTATCAGCATGTTGATCGTTGTAGTTTTTCCAGCACCATTAGGCCCAAGGAAACCGAATATCTCTCCTCTCTTGACCTCGAAGTTTACGTGATCCACCGCGACCAAGTGTTTGTTGAAAATCTTAGTCAGCCCTTCAGCCCTAATAATCTCTTCACTCATCTTTCGCGCCCTTCAGTTTCTTGTTTATCTCCTCAAGCTTTTCAGCGGTGCTATTTAAGAGTTTTAGCGCTTCATCGAAAGCTTCTTCGGACGTATGCTCCTCTATGCTACGTCCCAATTCGAAGAAAGCAGTCACAAGCTTGCGCATCGTCTTTCTCGCCTCAACTAGCTTTTCTTCCGGCAAGCCAGCCAACAAAGCGCCCATAAATGGTGGACCGAAGAACCCTTCTTTCCTAAATCTCAGGTGGTTCTTTGTGTACTCTTCCATTTTTTTCCTCTGCTCCGCCATTATCTTCCTTTGCTCCTCAAGTAGAGCCTTGCCGCTTTCGGCTAGTTCATATCGTTTCATTCCGCTTTGTTCAGCTGGTAGCTCCTTGATATGGCCATTATCCTGCAACCAAGCCAAAAGCGGATAGATTGAGCCTGGGCTCGGCTTCCATCGACCGTTTGTCCTATTTTCTATCTCATTTATTATTTCAGAACCTGACATGGGCTTTTCGCCAAGGGATTCAAGAACTTGATACCGTATGAACCCTTTCGGAACCATTGCAGTATGTCTCATCCAATGGCTCTTATGTTGGAACGTTTCTATCACCATCGATATCGTATTTGATATCGATAGCGATATCGACAGTGATATTTAAACCTTGCGACACCAAACAATCATTTCAGCTAATCAATCAACGTTCCTACGCTCTTGCCTTCAACCACCATCAAAACATTCTCAGGTGTAAACCCATTCACAACAACCACCTTGATCTTTTCAGTCTTCAGAATCTTGACAGCTTCCGGATCAATGATCTGATGGATTCCAGCCTTATGCCTGTCTTCAGCAAAAACACTCGACAAATCTTCGAAGCTCAAATGATCAAGCTTGACAGCATCTAAATGCTTCTCAGGGTCCTTATTATAAATGCCATCTTGATCCGTGCCCTTGACTAATAGATCAGCTCCTATCTTTTCAGCTATCAATGCCGCAACTGTGTCTGTAGTCATACCAGATCTTAAACCTCCCATGACCGGGACCTTTCTTTTTCGCAGATACTTTGTCACATCTTCAATTTTCGTTGGGACTATATCACAGCCGAACTCTCCGAGCTTTTCCATGAAAAGCTGAGCAAAAATCCTCGAAACAGAAATTGCTATATCATCCTGTGCTTTCTCGTCAAGTCCCAAATCCCTTGCAACGCCAATGAACTCTCTGGCTAACGTTCCACCGCCAACAACGACTACAATCATATGACCTCGTGCCTTCAGATCTTTAAGCAAATCTGTGTACTTGGTGATCAAGACTGGATTGACTGGTGATGCAACGACTGATCCCCCTATTCTAAGTACAACTCGCATGTGTCCTACATCCGCTACAGCGTATTATGCAAGCTTGTCTCGTTAAAAATCTTTAGAGAAACTTGCTTAATCCTTGCTGTCCTTTTCCATCCGGCATTCTAAAGTCTATAATCTCTCCGAAAGTTATCCGCATCCCATCAACGGCGGCGACTGTTGGAACTCCTGTTTTTTCTTCAATCAGTTCTGCTTCTTTGGACGGCCCCTTAAATATCATTTGCATTCCCAAATGCGTCAAAACAGCCCGTTCTGGACTAGCCTCTTCAATTATCCTTATAGCGTCGTCTGTTGTCATGTGTCCTTTCCAAGGTTTTCCCGCAGGGCGCATAACACATAATATGAGGAGCCTGACTTTTTCGTAGTATTTGTCTATGCCTTCAAAGTATTCAGTGTCACTTGTGTACGCAATATCTCCTGATTCAGTTTTGAATCTGAAACCAACCGCGTCTGTATCAGTATGTCTTGTCTCAGTAACACCAATGACAAGGTTGCCTAGCTGAAACGTCATGTTGGGCACAGTTTCGATTGTGCGCTCGGTCATTGCTTGATGGTATTTTGATATCGAAGAATCACAGACATTGTTTCCGTGCAGGACACTTTTTCCTGCAACAAGTGTTCCGTGTTTTTGAGTCATTCCACGTGTCATTGCTTCAATTAAGACCTCAGCATCCGTGTAGTGATCCGGATGACAATGGGAAACAAAAACTGCAGTGAGTTTCTGAGGATCCAACCCCTCATTTATCGAATAAACCAGTGCTCCAGGGCCAGGATCCAGATGAGCATTCAAACCTTCGCCCATTATTCGAATCCCAGCAGTACGCCTCTTCTGAGTTATAGTAGCGAATCTTCCACCACCTGTTCCGAGAAAGATTATTTCAGCCTTGGAGATCATAAACAGACACAAGCACGGCAACATTTTTCTACTTTGTGTTTGATCTCTGTTAGATTTCGAAACAGTTAGAAGCGCGCGACAGAGTCAGTCTAGCAACTTCACCATTGAGGGTGAAAATGGCTCCTTTTTGCGATTTGGTATATTCTCGCTCATAACTAATCTTATTTTGTGGTGCTTCTTGTCAAACGAAAGGGTAAGTTGGCGAGAGTGCGTGTTTTTGCTTTTCAGGTATTTCCTGTTTCTAACAATTAACTTTGGAGACTACAAAGCCTAATGGTGGTGGAGTTTTGCTAAGAATTGAAAAGGTTGGCGAAAGTAATTTTGCGAACATTCCTAGTCCATGCAGATCCTGCCTTTACTGGCAAACAAGTGGCAACTATGGCGAGGAGATGTTGAAACCAGAGATGGATCAGAAAAAGCGAGAATGGTTCAAAAATGTGGCTAGAGACTTTGGAAGCTCCATCAAAATCGTATATCTCAACGGTGTCCCAATTGGCTCAATGCAGTACGCTCCTGTCAGATTTTTCCCGCGAACAAGTGAATACGCTTCTGGGCCGCCAAGCGAAGATGCTGTCTTTATTGCATGCCTATATATTACAAGTAAAGAGGCTCGTGGAAAAGGTTTCGGTACAGCCATGCTTAAGGATTTAATAGTGGAGCTTAAAAAAAGAGGATTCAAGGTTGTTGAAACCTTCGCGAGAGAAAGCTCTGGAGATAACCCATCAGGTCCTATGACACTCTATCTGAGGCAGAATTTCGAAGTGAAGAATGAAAAAGACGATTTTCCACTCTTACATTTAGATTTGTGACTGCCCAGAGATAAGTTGCACGTTCTACCTTCTCTGAAATTCGGTCTGGGTAGTATGTGCTATGTTGGCTTTTCTGCGGGTGGTTCTTTCCATTTTTCTATGAGGAGTTTGTTGTCGCCGAGCTTGAAGCTTATCTTGATGTAGAGGGAGTCAGCGTCCTTGAATGGGAACATGCTGTCTTCTGCCAAGTCTTTGGGGACATAGATCAAGAATTTGGCGTCTTTCCTTTTGAACAAGCGACCTCTTCCTTCATTTACCATTCCAACACCTCAATTTAACTATCGATTAAAGCTTCCACTAGAAACACAGTTCATTTTTTAATATAAAAATTATGTAGAATTCGGAATTTGAACCAAGAGGCACCAATGTCTTTTGCAATCATGTTGAGAAAAGAGAGGTCAGGCAGTTCCAGTGAACTGCTTTACGGTGAATTGCAGTTTTTCAAGGAACCTCTGATTATCATATTCCCATTGATTATTCTTGAAAAACTGGTATGGGATCGTGTCTCTCTCAGTCTTCGCCACATCTTGAATGACGTATTCATAAGTGTCTAGAAATCCGTTCCGGATTAGTTTCGAGAGCGCCTGAATGAAGTTCCTTATTTGTTGTCTCGGCAAATATACTTGGACGAACAGTTGATTGTTGCCATATACTTTTCCTGTGACTCTGACAAACGGCTTGTTCAAAAGTGAATGAGCGAATTTGGCAAAGTTTTGATAGTTCTTGAAAGCGAACTTGAAATAGCATGTGTCCGCACATAGTCCCTTAAAGTGGTCGGCTATTATTTGATGACCTTCAAACATCTGCTCCTTTAAAACATGGTTTTCAAAATGATACTTCAACCGCTGTAGACTTATGCCGAGTTTTCGGGCTATCTCTTTAAGCTTGACTGCAGAGTTCCTCTCCAATTCTTTCAATATCATGATGTCTATCCAATCTGCCATCTGCAGATAAGCTGCAGGATCCTTGAGTGTATATGGCAAGTCCTCCTTGCTCGTGAGCACTTCTTCCACCCAAGAATCCCATGGGAACACCCACTGCTCGGTCGTATCATCGAACCATTCAGTCGTCGCGTTCACGTTTTGGAAGCAAGTTGACCAAGAGAATTTCACGCTTTTGATATGATCTAATTCCTCAAGCTTCGCTAAGAACCCCTCAAAATCTCTCTCCCTTCCTGCTGGAATTCCGTATATTGCTAAGCATTTTGGAGACCCAACACACTGGCTCATGTAGAGCCAATAGTCGTTAGACTTCATGCATTGATAAAGGAAGTCCTCGTATCCTGGCTTTGATTCAGCAAAAACCACAACCTTCCTGAGACCAATATTCGTGTGATACAGGCTTCCTACAAGAAAAAGGGAAAAATGGGAACGCAAGTAGTCGATCCTGCGGCGCAAGGTCTTGTCACGCATGCTGAGATGGACTGCAAGCTTTGAGATGTTTCGCGGTCCGTACAGCGCCAACCCTTCCAAGATTCTGGCATCAGTACGACTCAGCTTATCTTGCTGGCTTGGTTTAGGTTGTTTGGTCAATTGTATATCAAATATTTATTCACGTCATAGTTCTTAGGCTTTTCCCTCAGCCTTGGGTTGCATTTCCATTCGGATGACCACCAGGCACGGGATCGCCGCCGCACAATGCATAGCCGCCACTTATCGTGTTGCTTGGGTGATATGAGGTCGGGTGTCCACCGGGAACAGGATCGCCGCCGCATAGTCTGTTCGATGTTACAACAATGTCCTCGGTTAATGCTGTGGTCAGGAACATGGTGGCAAGAATTATCGCGAAGAACAAGGCTGAGAGTGAAAGAAGCCTGAAAGCTTTCATATTCATAAGGTTTTCACCTCCTTTACTTTTTGCCCACACACTACTTAGTGCTAGACAAAATATAAAATTATGAAACAGAAATTGGAGTCCAAAAGTTACATCCAAGGCCTTAAAACTCGGCAATTCACTAAAATGTTGTATAACTGTCGCTCAGCAAGACATAATTTGCAGTGATTTGAAAGTGCCAAAAGTTTTCCATACTACAGCTAGAATTTCCCTGATTGTTTTTATGGAGCAGTCTATTGAAACTTCGGTTGAATCCATATGAAGGATGGATATAGTACTTTCAGAGAACCTCTTATTAATTTATATGAAGATTGACGAAGTTTCGCGGCAGAAATCTGATGTGACATAATGGTTAAATCCTTTCAGTTCATTTCGTTTTCAAAGAAAGCCTGTTTAGGCTAGGACTGTGTTAGAGATCACAGAGTATGATTCCGTAATCGTTAGGTTCGGTGGTGAAATAGGCATCAAAAGTGAGTGGACACGTCGCACTTACGAAGGATTGCTTTTGAAGAACATAAAGAACGCCTTAAAACACCACAACGTTGTTTACGAGGAGATCGTACGACAGCGTGGAAGAATTTACGTGAAAACGGAAAATGCTGTGGAAACAGCTTCCAAGCTGATACAAGTTTTCGGCATTTCATCAGTTTCCCCAGCCGTGGAAACTAGTTCAGAAATGGATGAGATAATAGAAGTGACTCTTGAAGTTGCCTCTGGCACCATCAAAATGAAGGATAGTTTCGCGATACGTTGCCACAGAGTCGGATCACATGCTTACTCCAGCATGGATGTCTGCAGACAAGTCGGTGAACAAGTTCTGAAGAAGTTCAAAGACAGAAAACTGCATGTGGATCTGACAAATCCTCAGTTCACAATAGGCATTGAGGTTAGAGACGATAAGGCATATGTATACACGGAGACCCTGCGGGGTGCAGGCGGGTTTCCGGTTGGTTCCCAGTCGAAAGTTGTGTGCCTCCTAAGTGGAGGGATTGACTCTCCTGTGGCTTGCTGGTTTGCCATGAAACGGGGATGCACGATCGTACCCATCTACCTCGATAACACACCGCTTACAGATGAGGCAGCAACAGCCAAAGCCCTAGACACGGCCAAGAAGCTTTTCGAATGGTCAATCGGCTATCCAAGAAGAATGTATATTGTTCCTCACGGTAAAAACCTTGAAGCCTTCATCAAAGAAGCTCCGAGAAAGCTGACTTGTCTCCTGTGCAAGCGAGTTATGTATCGTATTGCCGAGCGCATAGCAAAAGTGGAAAACGCTGATGGCATAGTGACAGGTGAAGCCATTGGCGAACAGGCAAGCCAGACACTCACCAACTTAAGAGTCTTGGATGAAGCAGCCAAGAACTATCCAATACATCGCCCATTGCTGGGCTTTGACAAGACGGAAACCGAAGCAATAGCGAGAAGAATTGGAACGTTTGAGATCTCGATTCGAAAAGCGCGAGGATGCAGTGCAGCGCCAGATCAACCTGCAACAAAAGCGAGGCTTGAGAGTGTTTGGGAAGCTGAAGAAAAACTTGACATTGAGCAATTGGTTGACGAATCGATCAGCACGGCTAAGGTTATGATGGTTTAATCTTAGTGAAGCTTCTTATTAGCGAAGCATTCTATTTTGTTTTCGTTATGTCGTCGGCTGACGTTGCGGTTAAAGTGTTTCGCGGTTTGGAGAACGATGATCTCAGGGTCTTGCAGGTTATAGAGACAGCCATGAGCAAGCACGAGTTCGTCTCAAAAGAACAGATAGCAAAATTCGCCAAGCTAGATCTTGATCGAGACACAGACTTCAGATTGAGCCATTTGAGTAAGCTTGGCTTGATCTATAGGATGAGTGGCGCTTACGTAGGTTACACTCTGAACTATGCTGGTTATGACTGTCTTGCAATAAACGCCTTTGTTCAAAATGGTGTGCTGGAAGCTTTTGGAAAATCCTTGGGAGTGGGTAAGGAAGCAGATGTTTATGATGCCTTGAATCCTAGAGGTGAACGGGTTGCTGTCAAGTTTCAAAGGCTGGGAAGGATCAGTTTCCGCCAGACGCAGAGAAAGAGGGGTTACGTAAAAGAACATGCAGGATGGCTTTTCCAATCGAGACTTGCCGCAGAAAAAGAGTTCAGAGCCCTGAAACTACTTTTCCCTTATAAGGTGGCAGTTCCAGAACCCATAAGCCAAAACCGCCATGTCGTAGTCATGGGAATTATCGAAGGCGCGGAGCTTACCAAATGGAAAGATATCTCAGAGCCACGAGCAATCTTGAAAGAGATACTGCGAAATGTTAAGAAAGCTTATCTAAAAGTTGGAATAGTTCACGCAGACCTCAGCGAGTACAACATTATCTTGAAACCAGACAGGCACATCCTCATAATTGACTGGCCACAATATGTTACGAAGGAGCACCCGAACGCCGGGCAATTTCTAACAAGAGACATAAAGAACGTTCTGCAATATTTTGCCCGTAAACGTATACTGAAAGTCAAGCTTAAAGAAGCATTAGACTACGTTACTGGAAAGAGCAAAACACCATTCCTTTAGGCAGATTCCAACGCAATGTAGAGGACGTTGTTTCCGCGCAGCAACACGTTGCCATAATTAGTCATCAGTTGGTCGTCTTTGCATTCGGTTGCTCCTTCCAAGAGAATGTTCATGTGTCCATCGCATTTGATCATTTTTCCCTTGTACTCGCAACCGTTCTTTAGCATGACTGATATGTTCGCGTTCAGTTGCTTAATCAGCACGTTTAATGGTTTCTTACTGGGTTCCATGCAAACACCCTTGGTTATTCATATCCACAACGTTCTTAGATATAAAAGCTTTCTGAAAACTATCCATAAAAATAAGATGTTTGCAATTAATAGCGCGGTTTTCTTGCCATTCTTGCAGACAAAATCGCTTTTGAGCTATAGTTTCTTAAGAATGGACAGAGCTGCAACGATCAAGAAGGCCACGCCTGCCAACCATGTGCTTCCTGTGAGGAACCAAACTATGACGGCAACCAGAGCGGCAGGAATGAGCACAAGCAGCAAACGAACGACGAGGATTATCACTAGTCCGAGTATGATTAAACCGATAAGCCCCATAAGATCATATGTAAACCAATTCAACAAAATCCCCATACGGCTGTACGCGTCTTGAGGATATTAATTTATTCCCGATGCACACTATACTAAGTTTCACATATAATCTGAATAGAGGAATTTCAAAATGAAATACGAGATAAAATACAAACCGTCCTACTCAATGCTCGTGGTTAATCTTGAACAAGGCGAGACGATCACTGGCGAAGCTGGCGCAATGACATACATGAACCCGACAATAGAACCACATACGAGAAAGAGAGAGAAAAGCCTCTTAGGCAGCTTGGGCATGGCAATCATCGGCAAACAGTCCTTCTGGGTGAATGATTACACTGCCACGAATGGCCCTGGAGAAGTGGGACTCGTTGCGGCGCCAATAGGCGACATAGAAACGTTGGAAATCAAATCCAACCAAGGCTACATAATACAGAAAGCCGCCTACATAGCGTCAACTCAAAACGTGGACTTGGACATCAAATGGGAAGGCTTCACCAAAGGCCTGTTCGGACAAGGACTGTTCATGATAAAAGTGACAGGCAACGGCACTCTCTTCATAAACACTTTCGGCGCAGTGGACAAACACACTCTCAACCCTGGACAGACAATAATCGTTGACAACTTTCACTTAGTAGCCTTCAGCGACACATGCAGCTACAAAGTCACAAAATTTGGCGGACTGAAGGAAACCTTGCTCGGCGGAGAAGGCCTAGTGACCCAAATTACAGGACCAGGTGACATTTACATACAGACGAAAAATCTGAAGGAATTCGTCGATTGGATATGGACCCTGATTGAGCCTAGAGTTCAGTCAAGAGCCCGCTAAACCCCAATTTTTATCTTTTGAAACAAACAGTTTCTTCCGCACAAGACTTAAGTAAAGACGCACCTTCTAAAAAATGATGGAAAATGAGGATAGTAGTTGTAGACCATGTTTACTTAGAAGAAGAGCACGTTAAGAGATTGCAATCGCTCGGTAATGTGGAAATTTTTAAGGACCCTCCTGAGACGACTGGTGAACTGAAAGAGAGGATAAAGACAGCTGACATAGTGATAGTCGGCTGGAGCGACCTGACTAAAGATGTCATTGATTCTGCTGAGAACCTGAAGATGATTTCGATTTGGGCTACGACCTGCCACTATGCTGATCTTGAGGCGACGAAGAAAAAAGGAATTGTAGTTACGCATGTTCCAGGCTATTCCACGGAATCGGTTGCTGAGCACGCCTTCGCGTTGCTGCTGGCAGCGGTTAGAAAGTTACCATTAGCTGATAAGCATGTTAGAAAAGGTGGTTTTGATTGGCGACCGTTTGGAGGCAGAGAGCTCGCCGGAAAGACGCTGGGCATAATCGGCACAGGCGCGATCGGCTGTCGAGTTGCCGAGATAGCCAGAGCTTTCAAAATGCAGATTTTGGGTTACGACAAATATCCTAATCTGAAAAGAGCAGAAGAGATCGGGATAAAATACGTGGACCTTCACACACTCTTGAAAGAAAGCGACTTCATAACCTCGCATGTCACCTTGACGTCGGAAACGGAGAAACTAATAGGAGAAAAAGAAATCGCTACCATGAAAAACGGTGTTGCGATAGTGAACACTTCTCAAGGTAAGGTAATTGACGAGAAGGCTTTAATTGATGCGCTAAGATCAGGCAAGATATCATTTGCTGGTCTGGATGTTTTCGCTGAAGAACCTCCAGTTGAGGACAATCCGTTGTTCAAGCTTGACAATACGGTGCTTTCTCCTCACATTGGGTTTCACACATTTGAGGCGGCGAAGAGATGCACCGATATCTGCATTGATAACGTTGTCAAGTTTTTGGAGGGGCACGTTCAAAACGCGTGCTAGCAGGTGAACCTAGATGTATTTGACCAAGGAAGAAGAACGAATTCTTGGCGGCGAGTCTGGGGAAGGAACGCAGAAGGCGCTTGAGTTGCTGGTAGCGATAGGGGACGCGTACGACTCTGAAAAAATGATTCCAGTCAGTCGTGCGCATGCTGCTTCAAGCGGTCAAGAAGGAGACTTGTATTTCGTTGAGCTTTTGGCTGATGGCGGAGCACGTTGTAAGGTGCCTACGAGCACGAATCCAGTGTATGACATTCCATATTTCCATAAACTGTTTGAGAAGATACCAGAAGATGAGGCGGATGTAGCTCGGAGAGTGATGGAAGCGTACAAGCGTATGGGCGCTATTCTCAGCTGGAGCTGCTTACCGTACTTGGCGGAGAATATTCCGTTGTATAGTGAGACTGTTGCCTTTTCGGAGTCTAGCGCTACGCCGTATGTGAATTCTGTTATTGGTGCAAGGACGAATCGAGAGGCTGCTCAGAGTGCATTGGCTGCAGGAGTTATTGGTAAAACTCCATTGTACGGACTGCACATCAAGGAGAATCGGAAGGGTACACATTTGGTTAAGGTGGATGCTAACCTGAAAGATGAGTTTGATTACACGCTCTTGGGGTATTACGTTGGCAGGCGAATAGGTTATGGAGTTCCTGTGCTTACGGGCATCAAAAGGCAACCGAGTACTGAGGAATTCATAAACTTCTGTGCGATGTCAAACGTGTCTGGGGCTATATCCATGTTTTACATGCCGGGGTTTACTGTTGAGGCTTCAACTGCTGAAGAAGCCTTTCAAGGCGACATGCCAAGGGACAAGATTACTGTGACAAATAAGGAGCTTAAACAGGCATGCGAAGAGCTTCAAACGACTAGCAGCAAGATAGACTTTGTCATGCTTGGATGCCCACATTACACCCTTAAGCAATTGGAAGAAGTTGCGAAACTCTTAAAGGGAAAGAAGATACATGATGGCGTTTCATTTTGGGTTTGCACATCAGCCACTGCCAAAGTTTTGGCTGAAAGGAACGGCTACGTGGATGTCATTGAGAAAGCTGGCGGGCACGTTGTAGTGGACACGTGCATAGATGAACCATGCTGGATCGCATACAAGAGCAAAGTGGGCATGACTGACTCGCCTAAATGCGCCTACTATCGGAGATTTAAAGAGGTCAGGGTAGGAAGATTGCAAGACTGCGTTGAAGCTGCTGTCAGGGGGAAATGAGAATGAAGAGTTCGGAAATCGTGTTGAAGTGTCACAAGATTATTGGCGGTTATGGCGAGGGCGAGGCCTTGGTTTCTCATGAGCCTATCTGCTTCTACCTTACAGATCCTAAGACGGGCATTGTTAGAGAGAAGGATCATGAGTTGGCTGGAAAGAATATTGCGGGTAAGGTGCTTGTGTTTCCGTCTGGAAAGGCTAGTTCGGTGGTTCAGATTGACGGGCTGTTTAAGCTGGCGTCGCATAATGTTGCTCCGAAGGCGTTGATTGTTAAGGACGTGGAAACAGTGCTCGTTGTCAGCGCGTTTATGGTGAAAGTTCCTCTCGTGGACAGATTGGAGAAGGACCCGTTTGAAGTCATACACACTGGCGACTTCATCAAAGTAGACGCAGAAAAAAACACAGTCACAATAAGAAAGCAAAAGATCTTAACGTAATCCTTGTTTTCTAAGAACAAAGCAAAAAGGGACTTGTGGAAATCCCAATTTCACGCCATGAAAGCTACGCTTCGTTTTCCAGAAATCTCCTAATTCGCTTCATTCCCTCCTTTATTTGTTCGTAGGAGACAGAGTATGATATCCTTAAGTGCCCTTCACCTGCTTTTCCGAAGCCTGAGCCTGGCGCTGTAACTACTCCAGCTTCCTTCAATAAGCAAGACGCAAAAGCCTCATCAGATTTATCACATCTTGAAAAATCCGGAAAAACATAGAATGCACCTTTCGGTCTAGTATAGGATACAGACTCAATCCGTTCAAATTCATGAAGCACAAGTTTCCTTCTTCTGTTGTATTCCGTTACCATTTCCTGAACACAATTCTGCGGCCCAGTCAATGCGGCAACTGCTGCCTTCTGCGAAATCGCGTTCGGACACAAAACAGCATAATAATGCAACTTACGCAGGGTAGCCGAAAGCTTCTCTCCAGCCACTGCATATCCAATTCTCCATCCAGTCATCGCATATGCCTTCGAAAAACCGTTCACCGTAATCGTCCTATCCTCCATATCAGACAAGGAACCAATACTAACATGGTTCACACCATCGTAAACAATCTTTTCATAAATCTCATCCGCAAAGACAATCAGATCGTGTCTCTTCGCCACTTCAGCTATGATTTCAAGATCGCTCTTTGAGAATACGTGTCCCGTCGGGTTAGATGGGTTGCACATCCAAATCATCCTAGTCCTCTTTGATATTCTCTTTTCCAATGCTTCCATTTCTATATCATAGTTCTTTCTTTCGTCAAGCGGAACTGTAACGGGTTTCGCTTCTGCCAGCAGCGTGTCTTCGAAACATGCTGGATAATAAGGATCAAGAATTATGGCTTCATCACCCCGATTAAGAACCCCCAAGGCGGCAATCAGCATGGCTTCCTGAGAACCGGAGGTTACAGTTATCTCAGTTTTCGGGTCAGCATCAATGCCATTGTCCTTCTCAAGTTTTTCAGCTATGGCCTGACGCAGTTCCAGCGTCCCGTCCATTTCCGTATAATGTGTAAAGCCTTTTTTGATAGCATTTACAGCCGCATTTAAGATGTGTTCTGGTGTCGTGAAGTCTGGCTCACCCTGCTCAAAGTGAATAACATTCTTCATTCCCGCCGAAAGCTCAAGCATCCTCCGAATCGCCGAAGACTTAATCAAGCTAGTTCTGTCAGAACCCTCAAACATCATTTTCAGCCACCATTCTGCGAAGCTTGTCTTCGCAACCATAATCGTATGAAAAGTCATATAAGACTTAATACGCGATACCTTTGTCAAAATTGAACTAGTCGTCAATCTATCAACAAAACAACGCTTACAGTTAAGCGTACACATACAGGGTAGTAGAGCTTTTCAAGTTGCTCTTACGTGCTCATCTTCTAGAAGTTCATTCCACAAACTTTAAGCTAAGTTTACATAATCAGGTTACAACACAAATGGAGAAATAAAAATGAAAAAAGCATATTCTTTATTGATAATAGCCATACTTCTATCGTCAGTAGTTACAATTGCGACACAGTTGTCACCTGTTCAAGCAGCTTCAACTTATGGCGCGAGTCTCAAAGTGGACGACCCGATAAACAGAATAAACGCCACTTTGGGCATTAAATCAACCTCACAAGTGACCACGAAGGGAACAATAACGAACGTTGGTGCCACAACACTGAATGATTTGTTGACGGGAGTCTACTTCATAGAAGGCATCGGAGTCGCAAAACCGGCAGACTTCTCTTTCGAATTCTCTTTTGACTGTGCGACTTGGTCCCAAATAGACCCCTCAGAAGTGAAGGTGCCGAGTCCACCCGCTTCTCCGATGCAAGTGGAGCTCGTTATCGGTTCACCAGGAGGCGAAACCCTAGCTCCGGGCGCAAGTCTCACAGTTTACATAAGAATGACTCTCAAAGCTGATTTGACACCGATTTCATGGCCAAACAGAATTCTCCAAAGCATCATAGTTTGGGTGTTCAAAGATGCTAACCAAGATCGACATTGGGAAGGAATCAATGCGAACCCCAGCGAACCGCTTTATTCACAGAATACTACGTACCAAGGATTGAATGATTGGGACAATCCAATCAGGATTGACCTTGCCATAGTCCACACTGCAGAGATTGACGGCACAGGCAAGTTCTACTACAATATCCAAGATGCCATAGACGCAGCATCCCCAGGAGACACGATATGGGTTTACCCCGGAACCTACAATGAACAAGTAACCATCAACAAGCAACTAAGTGTCATAGGCGTGGCAGGCGCTAGCCAGACATTCATTGATGCAACCAGTTTGGTAGCCACACCGGGCAGTTCATTTGTTTTGGTAACGATCAACGCAACAGGCAACGTGCTGTTCCAAGGCTTCACAGTGAAGAACGCTTGGAACGCTGCACATGACAGGGAAGGAATTCTCACCCAATGCTTTGCTGCATCACCAACTTACACAATTGTTAGCAACAAAATCTATGGAACCAACAACGCTAGCGACGATCAAGACTACGGATTCTACGCACAATCCGGAAAAGAAAACATAGTATTCAGCAACAACATGATAACTCAAACAGGGGCAAACAATATCGTGTGCGAATTGCACACAGGCTCGACTGAAATAAGCAGTAACGCTCTTGACGCTGGAGCATATGGAACTGATCCAATATTCCTAATGACCTACAACGGAATTGATGTGGTGACTCTGCAGAATGTGAGCTACAACACATTTGACATGGGCACTGGAGAAGCATTCGACTACGGCCACCGAGCGACAGGAGTCAGCTTCGCTACTCCAGGGTCTGCTTGGGGTCTGGGAGAGGCCAAGTTTACCAACATGATGATTTCACGAAACACGTTCAATAATCTGAAAAGTCACCGAAGAGGCATTGGATTTTGGAACGCCAACAACACTGCACATAACATTGTTTCACCGACGGTAACTTACAATGCCATAAACGGAATTCCGGGCTCAACAGGAAGCTTTGGAATAGACTTCTATGGCCTCACAGACAACGCAGTCATTACTCGCAACAAAATCACAGACGTCGACACTGCCATCTATCTACGGAATGGGAACGCACCTGGCACTAAGATCAACTACAACTGCATCGTAGGCAACACGATTGGAGTAGACTGGACGATTGGATCATCACCGGTCAATGCAACACTCAACTGGTGGGGAAGCGATACTGGTCCAAAACCAACGGGTCTAGGCGATAAAGTAACAAACAACGTTATTTTTGACCCGTGGCTGAACTCAACCTTCGATTACAGCCCTAAGAAATATCCACTTGTGGGTGCACCGGTCACATTTGATGCTTCAAAGACACTTGAGCCGTGCAGCGTTTTGAAGACAATAGCAAGCTACACTTGGAATTTCAGTGATGGCAACGTGATAACAACTTTCAATCCAGTGATTGTCCACAGCTTTGCGGATTTTGACATCTATAATGTTACATTGACTCTGAGCTACACCGACTTGTCAACCTATAAATGCAGTGCACTAGTCCACGTTGCGAAGGCTCCGACAGCCAGCTTTGTGTATTCGCCCATACCAGCAGGAGAAATGGATCCTGTCACCTTTGACGCTGGAGACTCAACACCAAACGGTGGAATAATAGTAAGCTACGAATGGAACTTCGGTGATGGCAATATAACCTCTACCTCAAGCTCAACAATAACCCACATCTTTGCGTTGCACGGGAACTACCTTGTCACTCTGAACGTCACCGATGACGAAGGCTTGTCAGATATAAAAAGCAAAAACGTTGAGATACTGATACATGATGTAGCTGTGATCGATGTTACTCCATATAGAAACTGGACATACCAAGGAAGGACAATAAACATAAACGTCACCGTAGCTAACCTTGGAAGCTTCACTGAGACAGCAACAGTTGCGCTTTACTATAACATCACTGCTGGCAATCTAGTGGGCCCGAACCAAACCATCACGCTTAACCCGGGCGAAAAACAAACCTTAACGTTTGCGTGGAACACGACTGGAGTACCATATCGCCAAAACTACACTATCACAGCCGTGATAACGAGAGACGGTTTTGACAGCAACTTGGCCAACAATATTCTAGACAGCCCAACAAAGATAAAAGTCCGCGTCATAGGCGACATAAACAACGACGACAAGGTAAACATATTGGATGTCTACGGAGTGGCGCAATGTTTCGGAAAAACCCCAGACCGCCAAGGATGGAATCCTGACGCAGACATAAACGATGACGGCAAAATCGACATAAAAGACTTCATGGCAACATGCAGAAACTACGGAATATAGTAACCATCACCTCTTCCTTTTTTTCTTATCTAAAACAACACGTTAATCGCTTCAATGTTCTAAGCACAATCCAACATATTGCCACGCATATCCAATTCTACTTTTACACACTGTTCTGTGCTTCTCAAATCTGTCAAACCCATGAAATCCTTTGACGCCCAGTTAGCACGAAAGACCTTAACCATAATGTCTCTCACACACCGCCCGAAAGCAATGCGATAACTTCCCCGTCAAACTCAGATAGCACATGGCCTATCTGCTTACTTGCACACATCTGTTTCAGCGAAAGGAGCTTGGTCGGGCGAAACAGCTTTACACATGTGCTTAAATTCTTTGCATCCTTCATACGAGAAAAAACGTTAAGCTTTTATCCTATATGAACCGCTAGTAAATGAAAAATATTGGCGGGAAAAGAATGCCCATGTTTACGATTTGCACAGCTATTGTGCCCGAGGGTGAACTTAAAACAGATCAGCGGTTTCCGTGATGCTGAGAAGAGGTTCACTCGAGAAATAGGCGTACTGGAAAGAGATTTTTACCAGTGCATCCAGCAACCGCACATCATTTGGAGCAACACTAAGTGGACAGAAGAGAAAGCCCACAATGACGCAACCCAAAGCATCATGAAGGTGAGAAGAGACGACAGGATTGGCGCAGCCTACTTTCAACCAGGACTGTACTTTGAAATCTTCTGCAAGGAGATTGATGAAGTCTCCTACAAATCGCCTAGTGAAAAACTGCCTGAAATAATTGTAATCTGTCACGGTCTTGTGGCTACCAAAAAACTCGATCAATGGAACAAATTCCTACGTGAACACTTCAAAGATCTGCATTCTGTTGAAGGACTTAGTTCTTGCCGCACTTTCTACAATTACTACAACCCTGCTGAATTCGTCGGCTTCATGGAATGGAACAGTCAAGAAGACTACCAAAAACACCGCATGATTAATGATTTAACCATTGAAGAACACTATTACACCGGCCTCAAGAGCGGTTCTTCAATGCTCGCCAGCTTCAATCAGTTTTACTGCAAACCTCTCAAAATCAAATAATCTAAGTACTCCTACCTGAGGCTTTGAGTACCTAAGAAAAAACGAAACTCCAATTTTGCAACAGGATTTGGACAATGAAAGAGATGGAATGAGCTCTACGTTTGAAATAAGCGTATGTTAGTCTTGTCTCAGTGAAAAGAAACTTGGTCGGGCGGGCAGGATTTGAACCTGCGACACTCCGGTTTCTGCATGTACGCTTGGTAGCTGAGCGATACCCACCACGGGTAGGCATCTACAGCGTCTCCGTCTGCCATCTGTGTTGGCAGGCTCGGAAGCTCTACCAAGCTGAGCTACCGCCCGACCGGAATCTCTAAAATGAGAGCTTCAGATTTATGTGTTTCGCGGTGTTGAAAAGTTTTTTCTGGGGACACATGTTTTTTATCCAAGAAACTCGTGTTTTGTGTGTTTGGAAAGATTCATTTAAAGTTCTGGAGCACGTTCCTCGATGGATTTAGTGCAATGTGTCAACATGTAAGGTAACAATGTTATAGAGAAATCTTCCGCGGGTGTTTATTTACCTCCAAGGCGATTTTTAAGTTTTAGGAGAAGGGAGACATGAACAAAAAAATAATCTGTGGGATCATGCTGACAGCGCTAGCTTGCTTATCAGTGTTTGCATTCACCATTCAGAAAGCTCGGGCTGTTGAACTCATCGGAGACATAAACAGCGACGGAAAAGTGGATGTCAAGGATGTCTACGAAGCTGCCTTAGCATTCGGAGCGAAACCTGGCGAGTCACGATGGGATTCAAAGGCCGACCTAAACGGCAACAATGAAATAGACCTAGCAGACCTGTTCATCATATGTCAACACTTCGGTCAAACAGTCTAAGCAATCCCCACTTTTTCTTTTTAATTCCAGACTGCTACAGAAATGGCTTTTCGCAAACTCAGCGAGAATACTTACGTCTGTAAATTACTACAACCAGCAGCGTCACTGCCATGAACAAGAATAAACCTATAACTGACGCAAACTCTGCAATCACAGGATATTGACATGTGTATTCCATTTTCCCACTCATGTTAACGTTGCCAACATTATCCTCTGCTCTTATCAGGTAATTTACACTTGTGTCTGCCGGAAATTCAGGAATCGTGGCATTGAAGATGCTTCCTTCAACGTTTGTCATGACGATACTAAACCATGTCACATTGTTTGTGGTATAGTTCAAGATGACTTGTTTAACTCCGGCCAGTGCATCTGTGACAGTGACGTTGACTTTGACCTTATCGGTTGGGTAGACGTTTTCCTTGGTCGGGCTTTGAACTACTTGCGTTATTGAGGGCGGAGTTGTGTCAACTGTGAAATAGACCCTGCTTGATGAACCCACGTTTCCTACGGTGTCGTTAGCGTAAACCACGATACTGTGTGAACCTTCTGATGGTGATAGAGTTGTGTTTCCCGTGACAGCGACGTTTGGTTCATTGTCCAAGCTGTAACCCATCCAAGAAGTTGCTTCGTTTACAGTAAAGACCAGTGGAACATTCTGCCCATACGTCGAGTTCTCTGGCGAAACAATCAATACCATGGGCGGCGTCGTATCTTGAGGAGGCAATGGTGTTGCTAAAGGATAGTTGTCTTGATCTGGCGCTTCAATCACATATGGATGATCCAGTATGCCATCGCTACCTGTTTCATTCTGGAAAGGCCCACTGAACACGTCTGTGTCGTTGTAGTCGCTCCAGTAGTTGCCACCAGAAGGATATCCATTATCCCAAGTGTTCAAGGCTGATGATGTGACCAAGGCTTGAGCGGTGTTGTTCACAAAGTTATTGTGGAAGATCTGATTGCTCGAAGAGAGGCTGGCTGCAATGCCAACTTGGTTGTTGACAACATTGTTTAAAAAGATGCTGTTTAACTCCGAAACATAATCCAGCAGAAAGCCATAGCCGTTGTCTGCAACATTATTGCCAGACGCAAGGTTATTAGTTGAAAGCAAGTTGATCAGGACACCATATTTGCTGTTTGCTGTGATGTTACTTCCGTAAATGCTACTGCTTGATGAACCACTAAAGTGGATGCCATACGCATTGTTTCTTATTCTGCAACGAGATATGGTGATACCTAAAGAACCATAAAGATAAACGCCTTTATCGAAATCCTTGATCTCCATGTTTTTGATCGTAACGTTATCTCTTTCTGAGAGACTTACTCCAGTATTTCCTCCAGATCCTTGAAGGGTGTGCCCTGCTCCGTCAATAGTGATGTTGTTTCTTTCCACTTTAATCGAGCCATAAACGTTATCAACAAACGTATAAGTCGCATTGTCTACGGAAAGAAGGGGTGTTGCCGGAGGGTCTATACTTCCGTCGGTGCGGATATAAATTGTTCCATTTGCTTGAACATTCTGGACTCTTAGCGTCATGACTAGAATTCCAACCAGAAAGATTGTCGAGACTATTGTCCGCGTGATTTTCCCAGCCATGACACATCATCTTCTTAATGGTTTTTCTTAGTTTTATGGGTTATGGAACATTCTTCTCTAAGATTGTACCAGTAGCTGATCGCTGTTTTTTAATGGATAGCACTGGATTGATACCTATTCTGGTTCAGTCAATCGCAATTAATTGTTCAATTGCAAGTCAGAAAACGCTCTACCCTGATTTCTTGTAGGCGCGCATCCAAAGTGCGCCTTCGATGATTATGAAGGCTAGTGTGATCCAGAATAGGAATATAAGCGTCTGAAGTGCGTCAGTGGTCATATTGTCGAACATTTTGATTCAAGAATAACTCCGCTTTGCAGCTTAAAGGCAAAGTTTCAAAGATTGAAATGAGTTCTCAACGAATCATATTATTGAAAATGATATATGCCAATATGGGTAGCAAGCATTTTATAAGCATTTGACATATTTAGGGTCTTGACCGAAGCGGAAAGGAGAAGGCTTCTGTCACCTCTCAATTTCTCTCTGCTTTTCCCTTTATCATACTATGAGCATCTGACTCTCGCGAGCATTATAGAAAAATACGAAGCTGTCCATTGAAAGAAGCCTGTTTTGGTGGATCACATCAGTGGCGGGCCCGACGGGAATTGAACCCGTGACCCCCGGATTTCCATGCAAAGCTTGACGCCCAATGCTTAAAAGTCCGGTGCTCTGTCCTTACTGAGCTACGGGCCCTTTTGGCCTTTTCCATTCGCTCTTAAGAAGTTAGGAATGTGCTTTTTAGCATTTCGATTAGTTTGTTGCTGTTTCAAAAAAAGCTAGGCAACGGCCTGAACTTTAAGCAGGCCCGTTATGAAATTCTTGATTTTGTCGTTTGCGCATAGAATTGTGTCTATCGTTTTTGTTCCTTTTTCAGTGAGTTTATAGACCCTTTTGCGTTCGTTCCATGTTCCTTCGATTAGGGCATTTCTTTCGAGTGAGTATAGGAGCGAATAGACTGTTCCTGAGCTTACCAGGAGATGGAATCGGTTGTGGATGAAGGAGATTACATCGTATCCGCTTAGGGATCCGTTTCTGAGTTCGGCCAGAATTATTATGTCCATAAAGTTCTTGATAATTCGCTCATGCATTTTCTTGAGGATTTTTCCTTCCAATTTCCCACCGTCAACGATGACTGTCAATGCCGTCATGTATATTCACGTTTTTACATTTTAGGTTCTGTATATATATTTAAACTTTATTCTAATTCTGACTAAGAAGTAGAAACAGAATACGGAATGTATAAACACTAAACCCATGGACATTTCTACATAGCAACACCAAAACTGTCAAAGTCTTCTTAAAATAGGCTGAAACGTTGCAATTTTTCTTGTTATATGAGCGTTGAAGGACAGCCAGTTTTTAAAGCTTAGTTCCTCAGCTAAACGGTAAAGAAGGCCTGTCCAAACACTTAGCGATATATGTGCATGTTAACAAATGTTATCTTCTTTTCTGGGTTAGATTGGTGAACGGTGCAAAAATTGATTTCGTGGAAGCATTCTTTTAGGAGATTGAGCGAAGAGTACGAGACTGCGAAGAAAAAGAAGCAAGTTCTGGACAACTTATTGGAAACTGGTAGGATTTCACCGTCCACACATGACATGTTCAGCATGGAGATAGCTGAAGCCACAACGGACATTGAGAGACAACAGAAAGCGTTGCTACAGAAGATGAACACAAAGATGATGGAACACAAAGAACAGATCAAAACATTAGAAATCCTTCTCGCAAACGTTGAAATCCAACACGTGACAGGCGAAGTTGACGAAGAAGTCTATCAACGTGAGATCAACGTTCTTTCAATGGGGCTTGAAACTTCAAGGCATGAACTGGAAACCATGAAGGAAGCGACAGATCAGCTTTCAAGCGGCAACATGGTCATTGAGCAGGAAACGGAACCGCAACCAGCAGAGAGCGAAGCTGTCGAAAAGTTGGGAAAACCCGTAATGCAGTACGTGGAAGTCACAGAAACAAGCTCAAACGAAGCTCCACAAGAGACGTTAGAAACCGCAGAAGAAGCGCAGTCAGCAGACACAACATCCGAAGGCGAAAAGAAACAAGAAGCATAACACATTCTCCTTCTCTTTTTCTTTTCCAACAAATCAACAATTGTCGTATAACGTTATATTAACGCGCAATGTCGTTTTTGGTCTGAGAGGGTAATGGTTGCTTGAGAAAACTGTTTTGACTTTTCACGAAAAATATAAGCAGTATGACCTGGGCGAAGGACACCCGTTTAGAGGAGACAGGTTTGAAAACGCGATGAAGTTCTTTGAGGATCAAGGCTTGTTCAGTCACTCTGAAATCGCCATTGTCACGCCAGAACCAGCATCTAGAGAAGATTTGCTGAGAGTTCATAATGAGAGGTATGTTGATTCGATTTTCCGATTGGCGAAGGAGAATAGGTCTTGGGATGTTGAGACGCCTGTTTCGCCTTCTGTTCTTGAAGCTGCCTTGCTCATTGTTGGCGGTGCGATTGAGTGCGGCAAGAACGTTGTTGAAGAGAAAGCAAAACGAGCGATTTCGATTGGTGGCGGTTATCACCATGCTGGAAGGGACTACGGCGGCGGATTTTGCTTATTCAACGACATAGCTGTATTGATTGAGCACTTGAGAGCCAAATATGATGTGAAGCGTTTTCTGGTTTTGGATCATGATGTGCATTTTGGGAACGGTACAAGTGACATCTATTATCGTGATCCATCTGTGCTTTACATTTCGTTGCATCAAGATCCTCGGACGCTTTATCCAGGAACGGGTTTTGTGGAGCAGATTGGGGAGGATGAAGGAGAAGGCTATAACGTGAATGTTCCTTTGCCACCTGGGACGAGTGATGAGACGTATCTTTATGCTTTGAAGGAGGTTTTTGTTCCTTTGGCTGAGGAGTTCAAACCTGAAATAATCATAGCGAACGGTGGGAGTGACCCGCATTTTGCAGACATGCTCGGAGATCTTGGGTTAACAGTTAAGGGCTTTTTTGAGGTCTCGCGATTGATTAGAAACGCGGCTGACAGAGTCTGTGACGGAAAGATTGTCTTGATTCCTGGGAGTGGCTACAATCCAAAGGTTTTGCCGCTTTGCTGGTATGCACTTGTTGCAGGAATAATTGGGTTGAAGGAGATCAAGGTTGAAGATCCAAGTACACCGCCAAAAGAGCCGCTACAATGTCGAAAGACGGTTGAGAGAACGGTTGACGAATTGAAGAGGTTGCTGAGGAAGCATTGGACATGTTTCGGCGGTTTTGGGTTGAACACTATGCCTTGATCCAGAGTTTTAAAAGGGTTACAGGAAGGCCTCGCTCGCTACTGTGCTTATACCCCCATATGCATGTTGAACTGAGGTTTCTGTTTTCAGCATTGCTTTTCGAATGTTATCTACAACATGTATGGTTTTTCTAGGGTTTTTGATGTCTACCATGCTTGATGTGTATTTTGAAGTTTTAATAATTCGATTTGCGTTAATCTTTGGTTATATCAAGAGAAACGACAGAAGGAAAACTCATGGAAAACGTTGAGGAGATTCGCGAACAGTTCCCTATTACTAAGAACAAGGTGTTTTTGAATCATGCTGCTCAGTCTCCGCCACCAAAACCAGCCACAAACGCTGTCTGCAAATACATCAACGAATTCTCAAACTACGCAACCGCTTCATCCGAGTGGGATGACGGCGGAAAACCATACTTCGCAAAGCTAATCGGTGCAAAACCTGAAGAAATAGCCTTCGTCGAAAACACCTCTGTAGGCATGAACATCGCCGCAAACGCGCTCCATTATCCGCCAGGCTCAAAGATCGTCACTACCGACTTGGAATATCCCTCAGTGACCTACCTTGGCTACGCAAAAAATTGGGTGTGAAAGTTCACTACGTGAAGAACGTTAATGGAAAGATTTCATTGGACGATGTGGAGAAGGCGGTTGACGACAAGACAGTGGCTGTTGCCATAAGCCACGTTGAATACGCTAATGGTTTTCGCCACAACCTACGCGTCTTAAGCGAAATAGTGCATGAACATGGAGCATGCCTAATCGTCGATGCAATCCAGTCCGTCGGCACAATGCCCATAGACGTCAAAAGAGACGACGTGGACTTTCTAACATTATCGTGTTACAAGTGGCTCCTGAGCCCACCGGGCGTTGGCTATCTTTACGTCAAAGAAGACCTGATAGAAAAGCTCGAACCTCCTATGGTTGGGTGGGCAAGCGTGGACCAGCAAGTCTTTGACACAGTGGACTTCTGGGGCATATGGAATCTAAAACTCTCAAAAACGGCAAGCCGCTTCGAAGCCGGAACACCCAGCCGCCTGAGCCAAGTCGGAGCAAGAGAATCAATGAAACTCCTACTCGACTACGGAACAGAAAACATCAAACGAAGAATCCACAAACTAACAGACCACCTGATAGACTCAGTAAAAAACTTGGGACTGAAGCTTCAAACACCCGAAGAAGAACAATACCGCTCAGGAATAGTCAACTTCAAAATAGACAAACCACAGAAAGTGGCTGAAAAGCTGGAGAAGAAGGGCATAGTTGTCTCTGCAAGAACTCAGGGCATACGTGTCTCACCACACTTCTACAATACAGAAGAAGAAATCGACAAGCTCGTAGAAGAAATCAAGAAAACCAACGCATAGCAACCTCACAAACGGACTAACCATGATCAAAGTCGAAAAGGTTGACGACCATAACAAACAACAAATAATTGATTTTCTCAAGCCAGATGTTGTAAGACATACTTTCGCCCTCTACGACATTCAACACGAACCAGAATACACCAATATGTACGTGGCATCTGAAAAGGATAACCTGAAGGGATACATTTTCACCTATAGCAGATTGGAACCTCCAAGCGTAATTATGGAATGCGAAAGCAACGCAGCCGAAAAACTGATACCGCATGCACCTCAAAACAACTTCATAATGCACACAACATCAAAACTGCTATGCACTGTAAAGAGAAAATACCCATCAGCTAAGCATTATGTTGAAGATTGGATGCTAGTCAAAAAGGGTGAAACACGTCACTTCAAATCAGAACACGTGCGAAGATTAAGCACAGAAGATGACGCTTCCAAGCTTGCCACGCTCCTAGAAAACAGAAAAGATCATAGCACTGCATCCATGAGAAGATATCATGGGTGGATAAGCAGAATGCCACTCTATGGCGTTTTCGCAAACAACGAACTGGTCGCGTGTGCGGGCGCTTTCGTCCAACTGCCCCAAGTCTGGATAATAGGCGGAGTCTACACAAGCCTGCCACAAAGAAATCAGGGATATGCAACACTTGTCACCTCCGCCATAACAAGCGAAGCCTTAAGCAATGCGGAAACAGCCGTCTTATTCGTCAGATCAGACAACTATCCCGCCATAAAAGTCTACGAGAAAATAGGTTACAAGAAAATCGGCGAAAATATTTGGGTAGATGTGGGAACTGGACTGAAACCTTAAACTAGCAACGTTCTTCCAGAATGTCTTTTAACAATCTGATTGCAGACCAACCGGCAAGAGCGCTTGTCTTAGGATTATCTGGGTGCGGATCATTCTCGAATCGCATAAACATGTTGCCATGCTTCCATTTCACTTTAACCTCATGAACGTTCCTGTTCACTTTCGGGTCTGAAACTACCTTCACTCTCACCTTTTCAGACCCAACAGCCATGGCCAACGTAGCCGCAACATTCATCTCTCGCGGAAAACGTCTGACAGCCTCCTTCGCATCACCCTCATACACCACTTTCTCCTCGCGATTAGTCAAATCCAAAACAGCAGGACTCTTCCGCGTGGTTAGAATTACTTCATCAATCCCAGCCAGTGACGCACTTGATAAAGCATCTAGTCCACCGATAGCTCCTGATGACACGTGAACCTTGTTGCTCTTCACATTCAAATCCAGAAGGGCTCCAACGCTCATGACGACGAGATCAATGTTCTTTGCCAAGACCTTAGGTATGTACTCCTTTGCAGCTTGTTGTGATGCGGCCTCAATGATGACTGTTGGTTCAAACTCTAGCATTTCGTCAAGACTTTTGACAATCCTAGCTGGAGAGTGTAGCGATTTTTTGAGCTTCTCTGAACTTTCTGCATTGGAATCGTACAGGATCAGCTCGTCACATTCGATGATTCGCTTCTCAACCGACTCTGCAATTAAGGTACCTATTGCTCCACATCCGATTATACCGATTTTTTTCACGCATTACCGCTTCCAAAAAAAGCAGACTAGTACTCAGCAATGAACTGAACATCGCTGTAGGGCTTCACTTCCCTGCCCTCACCCTTCTTTAGTATGATCTCAAAGTAGCCAACCTTGCACGTTCCAGAAATGTCCTCCTTTCCCTCCATGATCATCTTCGCCGACTCCTTGGTCCCAGCATAGACGGTAAGTTTCTTAATCGGTGTGTTCAGCGGCAAGTGCTTCTCAGATTTCTCACGCCTGATCTCATTGATCACAGCCACGATGAGATCTCCACACTTCTCAGCGTCATCGTCGATGAGTTTCTCGGCTAGTGTTGGCCAAGAAGATACCGTTATGCTCTTCTCTTCCTTGTCTTCAGCATACATTGTCTGATAGATCTCTTCGGTTATGTGTGGTGTTATCGGTGCCAGCAACTGCAAAATCCTATAAAGCACAGTGTAAAGCGTGTGCTGAGCGGCCTTCTTCTTTTCTTCTCCATAGGCTTCTGGTTTATACAAACGGTCTTTCACAGCTTCTATGTAATAGTCACAGAAGACATGCCAAGCGAAGTTGCGAGACTCCTCGATCGCAATGTTGAATTGACACGTGTCAAAAGCCTCAGTAACCTTCTTCGTAAGCTTCTCAGCCTTGCTCAAAATCCACCTATCCAAAGGCTGAAGAGCATATTCGCCTTTCTTGCTCGGCGTGAAGTCTTTAAGCAGTTCACTGACAAAACGTGAAGCGTTCCACAACTTGATCAGAAAACGCCAGCCATACTCCACATCAGGCCAACGGAACGGAATATCAGACCCTGTCGCTCCACCGCCTGCAGCCCACTGCCTAGCAGCATCAGCTCCATACTTGTTCAGAACTTCTGGAGTGGCAACATAGTTTTTGAGCGATTTGCTCATCTTTCTGCCATCTTGACCCAGAACCATGCCGTTGATCAAGCAGCTCTTGTAGGGTGTTTCATCGAACAGTGCCAAGTGTCTAACCATGAGATAATATGCCCATGTCCGTATGATGTCAATGCCAGATGGATGCACATCCGCTGGAAACAGTCTTCGCCAGTCCTTGCGGTCAGGCCAACCCGCATGCACAGCACACGAAATCGAGGAGTCCATCCACGTGTCAAAGACATCCGTTTCAGGCGCAAACTCAGTTCCGCCACACTTTGGACACTTGCCAATTCGGGGTTTCTCAATCTTCGGGTCTATAGGAACCCAGCTGTCTTCAGCCAGAATTATCTCGCCACAGTTCTTGCAGTACCAAATCGGAAAAGGTGTGCCGAAAACACGCTGGCGACTGATTACCCAATCCCAGTCAAGCGACCGCGCCCAGTCGATCAAGCGAATCTTCATGTACTCAGGATACCATGTGAGTTCGTTCGCGGTCTTCTCAACTTTGTCGGTAAGGGCGCGGGTTTTCATGAACCACTGCTTAAGCTCAAGAATCTCCACGCGCGTCTCGCATCGGTCACAAGAACCGATTTCCTGCTTAATCGCCTCAGTCTTCTCCAACAACCCTTCCTTCTTCAAATCTTCAACTATGGCCTTCTTTGCTTCGCTTGTTGTCATTCCTGCGTATTTTCCGCCCTTCTCGTTGATTTTACCGTTCTCAGTCAGTATTATCCTCACTGGAAGCTTATGACTAAGAACAGTCTTCACATCTGCCTTATCGCCGTAGGTGCAAATCATCACGACTCCTGTGCCGAAGGCTGGGTCAACTGTTTCGTCCAGAATTATCGGAACTGTAAGGTTTATGATAGGCACTATGATTTTTCTGTCCTTATACTTGGTAAATCGATCGTCGTTTGGGTTTATTGCAACGGCAACACACGCAGGAATGAGCTCAGGACGCGTCGTCGCAATCAAAAGATATTCCTTACTGTTTTCCAATGGGAATCGGATGTAGTGCAACGTGCCTTCATGTTCTTCATAGTTTACCTCTGCATCAGCGATGGCCGTTTCGCAATGTGGACACCAGTTTACAGGATGCGTGCCCTGGTACATGAAACCCTTCTTATGCAGCATTATGAAGCTCAGCTGAGTTCGTCTCCAATAATCTGGATTCATCGTGCGATACTCAGTCGTCCAGTCGATGCTACAGCCAAGGCGAACAATACCTTCCTTCATTATCGCAATGTACTTCTCAACAAGAGCTTCACACAACTTCCTGAACTTGTCAGACGGCATCTCCCTCTTCCGGATCTTATTCTCCTTCTCCACCTGAACCTCGATACCCAAACCGTGACAATCCCAACCCTGAGGAAAATACACGTTAAAACCCTTCATCCGCTTGAACCTAGCCAAGAAATCGAAATATGACCAGTTTAGCACGTTGCCCATGTGAAAATCACCCGAAGGATAGGGCGGCGGAGTGTCAACACTGAAAGTTAGCTTCTTCTCATCCTTCCAGTCAAAGCGGTAAGTTCCCATCTCTTCCCATTTGCTCTGCCACTTCTTCTCAATCGCCAGAATGTCAAACTCTTTAGGCAGCTTGTTCATTTATCATCAACCGCATCCTAGCATGACTTTTGAAGTATGCCTAGGAAAAATAAATATACCGATAGATAACAATTACCCTCCAAGGTCTATGGGGAGCTGGGACTGTGACCCGGCTGAGAGGACGGTTGAACACCGTCGACCCACAGAACCTGAACCAGATAATACTGGCGGAGGGAAAAAAACATGAAACAGACTAACGGCCTAAATGCAGCCAAGACCAAAATACTGGCTGAAATGATCGTTTTCATCGCCCTTGCGAATGTGCTCTACATCATAAGCAAGCTGTACTTTCCATTCTTGCATTTGCCCCAAGGCGGCACAGTTACCATAGCAAGCATGGTTCCACTACTATTATTTGCATTAAGACGTGGCCTTCGATGGGGAGTGGAAGCAGGAATAGTCTACGGACTAGTTCACATGGTCATCTCCGGCGACATCTACTATCCAACTCAGATAATACTCGATTACCCCTTGGCATTTGGTGCCTTGGGACTTGCAGGCGCATTTCAGAAGCAACCCGTCATCGGAGTGGGAGTAGGAATACTGGGCAGATTCATATGCCACTTCATATCCGGCGTCATCTTCTTCGGACAATATGCATGGGAAGGATGGAATGTCTACGCGTACTCAGCAGCCTACAATGCAACATACCTCGTCCCAGAATTCATCGTGAGCGCCATCTTGGTCTTCATACTGATCAAAGGAAACATACTCAAAATCTACCTTTGAGCTTCTCGCCAATCCTCCTCTTTTTTCTTCGACAATAGCATCACTGTTCTTTCAAGGATTAGATGGAGATTCTGTCAGGCAAGTTGTAGACGTTCATGCGGTTTCCCCGTATGAACCCAATTAGGGTCAGATTAGTGCTCCTGGCAACAGCGATACCTGAGTCTATGGCGGCAGCTAAAGATGCAACAATAGGTAAACCGGCTCTGGCTGCCTTGAGCACGATGTCGCCGGTCAAACGTCCACTCAACGCAAGAAAGCAAAGGTTGAAGTCAATCTTTTTCAATGCCCCCAGACCAATTGCTTTGTCAACTGCATTATGACGTCCAATATCCTCAGCGAGAGTCACAAGCTCCCCTGTCTGGCTACAGATCGCTGCAACATGGACTCCGCCAGTTTTTCTAAAAATCTTAGCCTCAGAGTTTAGACGATTGACGCATCGCAGAATCACTTTAGCATCGATTGTCAAGCTTGACTCAACTTTGGGAAGTCTTCCCAGAAACTGATATGATGGCTGGCTACCGCACGCTGAAAAAATCACGCGAGAATAAGACATCAAGAGCTTCAGTCTCTTTTCTACGTCAATGCTCGACTTCAGTCTGACATTGCATATGTTTTCTTCTTCTCTTAGGCTTACTTTCTCAATCTCCTCAATTGATTTCACGATGCCCTCTGAAAGCAAGTGGCCGACTGCCAGCTCTTTCAGGTTTGTTGGAGAACAGAAAATAGTCGCATAGCGAGTTTTGCCAAGAAAAACATGCAATGGTTTCTCTTCCGCCACAAAGTCCATCATTCTACTAGCTTTCCTAGTTGAGACGTCAATTCTTGAGATTTCAACTTCAACCATGATCTTCACTTCTTCAATTCCGACAAAACAAACCCGACCATCTCATCAGCGATATTCGTGCTTGTGACCGATTGAAGACCCTTCCATCCTGGCTGACTGTTAACCTCAACCACTACTGGTCCCATTGAGCCTTCGAGGATGTCCACGCCGGCAATTTTGCATTCGACAAGTCTCGCTGATCTAATAGCCATGTCTTCAAGCGTTTTACTCAGCTTTGTTGGTTCTGGGCGGGCTCCTTGGCTGTAGTTGGTTTTCCAATCATTTGCGACACGCTTCATTGCCGCAACAACATGGTTGCCTATGACAAAGGCTCGAATGTCAGAAAAGCCATGCTGTACGAACTCTTGAAGATAGATGACACCATGATAAAATGTTATGGCTTTGAAAGCTGTGATGGCAACTTCCTGATCCCTAATCCTCGTTGCGCCCACTCCTCGACTTCCGAAGAGCGGCTTAACGACAACGTCGCCGCCTAGTTCGCCGAAAGCGTTGAGCGCTTCGTTCACGTTCTCTGTGATAACTGTGCGCGGGACAGGTAACCCGTTTTCTTCAAGGATGGTTAGCACGTCATATTTGTCAACGCAGTGCTCTATCGCTGCGGGTGGATTTATGATATACATGCCTAAACGCTGGAGTCTGTAGAGAGCGTCCATTCTGAAGACTAACTCCTCTATTGAACCGCGTCCCACTGGACGAACTAACAGAGCATCCAGCTCCTCGGAAACATTCATGTTTGCAACTTTCAAATATGGCTCATATCCCACATGCGCCACCAGACGCGAAAGACTGAAGCATTCATACATAATGTCCTGTCTGGTCAGCGCTTCCTGAAGTTGGGTTGAACTCCAAGAGTTTCTGTTTCGTGTCAAGATTCCAAACTTCAAAAACGAACCTTCTTATACGTTTGAACCTGAGAAAATGCTAATGAAATTGCGTTCTTAAAGTTTCCGCGAAACGCCAAGATCTAGAACTTGTGGATGTATGGGATTAGTTGCTTTGCATTTTCGGGTCTTTCAGAAAGCTTCACATCCAAATATGCGCCATACGCGTTGAAGTATGGCGATCCCTTTCGTGAGAATATAGTAAGGACTTTGCCATTATGGTCTATTTTGTAACCGTTTTGGCAAGGCTCATGTCCTCTTATTAGCACCTTGACATTGAACTTCTCCAGAGTAGTATTTGTTATACTTTCGCCAAAGAGTTTTCCCGCGCCTCGGGGTGAAGCACACGTTTCTTCTGGTGTTCCATTTGGGTCGCTCCAGAGCATTTCCTCTAACAGAGGTTGCTTGGGATGTTCAGCGTGCGCGTATGCTAGATCTTCAATCGTGTTCGTTCTTTGCGGCAAGCCACCGTGAATTAACAGATAGCGCTCTTCAACGAGCGTAGCGCTATACATGCATCCAAACAGTCTGCGGGTTTGCGAATATGCTTCATTCCATGTTTCGCCGAACCTGTTCTGGAACTGTTCAGGCAAGTCATGGGGGTGAGCTAGAAGATCGTCTGGTCCCTCATGATTCCCACGCATTAGAACAACCTGTTCTGGGAAAAGAAGTTTCAGGTTCAGCACGGTGTAGTAGATTTCGGCTGAGAACAGACCTCGGTCACCGTAGTCTCCGAGGAAAACGAGAACAGAATCGTGAGACTGGTTCAGTTTCTGCAGAAACTTGCTTCCTTTGAGAATATCTACTAGGCTTTCTAGGTCGCCATGTAAATCGCCGATTACCAGTGCTTCTCCAGTCGGGTTGATTTTAACAAGTCTCCCCAGAATTTCGAGGTTTCCAACTTTTCCACTTTCCTCACAAAGTAGGTGCGTGGCATCTTCTACGAGTTCGCTGAAAACTTCGCATTTGATCTCTAAGGCTTCCTGGATGATTTGTGAAAGACTTACCCGCAAGAACCATGCCTCAATTACTCTATGCGAACCTTCTTGTTCATGGATTCGAAAACTTTCTTTTCTATCTCAGCTTTGTGGTTTCGAATCTTCTCCATTGTCTCAGTGATAGTGCGTCCAAGCGTGACTTGTTCTCCTTCAACGACTTTCTTTCTCCTCTCTTGTTCTTCGAGCTGCTCTCTGAGTTTTGAAAGTGTCTTCTCTGTTTCTGCTACCTCAGCCGATGCGGAAAGCTGTTTTCTACGTACCGTTGCGTTCATGCTTTTCTGATGAAGACTGGCCAAGGAGTTTTGGTTAAGTATGTTTTCCACGAGTTGTTCTGCCTTTCGTGTCTTTTCTGGTTTTAGCTTGAGCTTATCTTCGGACATTGCGTGGTCTAGTTTTTGGAGGATCTGCCTCAGTAATGGGTGGTTAGGTTCTTCGGTTGCGAAGGCTTCGAACGGGTTTTCCACGTACTGGTTGAGTTTGCTTGTCTCTTCGGGGGTTAGGCCGCTTCCTTCACCATGGGTTGCAAGTGATTGGAGCTTTATGAAGGGTTTCTGAAGATGCTGCAAGCTTTGCTTCACTTCGGCGCTTAGAGCAATTATCTCTGCATCTGTTTGGCTCAGTTGGCTTAGGCTTCCTTTGCTTTTGAGGTCAGTCATTTTCTGCTGTGTCTCAGCGATCTCCTTCTCAATCTGAGCCTTTTGGCCATCGCTCTTCGCTTTCTGCTCCTTCAAGTTGGCAAGCTGCTGTTCAAAAGCGTGAAGCTTGTCTATGAGCAGGAAGGCTTCTTCCAGAGTCTTGGCCTTGACGTATTCTTTTGTAAGAAAGTTGTTAAGCTCTTTCAAAGAATCCTTTGCCCTGTCGAAAACTAGTTGGAATCTTCTTCTGTCAAGGATGAAGAATGGCGAAACATGCGGGAAGAAGTTCCTCACATCAACTTCTATCACCAGAAAGGCTTTCTGAGTCTCTTGAACAAACTCTTGAAACGTGTCATACGTGACTTCGTTAGGAATTTTTATCTGCCGCATTCTGTCCACAAATAAGCGAGCCAGTTTGTTCAAAGCCCTAGCCCTACCGTAAGTCTTCTGGTTTCTCTTCTCAATCTCCTTCGCACTGTTCTCCAGAAGCATCTTGGAAACTTCAGACAGATTCTCGACAGTTTTGCGCATTTCACCCAGCAGCTTTTGAGCCTTAGCGTGAATTGGAGTAAGAAGTGAACCCGTTTCACGTTCAAGCCAGCCTTTGATATCTTTTGAAGTGAATTTTGCAACTTCAGACACAGGTGTTCCCATTAGCAAATATGCACAGGCTGTATTTATTTTTCAACTTCCTGTAGTGCCTGTACTCCTTTCTGAGTAGCTACTCTTAAATAATAACTCAATCTAAGAAGAGCGCAGCGTGTGAGGATAAGAGATATGGACACCAAACGAACCGCGTTTGTCGCAATAATGAGCGCTTTTGGGTTGCTACTCTCCACAATCTCCCTCAATGTAGCACCTTGGCTAGGAACGGTTGGGCAAAGCGGCGCTGCATTAGATCTTTCGCACCTAGCGACTTTCATAGCTGCTGTCTTCGGCGGACCATATGTAGGCGCCTTAGTGGGATTTCTAAGCGGCATTTATGCAGGGTATTATTTTGGTTACGTGATGGGCACGCTTGGAGTGCTTTCCCTTGTCGGAGTGCCAATCGGCAAAGCCTTAACTGGTCTGACAGCAGGCCTTCTATACAAGAAGCTTGGCATAAACAACAGGCCAAAACCTTCGATTGCCACTTCTCTCACAGTGTTAACATCATACGTTCCAGAATGCATTTTCACCATTGCATATTTCCTCTACATAGTCCCACTAGTATACGGGAAAGCGATGGAATTCATGATCCCACTTGTCATTCCAAAAGCATGGATCGAAATCCTTGTAATGAGCATTATACTAGGCGCACTTACAGGAAACACCGGCTTCAAGGAATTCATAACTAGGTTCCTCCAACCCCTGAAAAAATGAAGAATCTACAATAGTCAGAACATGGCGTTGTGACATTTGTGGAAACATCACTTTTAGAATAGAAACGGAAAGAACCAGTTAATTCTCTTCCATTTCTAACCCTCAAATCGAATCCTTGTCGAAACTCCTTCTAGCAAAGTCATCACCCAGCTGTTAACAGGGAAAAGCATCGCCCACCAAGTTAACAGAACCGTTAATCGCAACTAATAGTAAACCTGAAAACCAGGGTTTCGGCAAATCTGTTTCTTTCCAACTCAGAAAAACCATTTCAACGTAAGAATCGATACCAAATGACAAAGGAAATGAAACGGTTTGGCTGATTGATCAGAATCCAAATGATTTTGTCAACACTTCTATGTTGATTTCTCCATTTTTGAATGTGTTGCCTGTTCTCACATTGTTAATGATTATGACCGCCGGTGCGAAGAGTCTTGGATCAATCTTGTAGAAATCGTATTTTGCTTCTTTAAAGATTTGCATGAATGGTTTTCCGTAATCCTTTGAGGCTTTTGATGGAGATTCCTGCACTATCTTCTCCAGTTCGTCTTCATCGTCATATTTGACAGCATAGTAAGCGGTTCCACCATATAGTATGGCATCATTCGTTCTTGCCATTGCATTTGCAAACTTGGGATGAATTGGCGGGATAGGAGCGATTCCCCAAGCATACAAGATCACGTTGGGATCTAGCCCAACCTTCCTGAGTTTATGGATTCCAGTTTCAACTATTCTGCCTGAAACCTGTGTGGCACCAGCCAGGCTAGCCGTCGGAGTAAGAATCACGGCTAGATTTTCAAGCGAGACTCTGCAATCCTTCGCGATGCGCTCAATCAACTTTGGTGGCGGATGCTTATCAGTTTCCAAAACCACGACAGCCTCGTCGAAATCATCCTTGTATCCGATTTCCTGAAAAATCTCTTTTGGTTTTAAAGCCAAAGCTCTCGCTGGTCCTGAGCCTATGGCAAAAAAGCCTTCTTCGTTTATCTGCCAGCCTGCATACTGCGAGCCCAAAGTGGCGATGATAGGAAGGTCTGTTTGAACGAATATGGATGGGAGGGTCATATCTCCGTATTCTTTGCAGGTTATCTCTGCTTTTCCACATCCGCCCATGCATATCTCGGTTATGAGTCTTCCTGCTTCAAAGCCGCCTTTGGCTTCGATTCCAGCATCTATGATAGTTGTTCCAGTGTCTGTTTTTCCAACCTTCACTCCGTAGAAGACAGGGTTTTCGATCAGTTTTTCCAAAAGCTTCCAAGCCAGACGGTTTACGCTTAAGCTTTTTTCCACGGTAACATGCTCCTTAAAGGAACTTCTCGTAATTGCTCAGATGTGGGTTTTTCTCTTTCAAGACATAAAGTTTGCCATTTCCGTTTTCTGCAAGGTCTCCGAGAAAAACGTACAGTGGGCCTTCAACGGTTTCGGCTTCCTCAATTTTAACCTTCGGTCTTATGCTGTCTATTGTGAAGGTGGGCAGAACAGACTCCAAGGATCCGCCAACAACTATTTTACCACCAGCCATACAAGCCCCAGCCCTTGCCTCACAGTTCCCCTGAACATAAACAGTTCCGTCGCGCATTCGAAAACCAACAAATTGACCTACGTCTCCATAGATCTTGATAATGCCTTTCTTCATATGGGCTCCGGCTTCGTTTCCAACGTTTCCATAAACAGTTATTCGTCCATCACATAAGCCTTGGGTGCTTCCACGGTAAGGAGCGCCCAGATAGTCGCCGACGTTGCCATGGATTTCGATTTCGCCGCCCTTCATCATTGAACCAGTCCAACCGCCAACGTTTCCGTTTACGGTTATCTTGCCACCCTTCATTTCTTCACCCAAATGCATGCCCGCATTGCCGTTGATCACTATCTCTCCGTTTGTCATGCATGCTCCGATCCTTCGAACCTTGCTCACGTCGCCAAGGATTGTTATGCAATTTTCGTTTGCATTGGCTTCTTCAACCTTGAAAAGTTCTCCGAGCTTTCGCTGCTTGTTTCCTTCCCAAATTTTCAACCCTTCTATCTCTTCGCGTTTCTTGTTTTGGAAAACGTCAGGGTTGATGCATTCCGCTGTTACCGGAAACTTGAACTCTTTTAAGGATTTGATGGTTATCATTTAGACATCAGCCTTCACTGTCCTCGGATGCGAAGTCTCAAGATAATGCTCTGTCACGGGATAGTTCTCGTACTCAACTGTCCAGTATTCTCTAAACCGTCTTTTAATGTCGTCAGTTATCTTCACGGGGTCAGAAGTCTGCACATCAAGCCACATCGTTGCACCACCCACGTGTTTTGTTACTTCATCGTTTTTGACGACGATTTCACCGCCTTTGATGGTGTAAGCAGCATGTTTGAATGCCTTTCGCACCTTCTTGTACTTCGCAGCGGGATCAACCTCTTCAGGGTTCACATTGTAAATGGCAACATCTGCATCTGCCCCAACGCCCAAGTGTCCCTTGTTCTCAAGACCTAACGCTTTCGCTTGACCTGCCCGCGTCACTATCGCAAGCTCATAAAATCCCAATTCACGATCTATTGACAATAGAAGGCTTTTGCTCCTTGCTCGTGGGTTGAGTCTTTTCATAGTTGCTTCTCTGGCCTTTCTGCTCATAAGCCAAGCGATGATCCGTGGATAGTAAGTGAATGGCCCAGCATTCGGGTGATCGGTTGTCATGAAGATTTTCCATGGGTCTTTGATGAGCAAAGCCAGTTCAAGACCAATTGACCATTGAGTTGCATGGACATAGCTCTTGCGACGATAGTGGAAGGGCACGATACCCGAGCTTGTTTCAGTTTCAACGTCATGATTTACCCATTTATGTCCAGTCAACTCAGACAATCCGAACTGGAATGGGCCATCAGCCGTCATAGTCGTCGTGTCCGCGAATATCACTTGGCCCATGTCCAAGGTCACATGAGAATGACAGTTAACGTAATTTGCGATTTCCTCTGCTCCTGACTCCAGAGTTCTCCAGTCTTCGCCTTTGAAGGCACTGAACTGACAATGTGTCACGTGAATCACTGGCCTATTTTCACATGCTAGGTCTTCAACGCATTCCATGGTTTCCAGAGCTGTGACATAATTTCCAGGCTGTCCAAGATTGTTCGCGTGAACATGAATCGTGTGCGGCAGGTTCAGAAGTTGGTTCACCTTGCATAAGCCACGAATGATTTCGCGTGGGGTTATGCAAAAATGTGGAACCTGATCGTCTAGACCGTGAACGTTCTCGCCAAAACCCCAAGCCTCTAATCCACCTGGGTTAACGATTTTTATTGCATATCCTTTTGTTGAGGTTATCATCCATGCGATATGTCTTGCAAGGTCTTCGATTTGCCCTTCTTTCAAGTATTCGAGCACGAACCACCAATCGCCCAGAAGCGGATATGTAGCCTTGTCCACCATTGGAGTGTCGTTCAACTCTTCATGCGTGTGCTTAGCCTCCAACGGTGGCATGGAAGGGTTCATGATCGTCGTGTAACCCATTCTCGAATAGCGGTAGCCAGTAGTGAAGGTTGACGGAATCGAGTGCCCGACACCTGATCGTGTTATTGACGTTTTGCTCTCGGTGTCTCTGAAATGGTCTTCAGGTCTCAAGAGTCTGCCAGTGTTCACTTCTGAACCCGCGATGTGAGTGTGAATGTCAACACCGCCGGGCATCACAATCATTCCAGAGGCATCTATCTTGCGTGCCCTGCGTTCGTTGACCCTTTCAACAATCTTGCCATCCCTAACCGCAATGTCCATTTTTTCGCCGTTGATGCCGTTTAGAGGGTCGTAGACGAAACCATTCTTTATAAGAAGCTCCATCTAGGACGCCTCCGCCTTTTTGCTGGTTCTCATTTTTCTGATTTCCACGAGAAGACTTGTCAGAATTTTTTCGTCTGAGATTATTCCTTTCGGAGGGTTAACGATTTTCTTGAGAGGAAGTGGGACGTGGTCCATGCGATAGGCTGTTCCTTCGGTTTCTATTCCCACGAAAGTAGATGGGAAGACAACAGCGGCTAGCTGAGATGTCGCGTTCATGTGAGGGTCTATGACTATCAACGGATTCTTGACGAGATGTTCCACAGCTTTCCTTGGGAAGTTCGCAACAGGATCAGAGGCAATAACCAAGCTTGCGTCTGATTCTCTGCGCATGAGAACGTCAACGGCTGTTGTTTCTCCCGGATTGTATCGTGGATATCCCAATGAAAAATCAATGGCAAAGGGGTAGCCTGTTTGCCATGTGAAAACCGTGTCCGCGCCGGTAACGTTGAAGTGCCCACGCATGGCCAAAATTACGAATTTTGTTCGCGTGTTCAAGTCCCGAGTTAATGAAAGGGCGGCATCGACGTTTCTCATCTTACCGCTGCTCATGGTAAGTCCAAGTCCGAAGAAGATTACGCCGAAGTTGCAGTTGATCATCACGTCGGCAACTTCTTCCAGATATTCGACTGGAATCCCAGCGACCTTATCAACGTCAATCTCTTGGTCACGGATTAAGGCTCTGAAGACTTGAAAAAGCTCATAATCCTTATTCGGCTCAACTTGGATGAAGTAGTCGGCTATTTCGGCTGACCTTGTTCTTCTGACGTCGACGACTACTAGTTTTCGTCCTTCTTTGAGAAGTGCAGGAAAAGGCTCTTTTCTGATAGTGAGCGGTGTTGACGTTTTTTCAGTGGCGTAGACTCGCCGAATTGCACTTCCAATCTTCTTCCTAGCCGTTGAGGCTTTAACCTTGCTCAGGTAGCCTTTCCATTCGCTCTTCTCAAACCTTCCCTCTGCAAAGTTCGTGTAGCGTTCAATGTGTCTTGGATGAGAACTCCAAGGGTTGCTTCCCCAATAAATCACCAAATCCGCCCGGTGCCGAACCTGCCCAAGCGTACAAGTCGAAATTCCCACATCCTGAACACTCAACTCAGAAGGGCCATGGCAAATCGTTGAAGTGTTATCGATCAATCCACCAACTTCCTCAGCTAGTTCAAGACCAACTCGTATGGTTTCACAACTTGTCGAACTCCAACCGTACAAGAGCGGATAGTTTGCTTCAGCAAGGATCTTAGCCGCCTTCTCTATTGCTTCTTCAAACGAAACCTCGACAAGTTCACCATTCTTTCGGACAAGCGGTTTCAGAAGCCGGTGTCCACAAAAACCCAGGAACTTCGATTCACACATGGCACAGCCATTCTTGACCTTGGCTATTTTTCCATCTTGAATAGTCAATTCTATATCGTCGCACAAACATCCGCACACTGGACACGTGACCGCTTTGACAACAGGCATATTACTCCGTCCCGAATTGCTCCTTGAGAAGCTCTGTCAAGCTTAGAACTGATTTATCAGGAGAGGGAGTGACTTCTGCTGGGATCCCCTTCAAAGAGGGCATTCCGACGCTGTCTGTTTCGGGATCAACGATCGCGTTTGCCCATGGACCATAAGGAATGAATATCACGCCAGGATGCGGAGCTCTCAATGATTTCAATGCCTTAAGAACCACTGAGCCATACTCCGTTGAAACCGAAATATTGGTATTTTCCTTAATGGCAAGCCTCTTTAGATCTTCAGGGTCGATGTAGCAGATTGAGACGCTATCTACGTACTCTTTTGAGGCTTTTCCCTGCTCCTTCCCAACGCCCTGCTCTATCGTCCGTCCAGTAAGCAATGTGACTCGGAGCTTCAGCTTCTCCATCAGGTGACCTCAGTCTCCTTATCCTAAGGAATAGTGCCACCCTTAAATCTTCACACATAATCTGTTGGTCCAGAATGTATCATGCGACTCAGTTGAAATTTTCAGATTCCATTAGCAAGACTTTTAAATCGAGACAAGTTACCGCTGTGGTACTTTAAGGCAAGCCAATTAGATAGCAGATTGGTGGAAACATGATTATTGATGTTGAGGGTCTGGTGAAACATTACGGTCAAGTCAAGGCAGTTGACGGCGTCTCCTTTGGCGTTGAGGAAGGAGAGATTTTTGGACTTCTGGGTCCTAATGGTGCTGGCAAAACAACATTGATGGAGATTCTCTGTGGATTGAGAAGATTTGACGAAGGGAAAGTTACTATTCAAGGATTCGATCTGATCAAGAACTCTTACAAGGTCCGCAGCTTGATCGGATTTTGCCCTCAAGAAACGTTGCTTTATGACTTGCTAAGCGTGCGTGAAAACCTTTCTTTTTCTGCCTCACTTTATTCGCTCAGTCGCAAGAAGTTCAAGGAACGGGTAGAGTTCTCTGCGAAAGTCCTGGGTGTCGGAGAGTTTCTAGACAGAAAGGTTCAGCAGTTGTCAGGTGGAATGAAGAGGCGTGCAAACCTTGCAGCATCAATTATCCACGACCCGCCCATAGTGATTTTGGACGAGCCTACTGTTGGCTTCGACCCCACGATCAAAAGAGAGTTCTGGGAACTGATCAAGAACCTCAAGAGCGATGGAAAAACCGTCCTTCTGTCCACGCACGACATGTACGAAGCTGATGAAATCTGTGACAAAGTCGCAATTATGGAGAGAGGGAAAATCGCGGCACTTGACAAACCTCGCACGTTGAAAGAGACAATTGGAGGAGAACCTGCAATACACGTGAGAGTCAAAGATTTACAGGCGAAGAAAGCACTGGCAATTCTTAAAGAATATGGAGGCATACTAAGAGACGACGAAATTCAGATCTCATCGAAGAATCCATGGGAAACGATGACCGAAGTGACAAACAAGCTAGCTTCTGAAGACGTTTTGGCTGAAAAAATCGAGGTCGTAGAGCCAACCTTGGAAGATGTATTCATGAAACTAAGCGGTAGAAAACTTACGGAGGTTGAACAATGAACTCAATAATCGGAATAGCCGTTAAGGACATCAAGACGTTTTTTAGAGAGAGAGGAACAATCTTCTGGACCATAGCTTTCCCAGTCCTCATAATGTTATTGTTTACGGCAATTTTCGGAAGAGACATACCGTTCAACGCAAACATAGGAATAGTGGATTACGATCATGATCAGTACGGTATATCCACAGGCATAGTGACTGGACTCAACAGCACAGGATTCTTCACTGTGAAGAATTTTACAGACAAAACTGAAGCGCTGAAGGAGCTTAACACGTCAAGCGTTCGTGCAGTCATCACAATTCCCCAAAACTTCACATTTAATCTTACCATGGGAATACCTGCACAAACGTTGATAGCTGTGGACGAAACTAACCCAGACGTGGCACGGCTTGTCAGAGACGGAATCAAAACCTTCTTCTCAGAATACTACAAGACGCTCTATTACAATCAAACCGGCATGAACTACACTGAACCTATATCCGTGAGTGAGGAACAAACGGTGGCACATGAACCAATAGGCTACAAGGAAAACATCGTCCCAGGCATGCTGACCTATCCGCTCTTGTTCTCAAGCATGGTCGTCGCCACAGGCGCAATTGTTTTTGAAAGAGAAAAAGGAACACTCAAGAAAATCAGAGCCTCACCCATCCGCCCCATAAACGTGCTTTTCGGCAAAACCTTGGCCGCACTATTCCAAACAGCTATATCAATTCTCATCATGTCGGTCTTGGCTGCAACTCTACTTGCCCCAAAACTGAACTGGAACATCCCGTTGCTGGTTCCAATACTTTTCTTGGGTTCAATGAACGGAATAGCCCTTGGCCTAATAATATCTTGCATCGGGCGAGCTCCACAAGAAGCGTCAAATGCAGCCACGACAATGGGCATTGTGCTTCAATTCTTCACAGGGATGTACTTCCCGATTGAGTATCTGCCAACATACCTTCAACAATTCGGCCGCATCATACCAATGACCTATGCAGCCCAAGCACTGAGAGATATAATGATCCGCAACGCAACGCTGGAGGACCTACTCCTGCCAATCGCAACGCTGACTTTCACAGCAGTCATCCTATACGCTGTTGGCGTTCTCCTCTACAGAAGATGGGTCGAAAAATAACAACTAGGGCCTATACCCACCGAGAACACACAAACTCAAAGCTGCAGCAATAATATCAGCGGTCGTGCCCGGATTCAAAAGATTACTTGCTTTCCTTAGCTGTTGATCGAAGTTGTTGAGGCTTTCCTTTCCACGAGAAGTTCCAAGTCCACCAAGCTCCAAAATCTCCCTAGCCTTCGACGAAATCTCTCGGGCTTTTTCAAGGCTTGTTTTTCTGGCTATAAATGTGTCCGGACATTCCACTAGGACTTCCAAGAAAACCTGAATTATGGCTCTGTTCGGGTCATCCTTATTTCCGAGCTGTTTGGTCAAGCGGGGATAAGCAAGGTCAAATGTTACTGGGTAGTTGTTGACCCATTCGGAACAAATCGTGTCATATTTTTCGGCTATCTTAAAGACTTCAAATAGAGAAGTTTTTTCAGCAAGTATTTGGTTTGTGGATTCTGGATCATTTACATCGAGTTTCGGAGCCTTGCCAAGTCCGCTTGGATTCGCAGTCTTGATAGCCTCATAAACGTTAACAGCATCCTCGGGCGTAGTTGATTCTATGACGAGTTTCAGATTTTCCCTCAACTCTGCAATTTCGTAGATGCCTTTGGCTGGGGTCATTCCGGCAGCAGCCGCAATTGGCGAGACCAATATGACTGTGCCGAGCAGCGTGTTGCCACCGTGTTGCCACGCGCTAATATCCGCCACACACTCCTTTATGGTGTATCCAATGCCAATGTCGCTCAAGCATATTTTCCCCATCGAAACCGCGATCCCTCGTTCAGCCGCGTATTCAAAAGAAGCCCGCGTAGCGACAGCCGAAGCAAGAAAATGTTCATAGTGTGTACTTTCAAAGTTGGTTACCACGCTCACATTTCCAGGCTTGTGAGCGCTGGCTTCCAAAAGAATGGCCAATTCTAGACATTTGGCGATATGTTCTGCCTTGCTGTTCGAATCCATAGGCGAGACTCCGTCACTTGGATCATTATTCCGGAAAGTTTTATTAGCGTTGTGTAAAAGACTACACAGCATTGAAAAATGTGACATTCAATGGTTGAAGAAGCATGGTTCCTAGATACGTTACTAATGTAATACTTTTGGCATTGACCGCCGTATGGGTTGCCTTGACTTTAGCAGTCGCTCCCATCCCTGCTTACCCAATTTTTGGCACACCCGCGCAGGTCACAGTATCGAACATATTGTTTTCCGGTTTGACTTCGCCGTTACTGGGTCCCTTGTGGGGAACACTTTCAGGTTTTGTTTTTGGATGGCTTGTTCCATACTTCAACCCGAATGCATCCATCGGCTTACTTACATTCCTGACTCCCACGATGGCTGCTATTATGAGTGGGCTAGTGTTGTTCAATAGATGGAAGGAGGCAACGCTGGTTCTTGCGGCGGAAATAGCAATATGGTTTGCTCATCCTTTTGCTTGGTACCAAGCGATGCCTCTGATAACATGGCAATATTGGCTGGTGCTGTTCTTCATCGTTGTGCCTCCGATACGAAAATGGATCATCAACGCCATAATTACTCGAAACCCAACCAACTTGCCAGTAGCTCTATGGTGTCTTGCATGGATCGCACGGATAGGAGGCGACGTTGCAACAGGCAACAACATAGGCGTCTGGATAAACAACTGGGGCGTCCCGGAAATGTACCCATTTTGGGCTCCAATGACGATCTATTATGCAATCGCAGACTCTTTGAACTGCCTTGCTGGAGCAATCACGGGCGCTGCAGTGCTTCTCGCTCTGAAAAGAGCCAACATAAGAATACTTGCAATTGATTTTTTGGAAACCAGAATCAGTAAAAACAGAAATAACGTTCCATCCACGTGAGAAGCCAAAAATGAAAGCAAGGGAAGGGGACCTCATCGAAACAAAAACAGGACTGATTCTTGACGTCAAGGGTCTAATCCACCCACCAAACAAGACAGTCGCTTTTCCTCGTTTCATTCCAAATCTCTCAGGAAATCGCAAACGCAAGAACGCCGTATATGGAAAGGTTTACGCCCTTCCTGAACGCTTCAGGTTTCTTGAGCGAAACTTTCCAAGCTATTTGGTACATGACTCTGTTTTTGATGAAACGCTATGCGAGGTTCCGGTAGACGACGTGAAAGAACATTATAAACCAGTCGAGAGACTTCAAGAACTTCGGAGTTCCAAAGACTTGGAGCCGCTTGAAGCTCGGGCTTTGCGATTTGCGGAGCTGTTGAAAGAATCTGCAGGAACAGCGTGGAATGCTATCGGAATTTCTGGTTCGATTCTGGTCGGGCTTCACACGGCAAACTCTGATATTGATCCAGTTGTCTATGGGTCGGAAAACTGCTGGAAAGCGCATTCCGCATTGAAGAGTACATTGAAAGAAGGAAGTGATCCGTTCAAGGCTTATGATCGTGAAGACTTGAAAATTTTGTTCGATTTCCGTTCGAAGGACACTTTTGTTGGTTTTGAGGATTTTGTTCGAACTGAATCGAGAAAGGTCATGCAGGGCAAGTTTATGAGTACGGATTATTTCGTGCGTTTTGTGAAAGACTGGGATGAAGTCGACGAGAAATATGGTGACATTCAGTACAGGAATGCGGGCTATGCGAGGGTCAAGGCTACAGTTGTGGATGATTCTCAATCGATATTCACGCCGTGCAAATACGGTATTGAAGACGTAACAGTGATTGAAGGCGATAAGATTCAGTCAATAGTGGAGATTGCATCCTTCCGAGGCAGGTTCTGTGAACAAGCCAAAATAAGCGAAGTTGTCATTGCACAGGGAAAAGTTGAACAAGTCATTGACAAAAAGCACGATCGTGAATATTTTAGGCTCTTACTCGGCAACAAGCCATCAGATTTTATGATCTTGGCATAAATCAAGTGTTAGATTTCACTTTCAGGACTTGTTGGTAATATTTGGGACAATGAGTTAACGCGATCTGATAGAAGCGCCTTTTATTGGTTTTGACTTCTTCAAGATTTCCCTCAACATAGACAGTCTCGTCCTCCTGTGACTGCATTCGAAACTCTTCCATGTAAGAAACGATTCGCTTGGCTTCGTTGGCTTCCTTTGCTCCGTCCAGAACTTCTGTAGGTTTTATTCCGTAGATCGACGGGATAAAAGAAGCTTCATTGTCTATGGTTATGCGCGCAAGCATTTTGACCCAGCCCTTCTGCACGATTCTTGTGTTTGGATCGTATTCGTTTTGGATTTCTTTCCAATCTTTTACTGGTTCAAACTCCGTTTTGATGACCCGACTGCTTTTTTCGTCGTGGAATAGTGCGTAGATTAGTTTTCTGTGTTGATGCCACAAGAATTCTTTTGGTGTGAGGTTTTGGAACCTCCAACGTTTTCCTCTAATTGTTTTGTCAGTTTCAAACTCGTTCCGTAGGGGAGAAGACTTGTCTCCGTACAGCTCATGCAAGGTTTCACATAACGTAGTAGTGTTTTCTCCGCCGTATATTATGAGATCTATGTCTGAGAGCTTTGGGTGATGGAAACCGTGAAGCATAGAGCCGAAAACGCCGAACCTCTCAATTGGCAAGCCTGAATGTGTCGTAGTGAATTCCAGTACGTTCCTCGTTGCCTCAATAAGCTCGTCTTTGGGTTCTGTTTCAATTAGCTTTTGGAGTTCTGTTTCTGGCTTTTTCACCTGTTGAATATCGCGGAGGTTGACGCCTGTGACTTTCTTTTGGAGTATTTCGTGAAGAATCAGATACTGTGAAAAGTTTTCTTGAATGAACTTCCAGCCTTCGTCCTCGTAGAACTTGTAGAAAACGTGGTTTCCATTGTTTCTGGGAGCCTTTGGGTTGTTTGACTTGAAGATTTCTGCTGGTGCGTACTCGATGTCACATATGTAAGCGTTTGATGGATGTGAATACCCAAAAACTCGGAAGATTATGCCTTCTTTTGATATTATTGCGTCGCGGTCTCTGAGCCTTAGAGGGGACAAATGCTTTCGTCCTCGTTTGTGCCTGTTCCAACGACAATTTGATAGAAGGCTTCGCTTGTTTCAAGGTTTTCGACGCGCTCCAGCATTCCGGAGATCTTGATTTGATCGCCTTTTCGAGCGACGTTTCTGTAGCAGCCAATCATAGAGACTACGAGCTTCGGAATTCTTTCTTTGGGAAGCTCTAAGGCTGTGTTAGATGCTTTACAGTTTTTGATTATGTATGTTGCGGGACGGAACATGGCTTCGCTGTCATCTCTGACCGTACAAGAAAGCTTCACTTGGGTAAGCGGTGTATATTTGTGGAGACCGTATTTTGTCTTGATTTCTTCTGGTTTGCGAATCGCGTTGTACATGAAGATCTTGTCTTTGTATCTTCCCTTGAAGCGTCTGATAGCGTCCAGACGGTTGTTGGACTGATAGGTTAATGTTCCTTCCTTGACTAGCTTGTCTATGGTTTTTTCCAATCTGCGAAAGTTTTCAGCACCGTAAACGACGATGTCTATGTCAGATTTGGGCGTGTGCATGTTCAAAGCGACTGAACCGTGAACTCCAAAATCCTCAAGGACGATTCCAGATTCGTTTGATAATAGGTCGATAAAGTCCAGCGTCATGTTCTGCAAGCTATCCTTTCCTGTAAGCTTAGTCAGAGAACGTAAACATTCTCTTGGAACGTAAACTCTCTTGACGGAACTCAATGGAGCACTTATTACTTGCTTTCCTCTAAAAGGACAATGAAATACATAATCGGGAAAATTGTTGCGAAAAGTCTCAAGAAAAATCTGATAGTTTTTTGAAGTGTAGAGTTTTTCTGCTCGAAAAAGCCTCACTCTTTCGTATTTCCACGTTCTTTCCAAGAAGTCAATGTTGAAAAGTGCTTTGAACTCGGCTGGGACGTATTTGAGAAAGGCGAAGACTCTGTTGTCTGGATGCTCGTATCCGAAGACGTTGAATATGAAATCTTCCTGTGTTACAAATGCGTCTCCGTCTGCGGGAACCCAGCTCTCAAGAGTCGTTCTAAAGCACCATGGTTAGAAGGCGTTGAAATGTTAAAAAGGCTATTGCCTAGAGCCATAACTTTTAAGATTAACCGATGATAGAGGAGTTCAGAGGGGCTGGCTTGAAAGAAAGTTTACATCCGTATGTAGTTTTTCTTCCGTCGAAGCAGAAAACCAAGATTTTAGGGGCAATCTTCGGGTCAAGATCAGCAGTTGATATTTTGAGGTTTTCACTTGGACAAGGCATTTCGAACAAGATTTACCAGAAGGACCTTGTTGCTGAGCTGGATTATTCGAACAAGACAATCATCGAGAACTTGAAGTCACTGACCAAACTAGGTGTTTTGAAAGAGAACATGGAGAAGACAGAAAAAGATAGGCGTATTGTTTGGGTTAAGGCTTATCAGCTTTCAGACGCTGGCAAGTGGTTTGCGTTGCTGCTTGCTGAGGAGAAGGACTTGTCTCAGACTGAAAAAGCGGATATACTGCAGAATCTTTTCACTGCATATGTAAGATGGGTGAAGAACGTCTCGGAGAAGCTGCAGATAGACAAGAAAACGTTGGAAGAAATCTTCGCGAGAGAGATGAAAAAGCGGAGGACTGAAGGTTGGAGACGACAGTCATAATTGTGGTGGGAAGCAAAAAGTCTGGGAAAACGACGACGATAGAAGCTTTGACCAGAGAGCTTGTGAAAAGAGGTTTCAAGGTTGCAGTAGTCAAGCATGTTTCGGAGCCGAACTTTACGATAGATACGGAAGGAAAGGATACTTGGAGGTTTGCTCAGGCAGGGGCCAAAACTGTCGTTCTTGTATCATCTAATGAATTGGCTACAATAGAGAAGACTGATGGAAAAGAGTTGTCGTTGGACATGATTTTGAGGAAATGTGAGGGTATGGATATAGTCTTTTTTGAAGGGTTAAGAAAGCTTGTGGGCAAAAATAAGGACATTCATAAGATTGTGGTTGTGAGATCCGCTGAAGAAGCTTTGGAAGCTTTGAAGAATTTTGCGCCTATACTGGCTTTTACAGGGACTTACTCGACTGAGTCTTTGGATCTGACTGTGCCCTATGTGGATTTGCTCAAGAATCCGAAGAAGCTTGCCGACATCGTCGAAAGCGTTGCCAAGAAAAAAGGTTAGCAGTTTTGTTGGTGAGTGGGGCTCGGAGATATTTTTTGAGGGGGAGAAAGGAGAATTCTCAAAAAGTATGACTGTTTCTCCGAGCCTTTCCACCCAACTTTTCTGTTGCTTTTGTTTCATCATCTCCATGTTTTAGAGTGCTTTGAAGGCTTCAAACCATCTGTGGTAGAGTGAGAGCATGTCTAGGGATACGCTTGGTTTTCTTTCTTCAAGTGTCTGTCTGAAATCGTCCATCGTCAACAATCTGGGTTTGGCTTGTTTGTTGTTGGCTTGGCCGGTTTCGAAGAATTCGCCGATGAGTTTTAGCTGTGCGGATTGGCAGACATCACGTATGTCGCTTCCTGAGAAGCCTTCTGAGATTCTGGCCAACTCGTGCAGGTCCACATCAGTGGTGAGCTGCAATATGCTCGTGTAGAGTTTGAACATCATCAATCTTGTGTGGTGATCGGGAAGCGGTACAAGTATTCTCTTCTGAAACCTTCGTATGAACGCCCAGTCCAAGTCCCAAGGCTTGTTTGTGGCGCCGATGACGTAGATGTGGAGGTTTTTGCCTTTGTCGACTATGCCGTCCATTTCTTTGAGGAATTGGTTGCGGACGCGTATTTCTCCGCCTACTTCGTTTGAGTGCTTGCCCATGAGGGAGTCTAGTTCGTCGATGAAGACGATTGAGGGTTTTCCTTCTTGGGCTGATTTTCTGATTGAGCCGAAGAGTTTGGCGACGTTTTGTTCGGCTTCGCCTAGCCATTTGGACATTATTGAGGCTGCGTCTATTGAGACGAATGTGGCGTCTATTTCTGTGGCTACTGCTGCGGCTAGCAGGGTTTTTCCGCAGCCTGGTGGTCCGAACAGGAGGATTCCTCTGGGCCAGCCTAGCGGGAATAGGTCGGGTCTTTGGACGGGGTAGACGATGGCTTCTTTTACGGCTTTTTTAGCTGGGTCGAGTCCTACGACTTCTTCCCATTTTACGTTTGGTTTTTCCATGACTATGAGTTCTTCGTAGCTAGATTTTCCGCCTTGGGTGGTTTTGCCTTCGCCTTCGGCACAGTTGGTTTCTGCTGTTCTTGGTTCAGTTGGCATCAATGCACCTTGAAGGGCTTTTATTCGTTCTTGGTAGGCTATTGCTCTCTGTATGTAGACCTTGTTTAAGCCATATTCTGGGTACAGTTGGGTTAGTTGAAGTAGGCTTTCTATGGCTTTCTGGTACATCGTTATGGCCATGCCTTTTGAGCCTTGCTTGTCGAGGCGAACGGCTTCCAACGCGTAGTTGGTTGCGTTTTTCTCTAGCTCTTGTGAAGCGCTCATAGTTATCTTTTTTTCTCCTATTCGCTTGTTTGAACTTCGATCTTTATTTTGCCCTTTGTTCCTAGGCTTTGGAGGGCTTTTTCGATTTCCTCATGTGAGGATTTCAAATCTGATGAACAACGGGTTAAGTCGATTTCTCCGTTGCTTCTTTTAACATAATCGAGAAGCACATCTTCTAGTGAAGGCTTCTCTATCATTAACGAGATTTCTTGAATTTGGGCTTTCTTATAAGAAATGAGGGTTTGGGAAGAGTTTTCATTTGACCCTTCCGCATCTTCACGGCCGATTACCTGTGAGCAATTGGCCGTTAGGGCAACCATCTCTTTCAACGTGGTTTGCTGGATTTCAGGAGCTTTCGGTGTAGCGGGCGGTTCTGGGAGAGTTTCAGAAAGCCTTTGTTCCAAGAAGCCTGAGACTTCTTTGAGGATTTCTTCTCCGTCTGGTGTTTTTCTGCCTACTGGGATTATTGTTTCGTCTGCTGTTAGCTTTGTTACGTAGAGTGTTTCGCTGATTGTTTCGTTGACTTTGCTGAGTTCAGAGGAAACGTCTGGCAGGACGTTGAACAGTTCTTGGGAAACGCTTTGCAGTAGTCTTAGGGCGGGTTTGAGGTCTGTGACTACGTCGGATAGTTCTTTTATGGTTTCGAGTCTGAGGATGACTCGTTCGATGGCTAGTTCGACGTTGTAGAGGAATTTTATGAGTTTTCGGACTTCGGCGACTTCGTTTGCGAAGATGGTGGCTTTTTCCTTGTTTTTGTTGTTGAGTGCGCTGATGCATGTTTGGAATAGGATTTTGTCTCTTTCTTTCAGTCGGTAGGTTGTTTGTTGGAGTTTGTTGCGTTGAACTCTGAGTGTTTGGACTGATTTTTGGACGGTTTCATTGAGCGGTGGAGGTTCTGAATGCAAAAGATTTTTGATGGTTTTTCCCTCCGCCCGCTACCTTTTGTTTTGGCTATATACCTGTTTTTCCGATTTCTTTCACGTATACGACTACTGGCGGTTCTGGGAGTTCAGGAGATGTGTAAACGGTCGTGGAGCTTTTTGTGACTGGCTCCTTAGGCTTGTTTACGGTACCTGCGAAAGCTACTGGCTTGTCGCCCAACACGATGTTGGAAACTTTTTGCTTTGTGACCTCCAAATCGCTTTTTTCCAGGTGAATGGTTTTAAGGTTATCTTGGAGTATGGTGAAGGCTGTTTCGTAGTATCGGTCGTCCAGCTTTCCTATTTCGTGTTCGATTTCAAGGTTTACGATTGCATAGTTTAGGGCTTTGATTTCTTCGGCGCATTTGTTGATTTCTCCGTCCAAGTCTCCCTGAAGAGTTTGGGCGTCGCTTTTGAGTTGGGTGAGTGCTCCGTCGAAGGCACTGTGTAGTTCGCTGTAGAGTTCGGGTGAGATTTTCTTTTTCGAGTTTAGGTCTGCGAGGGCTTGATCTTTTCGCCATATGAGGGGGATTTGATCGCAGAGGGTGGATGCGGCGGATTTGATTTTAGAGAGAAGGATTATGTCGACACCATCTACTTTAAGGTGCTCAACTGTGTGTTTTGTGAATTTTCCGTCGCCTTTTTCCACAAAGACGGCGTCGTATTTTCCGCTTGGAGTTACAGCAAAAGATGCAATTTTGCCGACTACTCGGCCATATTCGTCTTTAATTTGTTTTCCGACAGAAAGAAAAAGGTTGGGGTTTTGTGACATTTTCTTTTTCTCCTTTCATGTTTACGAGCTTTCGGTGGACGATTTCTCGCCTATTGAGGCTGTTGGGATTCCTGGCATTCCTGGTGGCAGGTCTGGGAACTTCTCTTTGATTCTTTGTTCGGCGACTGTTGAGGCTTCGGTGAGAATTTTGGCGGCGTCTTCGTTTACGCTGTCGAAGTTGAGTGTCATTCCTGAGCCTTGTCCGGCTTCGATCATTATTCCGCTGAGCATGTTGCCGATTTCGCCGAGTTCGTTTTCTGCTTCGGGGAAGACGCTGACTAGTCCGGCTCTGACGGATCTTAGGACTCCTACTGCAGGTCCTAACGTGGAGACTACGTCTCCGAGTTCTGATACGGTTCGTAATCTTAACACGATCTGTTCAAGTGCGAGTCTTGCGTTTATGATTAGGCGTTCCATCTTGCGGATTTCGGCTAGTTCGCTGGCGAAGACGTTTGCGCGGGCTGTGTCATGTTTTGTGTAGGCGTCGACGATTCTTGCGAATATTGTTTTGTCTCTTTGGCTGAAGCGTTCAGTTGCTTGATCGAGCTTTTGTACTTGGAGTTCGATGCGTCTGACGGCGAAGTCCAGTCGTGGCCTGAGTGGGCCTGGCGGCTTCACTGCTTCCTGTATGCGCTTTGTGAAAGGTTGCTCTTCTCTTCTTGTTTCCCACTTTTTCGCGAATCTTTCTGACAAATTAGTTACCTCCAAAACAGAAAGGTTGCGGGGAACAATCTTATACATTGTTAATATGGTGAGAATATGCACGTATATATGTAGGACTATACGTGTGTTTAGAAATGGCTTTGGGCTTTAATTCATTAATTAAAAGAGTACGGTGCTGGTTTTGGGGTTATAGACAAAAATTTGTAGGTTAGACTAAAAAGAAGCTTAGGATGGATTGCTAAGCAAAAGGGTGAAACAACATGAATGATAGGATAAGGATTTTCGCGTTTGTAGCCCTATTGGGGTTCGCTGCGGGCATAATTGCTCAACTTAGTGCTGACTACGTGATTCCTTGGCTGATGGAGGTCTTGCCAGCGTTGGTTCAGATACGGTTTGTGGTTTCAGGGTTTGCAGGTGCTTGTCTGACGCTTGTCATGGTCAGTGTATGGGCGTACATAAGCGGATCACAAGAACGCTAACTCCCTTCCCCCTCTCCTTTCTTTTCCCATAAGTTTTCATAGAGTTTGTTTTGCAAAAGGCTATTATGCTAAAAACCCGCCAATAGACACTACATCTCAGGGTTTTTCAATTGCGATGCTTTGTTTTGGACTCAGGAGCGGAAAAAGATGTCATCCGCGGAAAGCGTACTCGTACCTCGATTTCTTCATAGTCCATTAGAACGATAACCAATTTGAGATTTCAACCTTTTGGTTTGCTACGTATCTGAGAAATAAAAATGGTTCCTGAGCCGACATTCCGAAGCAATAATTGAAAGATTAGTACTAATAACTGTTAGCCATATGTCACAATGTGCGAACATCGTTTTCACCTGATCTGTGTTTTTCGCGAGTCCTATTTTAGGCTGCGTCCAATATAGCTGCAAATTGATTTCAAAACGACGAGTGCATGCCAAGCCGCTGATACTGAAGCAAGGAATGCTGCGTCATAGACAATCTGAGCTATTATACTATTTAAACCCAAAAACTCATGCTCCAACTATTGACAAGAGAACCAACTTCCACGTTTTTCAAACGATTAACTCTTAAACAGCTTCCGTCTTTCTCTAAAGTAGTAGATTAGCCAGAAGACAGCCAAGACAAGCCCACACGGGATTGTAATTTCCATTGCCGTGAGCAATCGTGCTTTGGAAGCCACAGTTCGGAACCATTGGATCTCTACAGAGAATTCCAATATGTCTGTTTGACTTGGGTTAACGAAAATAAGAGTGGCGTTCGTAACTTTCGTGGGCACATACTCGATTTCTGTATGTCCAATAGGCACCTGCTGATAGAAAGCTATATTGCTCGTATGTTCGTTTTTGAAACTTTGGAAAATCGACATGTTGAGTTGGCTTCCGGGATAGCTGTTGTTGAGCCATTCAAGAATGTATGCTCCGCTCAGCTCAAACACGTACACGTCCACAGTTCCGTTGGTTATAAGATCAACGTGCATGCCTAACTGCGGGCCGAATACGTCTGATTGATGAACGGTGAAGGTTTCAGGCTGCATGAACCATGAACCCACGCGATACAGGGTTCCAGTGACGTTTTCTGGAATGAAGTACACAGGAACCAGAGCCAACCCCACTGTGATGACGATTACGCCAATTCTGCCGAGAAGATTAGTCCAGCGGTTCACAGGTTTAGCCTCCGGCTGAAGAAATAATAGCACAACGACAGAACAATTGCTACCGCGAGATATCCTGCTCCGACGTAGGCAAGCACCTCCTCGATGGTAGGTGCCCAGATGATTTCACCTGTCAATTAGGCGGCGAACGCACCATAATGGTACTGCAGAGCTATTGAAGGATTGAAACCGGCCAGCATCTGCAGCGATAATGCCGAACGCGTGGCCATACTGATGAACAATGCAATACTCTGAAGTATGCTAATCGCAAAATAGATCACGATGCCTAGAACTATCCCCAGGCCGCCTTTCCTAATCAACAATGTGGCGAACAAGATTATAGACGCCAGTAAGAGTGGAAAACTCAGATTTGCTGCATAAGTAAGGACCACCGTGCCCATGTAGGGCAGGATCATATCGGGAGCCAAAATGATCAAAGCGAAAATTTGGATACCTAAAAGCACAAGCAACGCGACACCTATTGCCGAAAGAAGCTTGGCAGTGAGGATGGCACGCCTCTTCAATGGGTATGAGAAAATGGTTTGAATCGTGCCTTTTTCGATGTCGTTTCCCAAGCCATAGGCCACGTTCTTGAAGACCAGAATCATGAATATAAGAATTGGAAAACTCGTTATCGAAGTCACAAGCATGTATACAGATTGCTCCTCCGAAGCTGTTGGCATAATAGAATCGATATTTGCAAAAGCGAAAGTGCCTAAGGCATATAGAAAAGCAAAGAATTCCAACAAAGGAACACGATAATCTTCTTGAAGCGACGAAGCAAACAATTCTAGGAAAGGTTTGCCTTTGGTTTTGTTCATCTATTTCACTTCTCCTTTTGTGACAACTAGCCTGTACAACTCGTCCAGCGAAGCACTGCCAGTTTCAATCCCGAGAATCTTGGCTCCAACTTTCTTCGCCAGCGCTGGCACATCTTCGTACAGTTTTTCCTCAGCTCCCTCAGCAACTTTGACGTTTATTCCTCGTGAATCATCATCCACTGCCTGTGCATAGGGAAGCTCTCTGACTGATTGAGCCAGAGCTTCAGGTTTGTCTGTGGAGATTCTCAGAGTTCGCGCCGTGAACTTATCATAGAGTTCAACGAGATTCCCGCTCGCCAGAACCTTTCCGTGACTGATTATCGCCACCGAGTCACAGACTCTGCTCAGTTCAGGTAGAATATGTGAAGAAAGCAAGAAACTGGCGTTTTCCTCTTTGTGAAGTTTCACAACTAAATCCAAGAGGTCGCTTCGAGCCTGTGGGTCAAGATTCGCAGTCATCTCGTCAGCCACGATGAGCCTAGGTTTATGGATCAGCGCATGTGAAATAGCGAACTTTTGCAGCATGCCTGCCGACAATGCCTTGATTTGTCTATCCCAGGCATCTTGCAGATTGACCCTCTTGAGAACTTCCAGTGCTCTGTTTTCAGGCATGCCGAAGATTCTGCAAACTCGCTTCAAATAATCCAAAGCTTTCTGATGCGCTGGAAAATAGGCTTTCTCATGTACAACTCCTATGAGTGTTCTGATTTTCGGGTTATCCCATGGAGCCTGGCCAAAGACCTCAACCTTGCCGCTGTTAGGTTGGAGTAAGCCTAAAATGATCTTTATCGTGGTCGTCTTGCCTGCACCGTTAGGCCCGATCAAGCCCATAATCGAGCCTTCCTCAACCTGTAGGTCAAGCTGATCGACAGCAACAACTTTTCCATACTTCTTTGTCAACCCCGTGGCTTGAACTAGAAGGCGGGGCATAAGGCATCGAAGATTAAGCTTGTTGTAGTGTATATAAAAGGCTTTATTCAATCTACCTAAAGACCTTTTACTGTGAAATGACAAAGCAAATCAGATTGTTCCTGGAGGCTGCGGCAAAATGTGCGGAATAGTTGGGTTTACTCTGATGAGACCTGTACCAACTTCCATAGTCTTCAAAGTGCTCGAAAAGCTTGAAGTTCAGCAACTTCCACAAGAACCAAGACCCGTCGGAGGCTACGGAGCAGGCTTAGCCATCCTCCGAGATGACGGAAGTATTGTTATTGAGAAAATTGGAAAAGTGGGTTCTGCCTCGCCAGCAAAACAACTGGCAAAAATGGTCAACATTAACGAAGCATCTGTTTTGATCGGACATGTGCGAATGCCGAGTCCAGAGTTTATGACCACAGCGAAATTCAAAGAAACAGCACAGCCGTACATTGTCCAGCGAGATCCAAAACTAACCATTGTGTCAGTTCACAACGGCAAAGTGGAAAACTACAAGAAGCTCAGAGCAAGACTCGGAAAAGCCCATGTTTTTGAGTCTGAAAAAGTTGAGCTTATCGATTCAGAAGTCATCCCTCATATCTTTGAGGAATTACTAAATGAAAAACAAGACAATGATGCAGCTATGCATGCGCTTTTCTGTGTATTGCAAGGCTCAAACACGATCGCCTTGCTGCAAGTTGAGGAAGAAAACAGTTTCTTACATGTCATGCACAGGGGCAAGACTCGAGGATTGACTGTTTGGACAAACGAGAAGAAAGAGCTTGTCTTCTGTACAAGAAAAGGACCATTGCTTGAAGAATTTAGCGATATGCTCAGAGAGGGAAAGTTTAGAGAGAAAATCTCTATCGCATATCATGAAGACGTGGGATTCAAGCTGTCTCATCCTTTGGCTTTGAGGTAAAAGGATAAACCCTTCAAGAATCCTATAGTTTTTGGCAAACTCCAATGAGCAAGCAATCTTCAGATGCTAATGTTTTCGGTTCTCTTGCTAGGCTAGTGCGTGAGGCTCTGACTGAGCTGGGCTTTTCAGAGCCGACGCTGCCTCAGGTTTTGGCTTTTCCGCCGATTTTGGCTGGGGAGAATGTGCTTTTGATTGCACCTACGGGCAGTGGTAAAACAGAGGCGGTGCTTCTGCCAATATTCTCGAACTTCATCCAGCAGAGAGATGAAAAGGGCATTTCCATAGTTTACATTACGCCTCTTCGGGCTTTGAATCGCGACATGCTGAGGCGCTTGAGTTTTTGGGCTTCTCGTTTGGATGTTTCGGTTGAGGTTAGACATGGCGATACTGAAATGAAGCTTCGGAGGAGGCAGGCTGTTTCGCCGCCTCAGATGCTTGTCACGACGCCTGAGACCATGCAGGCTATTCTGCCGGGCTCAAGGATGAGGCAGCATCTGAGCCATGTCAAGTATGTTGTTGTGGATGAGGTGCATGAACTGGCGGGTGACAAGCGCGGGGTTCAACTCACAGTAGCTTTTGAACGTCTTCGAGAGGTCGTGGGGAAAGAGTTCCAGAGAATAGGTCTATCGGCGACTGTGGGCAATCCTGACGAAGTTGCCAAGTTCATAGCAGGAACAGATAGGAACATTCGAATTGTCCAAGCTTCGTTGCCGAAAGGATACAGTTACAAAGTGGAAAACCCAAATCCGGGTGACACGGATTATGATTTGGCTAGGAAGCTGAGGACTTCGCCTGAAGCGGCTGCTAGGATAAGACGCATTCTGGAGCTTGTGGACAACCACAAGTCAACGCTGATCTTCGTGAACAGTAGACAAAATGCGGAGATGCTTGGCTACAAGTTCACTCAATTAGGTAGAGCGGATATTGCGGTTCACCATGGCTCCTTGTCGAAAGAGGAAAGGGTGCAGATCGAGGACGAGTTTAAGGCTGGAAAGTCAAAAGCCCTGGTTTGCACTAGCACCTTAGAATTGGGCATTGACATCGGCAATGTGGATTTGGTCGTTCAGTATCTCTCGCCAAGACAAGTAACCAGTCTAATTCAGCGGGTTGGGCGTAGTGGTCATCG
>Ga0315279_10000332_pt1 | contig 98932 bp, 102 predicted proteins | sample YL17G06_20_MG_FD_203694 | JGI IMG/M metagenome (GOLD analysis project Ga0315279, IMG submission 203694) | Sediment microbial communities from Yellowstone Lake, YNP, Wyoming, USA - YL17G06_20 | ecosystem: Environmental > Aquatic > Freshwater > Lake > Sediment | place: USA: Wyoming | collected... | reverse complement strand
AAGAGCAGGAGAAAACGCGCAGTGAGGCCTACAGCGGCTTAAGGCAGGACCTCGACCAGGTAAGTCGTGACAACCAGCAAGCCTTCTTAAGCCTGGCCAAGACTACCTTGGAAGGCCTGCTCAGCGAGGCCAAGGCTGATATGGGAAAGAACAAACAGGAAATCGAATCCGCGATCAAGCCTCTGAAAGAATCCCTGACTAAATACGAACAGCTTACCAAAGAGCAGGAGAAAACGCGCAGTGAGGCCTACAGCGGCTTAAGGCAGGACCTCGATCAGATAAGTAAAGATAGCCAGATATTTAAGAAAGAAGCGGAAAATCTGGGTAAGGCACTGAAAAAAATCGAGAATGCCGTTAAGGCAAAACAGAAAGATGATGTTACTACAATAGAAAAGATTCAGGATATCGGCCCTATCGTAATCGTTAATGAAGAGAAGCCATTAGAGAAAATAGAAAATCCGATAGAGGAGAAAAGAGAGAGCCAGGAACTTGTTTAGGCGTGTATTTTGAGCGACAAGGGGTGTTGGATGCAGACATTTGATGCGCTATCAAGAAGAGCCAGTGTAAGAGAGTATCAGTCCAAGCCGGTTAGCAAGGGCCTGATTGAGAAACTGGTGGACGCGGGAAGGCGCGCCCCCACAGCCAGGGCGGTTGAGCCGTGGGAGTTTGTAGCGGTTACCGACAAGCAAATCCTTATCCGGCTTGCTGAGATAGCTGATACCGGAAGTTTTATAAAAGATGCCGCTGCCTGTATAGCCGTGTTTTGCCGGGATACTAAATATTACCTTGAGGACGGTTGTGCGGCTACGGAAAATATCCTCTTAGGAGCAGCGGATTTGGGTTTAGGGGCGTGTTGGGTTGCCGGTGATAAAAAGCCTTACGCGCAGGAAGCGGCTGAACTTTTAGAAGTTCCCGCCGGATTCAAATTAGTCAGCCTGATATCGCTGGGTTGGCCAAGGCAGGAACCCGCGCAGATTAAGAAGCGCGGCCTAAAAGAGATGATGCACTGGGAGAGGTTTTAAAGCAGGGTGGCTAAAAAACGCGCATTAAAATGCACTACGGTAATCTTTGATATGGACGGTGTTATTACCGACACCATGCCTTATCATTTTGACGCCTGGGCTTGTGTATTTCTTAAGGCGGGTATTAAGGTCAATTGTTATGATATATACTGCCGGGAGGGCCAGGACGGCTTAAGCACGGTAAAGGAGATATTCAGAGAGCACGACCGGCAATTCAGCCTTCCACAGGCAAAGCAGCTTCTCTCGCAAAAGGAAGATTTATTCAAGCGCATCGTAAGGCCGCGTTTTATTAAGGGCTCCCGGCGGTTTATAAAATACCTCAAACTGCAGGGGTTTAAACTCGCGCTGGTCACCGGTACTTCCCGTCATGAAGCAAAAAAGATATTGCCCGATGAATTATACCGGTTGTTTGACGTAACTATTACTGCCAGCGAGATTAAAAAGGCCAAGCCGAATCCCGAACCGTTCCTCAGGGCGCTCAAATCGCTTAAGATTTCCCCTTGCCAGGCAGTGGTCATAGAAAATGCACCCTTTGGCATAGAGGCGGCTAAAAGGGCAGGCTTATTCTGCATTGCGCTGCAGACGTCTTTGCCTAAGGGTTACCTCTCAAAGGCAGATATTATATTTAAATCTTTTGCCGAATTGGAAGAGAAGGTAAGTTTCGTAAACTTTAGTTGACCAGGAAGGATTATGGATTTTTATAAGAAGGTAGAAGGAATTGTCGATAAAGACCGGCGCTACCTGCCTGATGTCTACGAGTTTGTGATGCAGGCGCTTTTGTTCACGCAAAAGCAGCTAAGGCGGGAAGGTCATTTAACTGCCCGTGAGCTTCTGGACGGCATCCGGGAACTGGGATTAAACCAGTATGGGCCGATGGTCAAAACCGTGTTCAGCCGTTGGGGAGTCAAGACCACAGGAGATTTCGGGGAGATTGTCTTCAATATGGTGGAAAACGGACTGATGGGTAAGACCGATAATGATTCCCGCGAGGATTTCCAAGGTGTATACGATTTTGATGAGGCATTTGACGTAAAGGACAGGTTCAGATTGGACAGGTGAGCTATGGCAAGATTAAGGCTGGATGACGACGGATATTGTTTTGCCTGTGGCAAGAACAATCCCCAGGGGTTGAAGCTGGAATTCAGCCTGGATAAAGAAAATTGCCTAGGCACGCAGTTTCGCTTTACTAAGGAACATCAGGGATACAAGGATATAGCGCACGGAGGCATCATCGCCCTGATATTGGATGAGGTAATGGGCAATCTCTGCTGGAGGCTGGGTAAGAATACCATCGGCGCTCAGCTAGAGGTGCGTTTTAAACATCCTACCCCTGTCGGCTCAATGCTCTATTTCAAAGGCTGGATAGAAAAGGAAGAAAAAAATATTGTCTACATGAAGGCAGAGGCGAGAAACAAGGAAAAGGTAGTCGTAGCTTTTGCCCGCGGCAAGGGAGTTAGGCTTAAATACTAATGCCCAAAGGGGAGAAAATTAAGAACCCCTAGTAAAGTAATCAGAAATCAAAGCCGAGCGAGATGCTCGCAGCCTTTTCGTCAAAGAAGTGGTATTCCAGGTTAAGTTTAAGGTTTTTGTTTATCCAGAAGTCGCTTCCCAATACCAATCCCCAGCTATCCAGTGATTTATATCTCTTCCGGTTGGCCGCGTCTATCCAGCGGATTAAGTCGTAGGTTGCGTATTTAAACCCTAAATACGGCTGAAATTGTTTGATGCGCACTGAAGCTAAGCAGGAGCCCTGCCATTCATCGGCTACCGCGGTGTATCTGCCGGCGGTTGTCTGCACGCGTTTGGGGTGGACGCTGATATGCTGGAAGCCGGCGACAATTTTTGCCGCTTCATCTTCAGTCTCCCACAGCCGCAGCCGGAAGCCATAGGCGCCGGCAAAGCTCGTAGATAAATCCTGGTCACCGTATTCGCTGTCTTTATAGGTTATCTTGCCAGAGCCGCCTTTCAAATCAATACTTAACCAGTCAAATAGCCCGTAGGAAAACATCAGGAACTGGTCGGGATTCTTAATCCTGCCGAGGCTATTTTGCAGTTTACGCTCCATCAGGAAATTATATTCTATGCCGCAGAACCACTTTTTCTTTTTCGGCATATGCGTTCCGTAGCAGGGGGCTGCCTGGCCGCTAGCGGCAGCGATTAGGATAAAGGCGGCAATAATCACCAAGGCCTTCTGATATTTTTTCAGCATAATGATATATTTTAGCAAAAAAAATATCCCTGTCCATTAGTTTGTGAAGGATTCTCAGGAAATCTTTTCAGCGGATCCCTGCCTGCCGGAAAGCAGCGGGTCCTGTCTTGGGCTTGTTCTCGCAGCAACCCTATGCAATACGGGTTGATTTTATGTGTTTCGGGCACAATGCATTAGTCCGCCTACGGCGGACAGCGCGAGAACGAAACACATAAAATCAATCGGATTGAGTATGCTGCCGGTCTGCTAAAAATACTTGATTTGGGCAAGGGGTAAGAGTTATAATACTGCATCGTTTTGTGTGACGGCAGATTGCCAGGAGAGGATTGATGAGGCCGAGCAAAAGACCGAAATATAAATTAGACCCGCGCAAGTTCGACGCCGGCAAGATAGAGAAGAAGGAAAAAGATTCCTCCTGGGAAGATTCCTATAAAGACTACCTTTTTTCCAAGATAAAGAGAAGGCGGCGTTAGCCCTTAAGGCTTTAGCGGCAGCGCAGTTTAAATTGAATCCGGATTGAAAACTCGCAGGATTGTAAAAGACGTATGCGGCGCCTTGATTGAGAAAGACGGCAAATTTCTCGTTGCCAGAAGAAAACTGAATGACAGCTTTGGCGGGCTCTGGGAATTCCCCGGAGGCGGGCTTGAGCCGGGCGAAGGAAAAAAACAGTGCCTGGAAAGAGAAATAAAAGAAGAGCTTGGGCTGGATATAAAAGTGCTAAGGCTAATCCGTGTTTTTGGGGATGAGATTCCCGGCTTAAAGATAAACGTCTTCTTATTCCGGTGCGGGATTAAAAAAGGGATTCCCCGGCCCCTGGATTGCCTGGATGTGCGTTGGGTTAGCCTTGAGCAGCTGAAAAGGCTTAAACTGGCCCAGGCGGATAGAAAGGTATTGAGCTGGCTTTTAGAGAGGAGCAAGGGTGGAGATAAGAGTAAGACAAAAGGGTAAAGTCGTTATCTTTGATTTAGAGGGGCGCATTGATGTGGATTCGGCAAATCTCGTGGAGGCGGTAGGCCAGTGTGTCCGGGAAGGTTATAGCGACATACTCTGTAATTTTGAGGACGTCTGTTTCATTGATTACCTGGGCATCTCGGCAATCGTTATCGCCTACAAGGAGATAACCAACAATAAGGGCAGGATGAAATTCGTCAACATCCCGGCGCACTTAAGGAGTGTCTTCTCCGTATCCGGCCTGGATAAGACCATCGAAATTTATGCCCGGGAGGAACTGGCGATAAATAGTTTCCAGGAAGATAAGGTTATTGAAAATATTAAGAAAATGCAATTACGCCGCAGGTTCAAGCGCTTGCCTATCGACATCAAGGTAGAATTAAAAGTCAAGTCCGCTAGTCCCCCTTCTTGCCTGAAGGCGGATATCCTGGATTTAAGCGGGGTCGGTGCTTACATCTACGGTTGCAGCCAGTTTAAGCTGGGAGATGAGGTAGTGCTAAAGCTGAAACTTTCGCCCGGCGGCCAGCAATTGGAGCTGGAGGCGAGAGTGGTCTGGTTGTCCGATAAGCAAATCCAGCCGCAGCTGCATCCCGGGATGGGGGTAGAGTTTTACAATATTCCCGCCGCCGTTCAGAAGAAGCTGCTTGAGTTTATCGAGAGAAACCTCTCGCTTACGCCCACAGACGGATAATCAGAAAATTCTTGCAGTCGGTGTTCGTTTGTGGTATTAATATTGCACTATGGCTTTATTAGAGATAACCGATAAAAATTTTAAAGAAGAAGTTTTGAAGTCAGAGTTGCCGGTATTGGTAGACTTGTGGGCGCCCTGGTGCGGCCCCTGCAGGATGTTGGCCCCGGTGCTGGAAGAGTTAGCGCAAGAATACCACTCTAAGCTTAAAGTAGTCAAAGTCAACGTTGACGAGAATCGAGGCGTACCCACCCAATATGGTATTATGTCCATTCCCACCCTGATATTTTTTAAAAACGGCAAGGTGGTTGAGCAGGCAGTAGGGGTATTGGGCAGACACCAGCTTAAGCAAAAAATAGACCAGCTGATTAAGTGAGGATATAAGTTATGGAGCAGAATATTTGGTTATGCTTAAGCGACATAACTTATATATCCGAACTTACCCCCGTACCAATTGCGAATTGAGAACGCTATATTGCAATTGGTACGGGGGTTAATTCGCCCATACAACTTACGTCACTTCGTTCCGTAAGTTGTGGGCTCATTAAAGTGAAAAAAATCTTCATTGCCGCGACAAAGCAGAACGACGGCAAGACTACCGTCGCCTTGGGGCTGATTTTCAATTTACAGCACAGGTTTAAGAACATCGGTTTTATCAAGCCCATCGGCCAGCGCTACCTGGAAGAAGAAGGCTTAAAGATAGACGAAGATTCCATATTAATCGAAAGAGTGGTTCGGGCCTCTCGATTAAGCGGCGGCCTTAAGGATATGAGCCCCGTGGCGGTAGAGCGGGGTTTTACCGAAGCATATATCCGCAGGCCGGATAAGGAAAAGATAACCCGTCAGATAAAAGAATCGTTCCACCGTGTATCTAAAAAACGGGATATCGTGATTATCGAAGGCACCGGCCATGCGGGGGTTGGTTCCGTATTCGATCATTCCAACGCCCGGGTAGCCAGGATGCTTGGTTCAAAGGTGATCCTCGTTTCATCGGGAGGCATCGGCAGGCCGATAGACGAGATTATACTGAATAAAGCGCTCTTCGATAAAGAAAGGGTGGAGCTGGCGGGAGTTATAATCAATAAGGTTTTGCCGGAAAAATTCAATAAGGTCAGCGGCCTGGTCCGGGAAGGGCTGCGGGCAAAAGGCATAGAGGTACTGGGGGTCGTTCCTTATAGTCCCATACTCGCATCCCCAAGTATCGCGCAGATTTTAGAAGAGACGGAGTTTGAATTAATCGCCGCGGATGAATTATCTCTGACTAATAAGGTTGCCCGGGTAATTGTGGGTGCAATGGAAGCGCGGGATGCCCTTCAATATATAGTAGACGACAGCCTGATGATAACCGGCGGAGACCGGGAGGATATGCTCAGGGCGGCGCTGGATTGTTACCGGGAAAAAGATAAAGGCAGGCTGAGGATTTCCGGAGTAATTCTTTCCGGGGGGTTTGTTCCCCAGAAGAATATCATAAATTTATTTAAAGAGAAGAGTGTAGCCGTTTTATTAGCTAAGGCTGACACCTACTCTGTTGCCTCGCTAGTCCGCGATATAACCGTAAAGATCAGGCCACAGGACAAAGAGAAGATAGACACGGTGAAAGGCCTGATACATGATAACGTAAGCCTCGATAGAATCATAAAAAAGATATAGTTTGTTAAACATAAGAAAGAGGACTTAGGGTTATGGATACGATAAATAAGATTCGCAATAAAGCTAAGAGCAGTATCAAGACTATCGTGCTTCCTGAAGTCCAAGACGGGCGCATCAGGGAGGCGGCGGCGATTATCGCCAAACAGGGGATTGCCAATGCTGTTCTGTTGACGCCGGATAAAATTAAGGCGAGTGATAAAGAAAGACTCATCCAGGAGTTTTATGCCTTGAGAAAAATAAAGGGCATCAGCCAGCAGGAGGCAAAGGAGACATTGGAAAGCCCGCTTTATTACGCGGCGATGATGGTCAGGTGCGGGCTTGCCGACGGTTTTGTCGCCGGTGCCGTCCATACTACTCCCGATGTAGTGCGCGCGGCCATACATTGCCTGGAGGTTGATGAGAGCATGGGTTTGGCCTCGAGTTGTTTTATTATGGTGGTACCTGATTGCCAATACGGCGAAGAGGGGACATTCGTATTTTCCGATTGCGGGGTAATTCCCGAACCTAATTCGCGGCAATTGGCCTATATCGCTATTACCGCCGCCGAATTAGTAAAAAAGGTTTTGGATTTTCCGCCGCGCATCGCTTTACTGAGTTATTCTACTAAAGGTTCCTCCAAGAGCAAATATGTAGACGAAGTCAGGGAAGCACTCCAGACGGTAAAACAGCTGCGGCCGGATTTGCTTATAGACGGAGAGCTGCAGGTGGACGCAGCGATTGTTCCCGAGGTGGCCAAGATTAAGTATCCGGGAAGCACACTCGGCGGCAAGGCTAATGTTTTGATATTTCCCGATTTGGAGGCAGGCAACATCAGTTACAAGCTGGTGCAGCGCCTGGCCAAGGCGCGCGCCATCGGGCCTTTGGTATTGGGGTTAAATAAACCCTGCAGCGATTTATCGCGCGGCTGTGATGTTGACGATATCGTTGACTGTGTTGCGGTAACCGCGATTAGGGCGCAGCCCTGAAATATTGTAAGAAAATAAGAAGATGAGGATATTGGTTATAAATTCCGGCAGTTCTTCGATAAAGTATAAGCTTTTTGTTATGCCCGGTAAACGGGTAATATCAAAGGGGATTATCGAGCATATCGGAGAAAAGGGTTCTCTAGTTCACGACCATTATTCCGGATTAAAGATTATTCTGGCCAGCGTCAAACAGGTCAGTGTGGTGGGCCACCGTGTCGTGCACGGCGGGGAGAAGTTTAAAAAACCGGCCCTGATTAATGAAGCGGTATTGCGCAAGATCAGGCAATGCTGTTCAATAGCGCCGCTGCATAATCCCGCTAATTTAGCGGGAATCATCGCCTGCAAGAAGTTACTGCCCCGGATCAGACAGGTCGCGGTGTTTGACACCGCCTTTCATCATACCCTGCCGGATTATGCCTATATCTACGGCCTGCCTTTCGCCTACTATAAAGACTTTAGCATAAGAAAATACGGCTTTCACGGCACCAGCCATGAATACGTAGCCCGCGAGGCCGGCCGCAGGCTGAAGAGGCCGCTTAATAAATTAAAAATAATTACCTGCCATTTAGGCAATGGCTGCAGCATTACCGCGGTAAAACAAGGGCGGTCCATAGATACCAGTATGGGCTTCACACCCCTGGAAGGGTTGATCATGGGCACGCGCTGCGGGGATATTGACCCGGCGCTGGTGAGTTTCATTATGCAGAAAAAATCCTTTGATGCCGCGGGAGTTGAGGATATGCTCAATAAAAAAAGCGGGCTGTTGGGTATTTCCGGAATCAGCAATGATATGAGAATACTCGAACAGCTTAGAGCAAAGGGGCATAAACGCGCCCTTCTGGCCATAGAGGTATTTGTCTACCGCATAAGAAAATATATCGGGGCTTATACGGCGATTATGGGAGGACTAGACGCCTTGGTATTTACCGCGGGTATCGGCGAAAATCAGGCTAATGTCCGCAAGAGGATCTGCCGGGGGCTGTTTGCGCACTTGAAGAAAAGGCCGCGCGTCCTCATTATTCCCACCGATGAGGAATTAATGATTGCCCGGCAGGCCTATGCTTTAATCAAGGGGAATTAAGATGACGTTGAGGACAATGCTGAAATCAAAGATACACCGGGCTACGGTTACCGGGGCGGATTTGGATTACGAGGGCAGCATTACCATTGACGAGGCCCTTATGGAAAAGACGGATTTGCTCCCCGGCGAAAAAGTGGAAGTATTCAATATGAATAACGGCTCAAGGTTCGAGACCTATGTTATAAAGGGCAGGAGGAATTCCGGCGAGATTTGCGTCAACGGTGCTGCCGTGCACCTCTGCTCCATCGGCGACCGGGTGATTATTGTCGCCTATTCGCTGATTGAGGAAGAAAAGGCGCACCTCTTAAAACCGAAGATAATCCATGTCGACGAAAGAAACCGCACACGAGATTAAATTATTCGGCAGCCCGATATTGAGGAAAAAGGCTAAAGCCGTAGAGCGGATAACCGATAAAGAGAGGGGTATCTTAAGCAAGATGGCCCGGGTGATGTATGACACCGGCGGTGTGGGGCTGGCGGCGAACCAGATAGGTATCGATAAGTCTATGGCCGTGATAGATGTGGGAGACGGCCTTTATAAATTGGTGAACCCCCGGATTGTAAAAAAAGAAGGGACCCAGATTTTAGAAGAGGGATGCCTGAGTGTGCCGGGAGTGTTTGTAAAAGTAAAGCGGGCAAAAAAAGTGGAAGTCAAAGCACTTGATGAGTCGGGAAACCCCGTAACTATTAAAGCCGAAGGGCTGATGGCCTGCTGCCTGCAGCAGGAGATTGACCATCTTAACGGAAAACTGATTCTGGATTACGCCTCCTTACTGCAGAGGTTGAAGATAAAAAAGACGCTGGCGAAGATAAAAAGCGGAGAGATAAAAAGAGATGACCGGCGTGTCTCTCCTGCCTTAAGTTAAGCGTTTATTAGAGCTATGAAAAGTTGTCCTGATCAAAAACAGAACCTGGCAAGATGTAATTGTAGTTATAATCCCTGTTCGAGAAAGGGCGTATGCTGCGAATGTGTCGCTTATCATCGCGGCAGCGGCGAGCTGCCGGCTTGTTTTTTTCCTGAAAATGCCGAAAGCACGTATGACCGCTCGGCAGCGAATTTTGTAAAGCTCAACAAGTAAGCTGTCATCGCCGTTAAGAAGGAAAGTTTATGGCGCAGGCAAAACTTCCTTCCTGGTTTAAACAGGAGATACCCGGGGCTACCGCTTTATCCAGGATGCGCCTGTTGTCGGAACTCAAGGTTAACACGGTCTGCAGGTCCGCCCGCTGCCCTAACCAGGGTAGTTGTTTTCAGGACTCCCGTATAACCTTTATGATCTTAGGCAGCAGCTGCACGCGGCAGTGCCGCTTCTGCGCGGTAGAAAAAGCGCGCGGCAGGCATTTGTGCCTGGACCGGGAGGAGCCGTTACGCGTAGCACGGGCAGTAAAAAATCTGGGTATCCGTTACGCGGTTATAACTTCGGTTACGCGCGACGACCTGTCGGACGGCGGGGCAGGGGTTTTCGCGCGGACCGTTAAACGGATACGCGCCTTAAGCAGGGATATCGGCGTTGAGGTGTTGATTCCTGATTTTAACGGCAACGCCGCTGCTCTTAAAACCATAACCGCATGCCGGCCGAATGTTGTGGGGCATAATATCGAGACCGTCAGGCGGTTATACCAATTCTTAAGGCCGGGAGCAAGTTTTAGGCGTTCTTTGGAGATATTGCGCAGGATAAAAGAGTTAAACTCTTCTTTAATCACCAAGTCTTCGCTGATATTGGGGATGGGTGAAACTGCGGTAGAGGTTGCCGCTGCAATGCGGGATTTAAGGAAGGCGCAGTGCGATATCCTGGTCTTAGGGCAATACTTAGCACCCTCAGTACGGCATTACCCGGTTAAGGAGTTCGTCAGTATCGGGCGATTCCGGGAATACCGGCGGATAGGAATGAGCCTGGGGTTTAAGGCAGTGTTGTCTGCGCCGTTGGCCCGCAGCTCTTATCAGGCGCAGGAAGTCTATGACAGCGTTTGCCGCGCAGCCGGTTAAAAAGGCAGCAGCTTAAACTTAACAGGTATAAATGGAAAAGTACGATTTGATAATTATCGGCGCAGGCCCGGCAGGTTTGACCGCAGGCCTTTATGCCGGCAGGTACCGTTTAAATACGCTGATATTAGAGAAACTGTATCCCGGCGGCAGGATATTAGCTACGGAAACGATAGATAATTTTCCCGGTTTCATCGGCGGCATCTCCACTCAAGAACTGACGGGGAATATCCAGCAGCAGGTAAAGGATTTATCCGTGCCGGTAGTATTAGAGGAAGTCCGGGAACTTGATTGCGGCTCAAAGAAGGTAATCACCGAAAACAAAACCTACGAGGCAAGGGCAGTAATTATCGCCACGGGAACGCTCCCGCGCAAGCTCGGGCTGCCTCAGGAGGATGAATTAACCGGTAAGGGGGTATCCTATTGCGCTACCTGCGATGCGCCGATATTCAGAGATAAAAAAGTCGCGGTGGTGGGAGGGGGAAACGCCGCAGTGGAAGAGGCGCTTTATTTAACCCGTTTCGCCAGCCAGGTATACCTGATTCACCGCAGAGGCGAACTGCGCGCCTCTGCGATACTGCAGGAGAAAATAAAACAGAACAGCAAGATTAAACTGGTATTAGAGAGTACGGTCAGCCGGTTAGACGGCAGTCTGCGCCTTCAGTCAATAACCGTAAAGAATAAAAGTAGCGCAGAGGAGCAGACTATTGCATGTGAGGGGATTTTTGTGTATGTCGGCAGCCAGCCTGATACCGCCTTTATCAAGGGCAGCCCGGAAAAAGACGAGCAGGGTTTTTTAGTTACCGACCAGGAAATGAAGACTTCTCTGGAAGGCATATTTGCCTGCGGTGATTGCCGCAAGAAGAGCCTTTATCAGGTAATTAATGCCTGCGGCGAGGGCGCTGTGGCTGCGGATTCCGCGCAGAGGTATCTCTTGAACAGGTGAAGGAGAATGATGACCCGTAATATAGAATTGAAAAAATGGGTGGAGAAATGCGCCCGGATGTGCCGGCCCGACAATATTGTTTGGGTGGATGGCTCAGAGGAACAGAAGGCGCAGTTGCAGCGCGAATGTTTACCTACCGGCGAACTGATTAAATTAGACCAGGAGAAGCTGCCGGGTTGTTTTTTACACCGTACTGCCACCGATGACGTCGCCCGCACCGAGCATTTGACCTATATCTGTACCAGGAAGAAACGCGATGCGGGAATAACCAATAACTGGATGTCTCCCCAGGCCGCCTATAGAAAGGCGAGGGCGATTTTTAAGGGTGCGATGCAGGGTCGGACGATGTATGTAATTCCTTTTTCAATGGGGCCGGTAGGCTCGCCGTTTGCTAAAATCGGCGTTGAGCTGACCGATTCCCGCTACGTGGTCCTAAATATGCTGATTATGACCCGCGTGGGTAACGCGGTCCTGGAGCAGTTGGGAAAAGAGGAAAAGTTTACAAAATGCCTGCATTCCAAGGCCAAGTTAGACATAGACAAAAGACTGATATTGCATTTTCCCGAAGACAATACGATTTGGAGTGTCGGTTCTGGCTACGGCGGGAATGTTTTGTTGGGCAAGAAGTGCCTGTCGCTGCGCATTGCCAGTTATCTGGGTAAAAAAGAAGGCTGGTTTGCCGAGCATATGCTGGTTATGGGCATTGAAGATCCTAACGGCCAGATTACCTATATTGCCGGTGCTTTCCCCAGCGCCTGCGGCAAGACTAACCTGGCGATGCTCGTCCCTCCCGAGGGGCTGAAAAAGAAAGGTTACCGCATCTGGACCGTAGGCGACGATATTGCCTGGATGCGTATTGATTCCGACGGCGCTCTTTGGGCGGTTAATCCGGAGACGGGTTTCTTCGGAGTGGTACCCAACACCAATTATAACACTAACCCCAACATGATGGAGACGATTAAGAAGAACACGATTTACACCAATGTCCTGCTTAAGCCTGATAGTACGGTATGGTGGGAAGGCGCGGACGAGCCCGCGCCGGAATCAGGTATTGACTGGCGAGGACAGCCCTGGAGGCCGGGCACAGTTGACGCCAACGGTAAGCCGGTTAAGGGTGCACATCCTAACAGCCGCTTTACCGCTCCGGTTTTACAGTGCCCTTCGGCTTCTTACCGGATAGAGCATCATCATGGGGTGAAGATTTCCGCGCTCATCTTCGGCGGCCGCAGGCAGCACTTGGCGCCATTGGTCTATGAGGCATTCAATTGGCAGCATGGCATATTTATCGCAGCTACCGTAGCTTCCGAGCTGACCGCAGCCCAGGTCGGTAAAATCGGTGAGGTGCGGGCTGACCCGATGGCGATGTTGCCTTTTTGCGGGTATAATATGGCGGATTATTTTCAGCACTGGCTGAAGATGGGCCAGAGGATGGCCAGTCCTCCCCGCATTTTTCACGTTAACTGGTTCAGGACCGATGAGAACGGTAATTTCCTTTGGCCGGGTTACCGGGAAAACCTGCGCGTCCTGGAGTGGATATTGGACCGCGTGAATAACCGGGTGGAGGCAGTAAGCAGCCCAATCGGCTATATGCCCAAGGCCGGCGATATAGACTTAACCGGCCTGGATTTATTGACCGGGACCCTGGATAAGCTTTTGTCAATAGATAATAAAGAATGGCACGAAGAATTGCTGAGGATAAAGACGTTCTTTAAGAAATTTAAGGGAGACTTGCCGGAAGAGTTATGGCAGGAGTATGAATCTTTATCCCTGCGCCTTAAGGGGGTCAGCGCTTAAATCCCGCGCCCGTAGAGATTATGCCGTTAAACAAAAGCATAAAAAAACTATTAGGGATAATTTTAAGAGTTGGTATAAGTATAGCCCTGCTGGTTTTTTTGTTTGGCCAGGTTGACGGGAAGGCGCTGTTCCGGATAATCCGGGGAGCCGATATCTGGCTGTTACTGCTTGCGTTTTTGATATTTACCCTGGTTTACGCCGTCTGCCTTTTCCGCTGGGAAATGCTCCTTAAGGCGGTGCGGGTGTACCTGCCGGTTAAAAGGATAATCGTTTCTTTTTCCGGAGGGATGTTTTTCAATGTATTTATGCCTTCGACCATAGGCGGCGATTTAGTAAGGAGCCTTGACCTGGCTGCCCATACGAAAAAGGGCAAAGAGGTGGTGGCGACGGTTTTGCTGGACCGCTTGAGCGGCTATGCCGGGATGGTGCTGGTGGCGGTAGTGGCAATAATTTTCGGCTACCGGTTGGTTCAGGACAGGGCGGTGGTGCTTATTGTCCTGGCGATTGTAGCACTCCTGGCGTTAATCCTGCTTTTGCTCTTCAATAATTTTTTCTTTTCCAAAATCAACCGTTTTTTCCATGCGCCGAATGGCAGCCGGTTGATGACGGCCATAAAAAATACGCATCAGGAGCTGTATTATTTCCGGCAGCGCAAGCGGATACTTTTTTTAAACCTGGCGTATTCCATATTTATACAGGTAGTCGCTCCGGTGTCATACTATCTGATTGCCGTGGCCCTGGGGATAAAAACGGACATCATCTATTTTTTTATTTTCTTTCCCTTGATCGGCGCAATCACCCTGCTGCCGATTTCTATCGGGGGATTGGGCTTACGCGACGCTACCACGATATATTTCTTTGCCAAGGCCGGCATGGCAAAAGATGCCGCCTTTGCCATTTCAATCATGGTTTTCTTTTATACCCTGCTCCTGGGTGCCTTGGGAGGCATAATCTATGTCTTTACACTACATTCTCGACGGGTACAATATCATAAAACAGTCTGATTTTGCATCGCGCAAGGTACTCAAAGACGCCAGGGAGGATTTAATCAGGTTTATTATTGAAAAGAAGCCCTGCGGGAGTGCTAATAATAAGGTCAGCGTAGTATTTGACGGCACTGCCGACGGCTTTAATTTTTACCGCACTGAAAGTAAGTTCCCGGAGGTAATATTTAGCCATAACTGCAGTGCCGATACAAAAATAAAAAAAATGGTAGAAGCCTCCGGGAATCCCCGGAGGATAGTCGTGGTTTCCGATGATAAAGAAATAAAGTTTTTTGTCAAGTCCTGCGCAGCGCAATGCATGGACGTGGCTGCGTTCGTAGACAAGGGATTGCCCGTCCCCAAACCCCGCAGGGATCCCCCCAAGATAGAGTTATCATATTCCCAGGCAGCGAGGATTAATGAAGAGTTGGCAAAAATCTGGTTAAAATAATATGCCGACAAGCCCCCAACAGGACTACATAAAGTTCTTAGGTACGGCGGGAGCGCGTTTTGTAATGATAAAGCAGCTGCGGGCTTCCGGCGGTATATGGATATGCGCGCAAGGAAAAAATATTTTAGTAGACCCCGGTCCGGGAAGCATCGTGCGCTGCGCCGCCAGCAGGCCGAGGCTCGACCCCTCCAAACTGGATGCGCTTATTTTAACCCACCGGCATCTCGACCATTCCGGCGATATTAATGTAATGATTGAGGCGATGACCGAGGGAGGCTTTAAAAAAAGAGGGGTAGTATTTTGCCCGCAGGACGCCTTGGAAGAAGACCCGGTGATATTGAAGCACGTCAGGCCGTTTCCTGAGCGCATTGAAGTCTTGAAGGAAAACACAGCCTATGAAATCGGAGATTTTGAGTTCCAGACCTCAATGAAACATATTCACCCTTCGCAGACCTACGGTATTAAATTTGAAATCAAAAAAACCAGCGTATCGATTCTCAGCGATACCAGATATTTTAAGGAGCTCAGCCAGTTCTACCGCAGCGACGTGCTGATTATCTGCGTTGCTTTTTTAGAGCCCCGGCCGGGTATTGACCATTTGTGCCTCGATGACGCCAGGCAGATAATCGCAGACAGCCGGCCCAAAAAAGCGATACTCACCCATTTCGGAATGACCATGCTGAAGGCAAAACCGCATCTTAAAGCGCAGGAATTATCCCGCAGCTTAGGCGTTGAGGTTATTGCCGCCTATGACGGCATGACCTTAGATTTTTGATTCAACCCATCCTCACCCTAAAGTATCTGTTAAAGCGTTACCCCTGCTTTTGAATTCCGTTCCCGAATATTTCCCTTGAGAGCTATAGGAAATTGTATCAACCTTTTCAATCTCAAAGGGGCCATAAACTTGTTGCATCTGATGTTGCGTATGCTATACTATCGGCAAATATAATAGTGAATAGACAAGTGGTCTGGAAATACGCAAATATTTCTGGAGGTAATTTTAGATGGTCGGGCCGCCATCTTGCATGCGAATGCAGGGTGGCATTTTTTATTTTAAACCAAATATGAGATTCACTTTTAGCTACAGAATAACTCTTGGTTTATTGGTAATGGCTATTCTGCTGATTATAGTAGGGGCGCTCGCATTTATTACCACTAAAGACGTTCAGGGGGTATCCCGCGCCATTATGAAAGAGAATGTCTCAAGCCTTAAGGCGGCAGAAGAATTGGAGCTGGCTTTATTAAACCAAAAAGGAATGGTGGCAAGCTACTTTCTCGATGGGAGCTCTGCGTGGCTTAAAACGCTCGAAGACAGAAAAAAAGACTTTGATTCTTGGTTTAAAAAAGCCCAAGATGTCGCTTTAACCGCTCATGAAAAGAAGATATTGCAAGACGTATCTGTGTTATATAAGACTTACGATAGGCAGAGAAATAAAGCCATTCGGTTATACCAGTCAGGAAATACTGCTGAGGCAAAGAATGTTCTGCTTAACGACATGAGAACTACCATTGATGCCCTGTATAATAAATGTGAAGACCTGATTTTGGCAAATGAAGCGCTTATTGCTAAAGCAGAAGTAACGTCCCAGGGGAATGTTATTAGGATGACGTCTCTAATTTGGTCTATGATTATTATTACGCTTATACTTGGCTCAATGACGGGATTTTTTATCTCCCGCAAAATCAATGAACAATTAGTGCGCGCCGCGAAATTAGCTTCGTTAGGCCAGTTGTCCGCTAATGTTGCTCATGAAATCAGAAATCCTCTGACTTCCATAAAAATGAGATTATATTCGCTAAAAGAGGAAGCAAAAAAATATTCTACTGTTTTCGAAGATCTCAATGTAATCGATGAAGAGATAAACCGGATGGAAAGCACGGTTAATAATTTTCTTGATTTTGCTCGTCCTCCTGAGTTTAACTTGCAATCGGCAGACATAGCTCAAATACTTGAGGGAACCGTTAATCTTATAGCGCCAAAAACGCGCTCTCAGAACATTGTAATACAAAAGCAGCTTCATGACGTTCCGTTGAAACTTAAAATAGATAAAGAACAAATAAGGCAGGTATTTTTGAATATTATGCTTAATGCCATTGAAGCTATGCCGAGCGGGGGGATCCTGAAAATAGACGCCGTAAAAAGCAAGGATAAAAAATCAAACACGGTTTTAGAAATTAATATTCGCGATACGGGAACAGGGATACTTCCGGAGATAAAAAATAAGATAACTGAGCCATTTTTCACAACCAAGGCAGAAGGTACTGGTTTAGGGCTATTTATTGCCTCAAGAATAGTTAAAATGCACAAAGGCAGCCTTGATATAGACAGCTGCAGCGGAAAAGGAACGACAGTTACTTTAAGAATCCCTGTGGTATAATACCAAAAGTAAAGGAGAGATCCTTTTCCCTACGGGAAAAGGATTAATTTGCGAGCTCGTTATAGCGGGCAAATTAAGGTCGTAGAAATGAACAAGATACTCATTGTGGATGACGAAAAAAATGTGCTCTCGTCATTCAAGAAGGTGTTTAGTCGGGAAGGTTATAATATTGTTACCGCAGGCAATGCAGAGGAAGGATTATCTTGCGCGCAAAAAGATGCGTTTAATCTTTTGATTATGGATATTCGCATGCCTGGAATAAGCGGATTAGAGGCATTTTCCCGTTTTAAAGAAATAGATTCAAAGATGCCGATTATCATTATGACTGCGTACGGCACTACCGAAACGGCAATCGAGGCAATGCAGAAGGGAGCCTTTGATTATGTGCTTAAGCCTTTTGAAGTTCCCAAGATGAAGGAGTTGATTGAAAAAGCGCTTGCCGCCTCCAGGATAATGAAGGCTGAGGTTAGTTTTGATACCAATGAACAAGCTGGCGGCGAGAGGATTATCGGTTTTTCTTCCCCTATGCAGGAGATTTATAAAACAATAGGCCAGGTTGCAGCAAGCGATGTGACGGTTCTTTTAAGAGGGAAAAGCGGTACTGGTAAAGAATTAATCTCCCGGGCAATTTACAGCCACTCAAACAGGAAAAATAAGCCGTTTCTTGTAATTAACTCGGCTGCTATCCCTGAGACCCTTCTTGAAAGCGAGCTCTTTGGTTACGAAAAAGGCGCTTTTACTGATGCCAGAGAGCGAAGGATAGGTAAGCTTGAACAGTGTAATGGCGGGACTGTATTTTTGGATGAGATAGGAGATATGCCCGCTTCGATCCAGGCTAAGATTTTAAGAGTGCTTGAAGATAAAAGTTTTGAGAGGCTAGGCGGCAACAAAACTATAAAGGTTGATGTGCGTTTAATCGCTGCAACCAATAGAAACTTGGAAGCATTGATTAAAGAAGAAAAATTTAGAGAAGACCTTTATTATCGGCTTAATGTGGTAACTATAAATATCCCGTCACTCAGAGAACGTAAAGAAGATATTTCGGCTTTAGTGGAATATTTTCTCAATAAATATAACAAAGAGCTGAATAAAAATATCACTAGTGTTTCCGCAGAAGCATTAAAAATATTACGAAGATACGATTGGCCGGGGAATGTAAGAGAGTTAGAGAATGTTATTAAAAAAGCTATGCTTTTTAGTAAGGGTAATATAATTTTGCCAGAACATATATTTATTACCGATGCTATAGTAAAACGCAGTAAAGAGTTAATGATGCAGTTTAGAGATTTATTAGAGCAAGTTACTAAGCAGAACCTACAAAAACAATCTACTTCTTTATATAAAGATACGATAGAGGAAATAGAAAAAACTTTACTTATTGAGGCCCTTAAACAAACACAAGGCAACCAGAGCCAAGCTGCTAAACTACTTGGTATCAGTCGCCCCACCCTTAAAGAAAAAATAGAAAAGCTTGGTTTAAAGAAAGTAGTCAGTCTCCAGGAAGAGCCAAAGCCAGCCTGAAACCTTTCCATCGTGTAAAATAATTTTACATCTTATCGTTCCTTCCTTCTAAACTCTAAAAAGTAATATTTTACCTAACTAAATCTATATCAAAAGGTTCAGAACATTTTTATTTGCTTTTTTTAAGATGGCACGATTTTTGCTTAATATAAATATAAGAAGAAAATAATAATTCCGGTTGAATAAAGACAGCACTTATATGGCTCGAGAAAAAACTATCCTTCTCATCGAACAGGAACCTAATGTTCTGGCAGGTCTCAAGGCAATTCTGGAGAAAGAGGGCTATTCCGTGGTTTCGACAAACACCCCTCTGTATCTAAAGGAGCTTTTTCAGGATAGTAGCCCCGATCTTGCGATTATCAACATAAATCTTCCGAAGGAGCTTGGATTGAACATCTTGCGTAAGACGAATGAGTTGTTTCCGCTGATACCGATCATAGCCATGTCTGTCTACTCCAACTCTTTAAGCACAAGAGAAATAAAAAGGCTCGGCGCAAGCGATTTTATCGCAAAGCCCTTTGATGTTAAATTTCTAAAAGAAAAGATAGAAGAATTGGTTGAACATAAGAGGAATACAGACAGGCGTTAGTGTTTAATTAAAGAGGGTCCGAAAAAAAGTATGCCAAAGGTATTTGGTTTTATATTACTGACACTTCTATTGGCAATAATGCTTGTTTCTCCCGTACGGAACTATATGAATAGTGTATTTCATAAAGATAAAAGCGAATTGAAAGAGGAACAGATAATAGGAACAGTTTCTGGTTATAATCCGCGCGTTAAAGAAATACAGGAAATTTTGAAAGAGGCTGGTTTTGAGCCGGGTTCAATAGATGGAGTCATGGGTGGCCAGACAAGAGCGGCAATCAAAGAATTTCAGAAGGGAAAAGGCCTAAAAGCCACTGGTAAAGTAGACTTGACAACCCAACTTGCCCTGAATAGAGAAAAGGAAATAACAAAGTCTGCGCCTCAACCACATACAGAAATCGATACTTCTTTAGATCGGGAATCTGCTCTGACAGTGAAAGATGCACATTTAGAGGGGGTTAAAGACGATTTAACTAAAAAGGCTAAAGTCCAGGATGAGGTTTTAAGTTTCCGCCTAAAATCAAAAGACAGGGTAAAACAGATACAATCGGCATTAAAAAAAGCTAACTTTTACAAAGGTGAAATTGACGGTAATATCGGGCCGCAGACCAAAAGGGCAATAGAGGCATTTCAAAAATCAAAAGGCCTTAACCCCGATGGGGTTGTGGGGCCGAAAACGTGGGAAGGACTAAACAAGTTTTTAAAAGACTAGAGAGGAGGAAAAATGCTAAGGATGCCCTTGGTAGCTTTTCTAGTTATTAGTTTAGCGGGTTGTGCTACAGGTTTAAAAAAACAAGCCACGCAAGCCTCACCAGCGATTTACGAAAAATCCCAGGAAACGTATCAGCAAGAAACTTATTCCCGGGATTATGACTATGACGATACGCTGCCATATGATACGTATAAAAAACCAGTTAAGAAAACATATTCCGAACCAATGATAGAATTAAGCGCAAAACAAATTCAAAAAGCTTTAAAAAGCGCAGGGTTTTATCAAGGCTCAATTGACGGGAAAATCGGACCTAAGACGAAAGAAGCTATTATAAAATTTCAAAAAGCGCACGGCCTCAAAGCAGACGGTATTGCGGGGAAGAGGACCTCGGCAGAGTTAAATAAATACTTATCTAGGTAAGAGGGCATTTTATTAGAATGAAGACAAAGAAAATATTTCTTATTTTGAGCAGTTACAGGAAGGAGGTGAGAGAATAAAATAAAGATAATAGTGGGTTAGGAAAAGCCACAATAACAATTAAGAAGGAGCGTAAAAAATGAAAAAAATTACTCTTGTTTTGGTTCTTGTCGCCATAGCAGTTTTTACTAATCAGGCGTTTTCAATGGAAAAAAGGCCGGCTGCAAAGAAAACAGCTGCCGCTAAAACAACGCCGAAAACTTTAAAAATGACCGGGCGAGTAACCGCCTATAATTGGTCAAATTCTACTATTACCGTTTCAGCTAGTTACGGAAATCCATTAGTTATAAGTATTGATAAAAACACCGTGATTTCAAAAGCGAAAAAGGTTCTTAAGATGAATGATATCAAAAAGGGGGATTATGTTACCGTATCGTATGAGGCTAAGAAAGGTTCAAATATTGCAAAGTCAATCATAGTGGAGGATGGAAGCCCTTCTCTGCCAACGAAAAACAGAAGATAAACTAGCTATCTTAGGAAGGCAAGAGGTAATTTTTGACCGAACGCGTCCTTTGTCTGTATTGTTCATTGCGGGTGGCAATATATTTCGGAGTAATTAATAACTTTTGGGTCAGCCTGCGCGACAAAGAAATACTTTTCATACCTTAATATTTCAACACAGGAACCGTTGACTCCTAAGAAAAATGAGTTATAATGAATGTTATGAAAATAAGTTTTCAAAGCTAAGTTTTGTTTTTGGGTCCGGAGAAAATTTTTCCGGAGGTTTGTTGGATGGTCGGGCCGCCATCTTGGTAAAGCCAAGGTGGCGGTTTTTGTTTTACAAGGGAAAAAGGATAAGATGAAGCGTATTTTATTATTTATTTTGCCGGTTTTAATCATTATTTCTCTTGTGTTTACAATCTTCGGCGTTTTTCAGGTGCGTTTTGAAGAGGAAAAGCTAATTGATGACTTGAAGCGAAAGGCCAAATCAGTTGCTGAGAGTATGGAGTTATCTGTAAAACATGTTCTTTTAGCGGGTGACTTAAGGAATGCAAATTATCTCGTAGAAAAATTTGAGACCCGCGAAAGATTGCAGGGTTGCGTTATTTATGATAAGGAAGGCCAAGTTGTATCCATTACAAAAAGATTTGCCGAGTGGAAAGAAAAAGATAAGCCTTATCTAAAGGAGGCATTGACCAATAAAAATCCGCGGGGGGAATTAGAGAAATTTAAAGACTATTCTGTTTATAGTTACGTTCTACCTATTGCGGATGATGAAGGTAATATTTTAGGCCTTGTTGAAGTTATACACGATACGTCTTATGTCTTTACAAGGTTAACTGAGCTTTGGAGACGTATAAGTATTAGCTTGATAACGTTAGTGGTGCTAATTTTTATTGTCTCGTTTTTTATACAGATGCAGATTTTTATTTTGCCTATCCAGCGGCTTACGCAGTGGTTTCAGCATTTTCAAAGGGGCGAGATAGACGAAAGTCATCCTATAAAAGAAAAAGGAGAACTCGGTAAGCTTGCCAGTGAAGTAGAGCAGGTAGCATTGAGCTTGCGCGTTGCCCGAAGGACAATTTCTGATGAAGCTTCTGCACGGTTACAGAAAGAAGAAGCATGGACGGAATCCAAATTAAGGGATCTTGTTCGTGCCAAATTAGGGGATAACGCATTATTTGTAGTTTCGAACCGCGAACCGTATATGCATGTCATCGATGAGCCTACGGGGACAGTTAGATGCATAAGGCCGGCAAGCGGAGTAGTTACAGCTATACATCCTGTTTTGTGCGCGTGCGGAGGCACATGGATTGCCCACGGAGGCGGCAATGCCGATAAAAGATTCGTTAATTCTAAAAATAAATTAGGCGTTCCTCCTGAAGATAACCGCTATATCCTTAAAAGAGTATGGCTCACAAAAGAGGAAGAGGACGGATATTATTACGGATTTGCTAACGAAGGCCTATGGCCGCTAAGCCACAATACACATACGCGGCCTGTCTTTAGAGAGTCAGATTGGCAGATGTATAAGAAAGTGAATCAGAAGTTTGCCGATAACCTTCTTGAAGAATTACCGGCAAAGCCCGCGCTTATCTTTATTCAGGATTATCACTTTACGTTGCTTGCTAAGATGATTAAAGAGAAGCGCCCTGATGCAACTATTGCTTTGTTTTGGCATATCCCCTGGCCAAACCCTGAGAATTTCTCCATATGCCCATATCACAAGGAAATTCTCGATGGAATGTTAGGATGCGACCTGATTGGATTTCACGTGCAGAATCATTGCAATAATTTCCTTGATACCGCGAACAGGCTTCTTGAGTCGCGCATTGATACAGAGAAATTTAGCGTTATCCGTTTCGGCAAAGAAACCTTTGTCAGGGCCTTTCCTATAAGCGTTGACGGCCATATAAACGCGGGAAGTTTTAAGGTTGAACCGATCAGGGAGATAGAGAAGCTAAAGAAAGAATATGAGCTAAAAGATAAAATAGTGGGATTAGGCGTAGATAGAATCGATTATACTAAGGGTATAATCGAGAAGATATTAGCAATAGACAGGTTTTTAGAGAAATATCCGCAATACAGGAAAAAACTTGTCTTTATTCAACTGGCTGCTCCCAGCCGCACGCATATAAAGCGCTACCATGACCTTATGGGTGAGATAGATGAGTTGGTGGAAAAGAAAAATTGGAAATATCTTGATGGCAGCTGGAAACCGATAATATACCTGAAGAGGCATTTTTCTCAAGACGAGATAGAGCCCTTTTATATGCTTGCAGATCTGTGTATTGTTAGTTCTTTGCATGACGGCATGAATCTGGTTGCCAAAGAGTATGTGGCAGCCAAGAAGGATTTAACCGGAAGCCTGATTTTAAGCCAATTTACCGGTGCCGCGCGAGAATTAACGGATGCTATACAGATTAATCCTTACTCTATAGAAGAATTTGCTGATAGCATAAAATTAACCATTGAGTTGCCTTCCGAAGAAAAGAAAAAACGCATGGAAAATATGCGTAAAATTATCAGCGAGAATAATGTCTATCGCTGGGCAGGCAGCATTATTACAGAACTCGCGGCATTAAAGAAAGTCTAGATGTTTGAAAGGAGAAAAGGATAGTATGGAATATTTATTTTCACATTGGAATAAATTAAAGAATAGATTAAGCGATAAATCTATACTCCTGTTTTTGGACTATGATGGCACATTGACACCAATTGCAGAAACCCCTGAGAAGGCAGTAATTTCTCGAGGGCCCAAAGGTTTATTAAATAAGCTATCTAAAAAACCTCATTGCTCGGTAGCTATTATCAGCGGTAGGTCGCTTAGCGATATAAAAACCATTGTAGGAATCAAGGATATTATCTATGCAGGGAATCACGGTTTAGAAATAGAAGGCCCGAAGATTAAATTTGAAAGCCAGGTTTCGCCGAGGTTAAAGTCGATTATCAGGAATATATATGAAGATGCGCTTAGCAAGTTTTCTAAAATTAAAGGGGTCTTAATCGAAGATAAGGGGTTAACTATTAGCGTTCATTATCGCTTGGTAGATGAAAAAGATATCCAAGAGTTTTTGGGTATTTTTAATGAAATAACCGATTCTTATATTGTTCGCAATAAAATAAAGATTAATTCCGGCAAGAAAGTTTACGAGATAAAACCTCCTGTAATGTGGGATAAAGGCAAAGTTGTTTTATGGCTCTTGGCAAGACAACAATTTCTATCAGGAAAAAACAAGATTTTTCCAGTTTATATTGGAGACGACGTAACCGATGAAGATGCCTTTAAGGTATTAAAAAAGAAAGGCCTGACAATACTTGTAGGAGAGCAGGCCGGTTCAGAAGCCCGGTATTATTTGAAGACTACAGAGGAAGTAACCGAATTCTTAAGGTTCATATCTGTTCTTAAGCATAAGTAAGATATGGCAGAATTAATACGTGCGAAAGAGGTTTTTAGATTTTATACAAGATTGCATTTATCCGAGTTAACCGGCTTAAGGGCTTCTACTTTGAGCCAATTAGCAGGACTTATAAAACAGGTCCCCGGGTCTTGTATTTACCACCATACACATAGATTCCTTCAGCAGCATCAATATCTTTCTCCTGAGCCGCCGAATGACTTTGCTTATTGGGCAACAGAGATTCTTGGTGAAGATGAACTGGGAGAAAAACTCGCCAGTATTGACACCGTTCAATTCTCAACCATTCACGACCTTCGTGAAGCAATTGCCATAACCATAGATGATTATTTAAAGAATAATACTCTGGCAAAACTAAGATTTGCCCACGAAGGAGAGGAATTCCATTTTGTGAAATCCGTCAGTTTCGTCATTCCCACAAATTACGTTGCCCATGATTTAAAAGAGTTTAGAGACATTTTGGGCAATATAACTGTTGATTCAATATACTTCCATATTTTTGAGTCTCGGTTACGCCTGGGAAGAAAAACCAATGATTTTTCTAATTGGATAGAAAATACCATCGGCGATAGAGAACTGGCAGAAGATATTTCAAAGCTTGATCCTTACACCCTTACCTTAGAGGAATTAAGGAAAGTAATAATTAAAATTATAGAAAAAAGGCTTTCCGTTTAATATGGCAAAAATAGATGAATATATTCCTATAGTTGGGCAATCTGTGATTGATGATTTGAAATTGCTTGGTGAGAGACTTAAAGATAAAGTTATTCAACATATCAATTCCACTCCTGTAGGCGGCGGTGTTGCCGAAATATTGAACCGCATGGTTCCACTGTTGAGAGAATTAGGAGTGGATACAAGATGGGATGTCATAAAGGGGGGCGAGCAGTTTTTTGGAGTGACAAAAAAGTTTCACAATGCATTACACGGTAGAGCCGAAGAGATAAGCCAGAGGGATTTCGAGATATTCATGGAGACAAGCAGGGAGAATATCGCGAATGTCAACACCTATGGAGATATTGTTTTTGTTCATGACCCGCAGCCAATAACCCTGATAAAAAAGAAAGCCGCTAACAAATGGCTTTGGCGTTGCCATGTTGACGTATCTAATCCCAACGAAAGAGTTTGGGGATTTCTTATGGATTTTATCGTTCAATACGACTCAACAGTATTCTCTGCTCCAGCTTTCTCAAGAAAGTTACCCAATTAGACAATTTTTAATTTCTCCTTCCATTGACCCGTTAAGCGATAAAAACAAAGAATTGCCCCAAGAAACAATAAATTCAGTATTAAGAAAATATAATATCAAGAAAGATAAACCGATAATTATCCAAATATCCCGTTTTGACCGCTTAAAAGACCCCATAGGTGTGATTGAAGCATACTTGCAAGTAAAAAAATATATCAATTGCCAGCTAGTCTTGGCTGGCGGTACCGCAGAGGATGATCCGGAAGGACTCGAAATACTTGCAGAAGTTAAAGAGAAAGCTAAGAATGACCGAGATATTCATATCTTGCTATTGCCTCACAACGAGATAGAAGTAAACGCGTTACAAAGGGCTTCAGATGTCATTGTTCAGAAATCTCTTAAGGAGGGTTTTGGCTTAACGGTTGCCGAGGCCCTGTGGAAAGCAAAACCCGTTGTGGCTTCTAATGTCGGCGGTATCCCTTTACAGATAAAACACAAATATTCCGGTTTATTGTGTCATTCAATTGAAGGCGCAGCCTTTGCCATAAAGCAGCTTCTCAACAGCCCAGAATACGCTAAAAAATTAGGAGAAAATGGCCGGGAGCATATTAGAAATAATTTCCTGCTTACCAGACACCTAAGGGATTATATGCTGTTGTTTCTTTCGCTCTACCATACTGAAGATATAGTGTATTTATAAAAAGGAGGGTGGTTATGGGTATATTTAAGACAAAAACTTGGTCTGCCGTGGATATTATGCTTCTTAAATGGTCTTCTACGTTGTTTGGCATGATCGTTGGCGCGTATGCGAGTAATTCTGTTAAGCAATACCTCTGGCTATTTATTGTCCTTGTCATCGTTTTCGGGCTCAAGCCTCTTTATTCATATTGGTTTAAAAATTAGGTGTATTTTGCAGGAGGCATATTTAAATGAAACTCAGCGGATGGATTTTTATGATAATTTCATGGAGCTTTATCATTGGTATAGCGGTATTTTGCTTTAGTAGAGTATTCAAAAAAGGCCTTGTCGGAGAAGACTCCAGGATAATAAAGCGGCTTAAGAAATAGGAGAAACTTGTGCCCGTAAATATATTACAACAATTAGGAGTTCTTATTCTTGCGGTATTGTTTTCATTACTTTTTACTTTTATGAATAACAGGAAAGCAAAAATAAGGAAAGCAAGATTAAACAAGAAGGACGGGGAGGGTAATTAATTATGGATGTAAATTTTGCTCACAATTGGCCAGTTTTTATACTTCTGGGAGTATTTATTACTTTTGTTGTTTATGTTTTTGTTAGCAGTAGGCGAGGAGAAAAGATAAATAAAGAAGCTCAGCATAAAGAAAAAGACAAAGTGTAAGGTATGAGTAAAAATATCGTCTCTTTAGTGCTTTTTATCTGCGCTTATCTACTATTTGTGATTTTGCCCAAGCGAAGATCACTTACAGCTATTGGTGCAGGCATATTGCTTATTATCACAAATACTATTTCCTTGAAAGAAGCCTTTTTGGCTATCAATTGGAATGTGATGGGCATCTTTGTGGGGACATTGGTTGTAGCAAATTTCTTTATGGAAAGCCGGGTACCCGCTGTTATTGCGGAATTGATTGTAGATAAAGCGAGAAATACTGCCTGGGCAATATTGTCAATTTGTTTATTGACGGGTTTTATATCGGCATTTGTAGAAAACGTAGCTACGGTTTTAATCATTGCTCCTATTGCCCTGACACTGGCTAAAAAATTAAAGATGAACCCAGTCAAAATGATGATTGCCATCGCGGTTTCAAGCAACCTGCAAGGTACGGCAACGTTAATCGGAGATCCGCCCAGTATGCTTCTGGCTGGTTTTGCGAAAATGAATTTTATGGATTTTTTCTTTTATAAAGGCAGGCCAAGCATATTCTTTGCAGTTGAATTAGGAGCATTAGTTTCATTTTTAGTATTGTTTTTTATATTTAAACAGGAAAGAGAAAAAGTAAAGCTTATCCCCGTTGAAAAAGTAAAATCCTGGATTCCTACTATTCTCCTTGTGGCGCTTATTTTGTTGTTAGCAATTTCGTCTTTTCTTGATACCGGTTTTTCTTATATGGCAGGGACAATTTGTATGATTTTTGCTGTTATTTCTATATTATGGGAGAAGTTTATTAATCAGGGTGAGATTCTCGATGGGATTAAAGCATTAGATTGGGATACGGCATTTTTTTTAGCGGGAATATTTATTATTGTAGGCAGTATAAGCCTGACAGGGGGGATAGATACGGTCGCTAAATTTACCTCACAAATAATCCGTGGTAATGTATTCTTTGGTTATACTTTGCTTGTATTCATTTCTGTTATCCTTTCTGCCTTTATTGATAATGTTCCTTTTTTGGCAGCTATGCTTCCGGTGGCGATTGCAATGGCTCACACGCTTAATATCAATCCTTCGCTATTTCTTTTTGGCTTACTTATCGGCGCGAGCCTCGGAGGTAACATTACCCCTATAGGTGCTTCAGCCAATATCGTTGCTTGCGGCTTACTGAAGAAAGAAGGCCACGAAGTTAGTTTTAAAGATTTTATGAAGATAGGAGTTCCTTTCACATTTGCCGCAGTAACTGCCGCGTATTTATTTATTTGGTTCGTTTGGAAGCCCTGATTTTCAAATTTGTCCGTCGCGAAGCAACAAGCAATCCATAACTTTTTATCTATTAAATAGTTAGAGAAAATATGGACAAAAATGATCGGACATTTCGGACAAATTACGCGAGGAATTACTTCTCTAGTTACAGAAGGGATAGAAGGGCAGAAGGGCAGATTTTGCTTGACATAACCCGCTATTTATGATAAAGTTACAGCTTAAAGGAGGTGCAATATGTTGTTATTCGCACCGGTAAAAGATTTACTTTTACGCAGCTGGGATTTGTCGCTTAGGTTTTTGACTGCGGTAGTGATTTTTGTCGCAGGCTGGCTGGTAGCAACATTAATCAAAGCAGCGTTAGTCAAGGTACTCAAGACGTTACGTCTCGATTCTATTTCTGAACAGGCAAGGATTGCAGAATTTTTATCCAAAGGCGGGATAAAGCATACCCTTTCCGAGATTATCGGGATGATCCTTTACTGGGTTATTATCGTGGGCGTGCTTATTTCTTCTCTAAATATACTGGCATTGACCGGCGTATCGGACCTGTTAGACAGAATATTGAGATACCTGCCTAATGTTCTGGGAGCAATGATTGTTCTGATCCTGGGCGCTCTGGTTTCCGCCCTGGTAGCTTCGATAGTGCGTACGGCTGCTGCTAATGTGGGTTTTGCCCAGGCGAATTTATTAAGCAAGGTAGCGCAGGTCGCGATTATTGTATTCGCCGTACTCATTGCCTTAGACGCGCTGCATATCGCGAGCATTCTGCTTTCGGCAATGAACATTATTCTTGGCTCTATCGGGTTAGCGGTGGCCTTAGCATTCGGGTTAGGATGCAAAGATATTGCCGCGGATTTTGCTTCGAATTTAATTGAAAAGTTAAAGAAGAAGTAGGGTATTTACAAGAGAAGCTTAAAACCCACTCTCTCTACCTCTGTTAGCAAAGAGGGAGTGGGTTTTTTATCAATAGGCAGCATAGTTCCTTGTCTAATCTTCCCGACTCATAAGCTGCGCTAAAATTCTGTTCCATAATTTTAGCGCATTCGTCGGGATTAATTCGCAGACGGCCTTACGGCCTACGACTTACCTCACTTCGTTCCGTAAGTCGTCTGCTCATTAAATGAATGCCACAATTCTGCTGATTATTACTTTTTTGAGTTCGGTTGCGGCTTTGCTGTTTGCCGGATATCTGGCTTTGACAATAGTCAGGCAGCCGCCAGGCACGCAGCAGATGATTGAGATTGCCCGGGCAGTAAAAATAGGCGCAAAGGCTTACATACGCCGGCAGTACTTAGGCGTGTCTATTTTCTTTGCAGCGGTATTCTGCATTCTTTTGGCCCTGGTGGCTAAGGGCTATCTGCCTATATTCGTACCTTTTGCTTTTGTAACCGGCGGGTTCTTTTCCGGCTTGGCGGGCTATTTAGGCATGCTGATGAGTACCAGTTCATCCAGCCGCACTGCCTGCGCTGCTTCCCATAGCCTGAACAGCGGGCTGCGTATTGCTTTTTCCTCGGGTGCGGTGATGGGCCTGATCGTAGTGGGATTCGGCCTTTTAGACCTCAGTATCTGGTACGCGGTTTTAAACTGGTATTATTCTACGCATTCGCTCCCTGCCTCTATGGATAAAATCGGCGCGATCACTTCTACAATGCTCTGTTTTGGAATGGGTGCCAGTTCGCAGGCGCTTTTTGCCAGAGTGGGCGGCGGTATTTTTACCAAGGCAGCGGACGTGGGCGCGGATTTAGTAGGCAAGATCGAAGCGGGAATTCCCGAAGACGACCCGCGTAACCCGGCAGTTATTGCCGATAACGTAGGCGATAATGTGGGCGATGTCGCGGGTATGGGTGCCGACCTCTATGAATCTTACGTGGGTTCGATTGTGGCGACAATGGTCTTGGCGGTAGCCGCGGGCTTAGGACTGGAGGGCGTTACTATTCCTCTGGCGATGGCCGGGATAGGGGTAGTTTCTTCCATAATCGGGACTTTCTTTGTTAAGGCGAGAGAAGAGGCCGGCCAGGGAACATTGCTTTGGGCTTTACGCAAAGGAATTTTTGTCTCGTCAGGGTTAGTAGCGGTTATCTCGTTCTTTTTGGTAAAGATAATTTTAGGAATGCAGTATTTAGGTATTTACTGGTCGGTTTTATCAGGTCTTTTAGCCGGTGTTTTAATCGGTTTGTCTACGGAATATTTTACTTCGAATAAATATGCCCCTACGCGCGGGATTGCCCGTAGCGCATTAACCAGTCCGGCAACCGTAATCATCAGCGGCTTATCCGTGGGGATGTTCTCTACTCTCGTTCCCGTACTGGTAGTGGTTGTGGCGATACTTCTCAGTTTCTATTTATCCGGAGGGGCCTCTAACTTTAATTTAGGATTATACGGAGTAGGCATTTCTGCCGTGGGGATGCTTTCTACTTTAGGGATTACCCTGGCTACCGATGCCTATGGCCCGGTTGCCGATAACGCCGGAGGCAATGCCGAAATGGCCCATCTGGGAAAAGAGGTAAGAGAGCGTACTGATGCCCTGGATAGCTTAGGCAATACGACCGCTGCGACCGGAAAAGGGTTCGCCATTGGTTCTGCCGCCTTGACGGCCTTGGCATTAATTGCCGCTTATCAGGACCAGATTAGCATCCTCGGCAAAAAGATGGATTTAAGCCTGATGAATCCGCGTATTATTGCCGGATTATTTATCGGCGGCATGCTTCCTTTTTTCTTCTCCGCACTGACCATGCAGGCAGTGGGCCGGGCGGCAGGCAAGATTGTTGAAGAAGTAAGGCGCCAGTTCAAAGAGATTGCCGGGATTATGGAAGGCAGGAACAAACCGGATTATGCCCGGTGTGTTAATATTGTTACTGTGGCAGCCCAAAAAGAGATGGTAGCGCCCGCGTTGCTCTCGATTGTCGTGCCTATTGCCGTAGGCCTTTTAGTAGGCGTAGAAGCAGAAGTCGGCCTTTTAGCAGGCGCTCTGGTTTCCGGTTTTGTGATGGCAATAATGATGGCTAATTCCGGCGGGGCTTGGGATAATGCCAAGAAATATATTGAAGGCGGCAACTACGGCGGCAAGGGCTCTCTTGCCCATAAGTCGGCGGTAGTGGGGGATACCATAGGAGATCCTTTTAAGGACACCGCCGGGCCCAGCCTGAATATCCTGATTAAGCTTATGTCTATGGTGTCAATTGTCTTCGCCTCGTTTATCATCGCAAATACCCTTGCCAAGTAATTCCCATTCTTCCCAAATTGTAGTATAATTAATACAATGAATCATATCTTAGGGCGTTTAAACCTGGACAGGGTCTCACGGTTTGTTTACGAGCTCGTGCTTTTATTGACGGTTTTAATTATTCTCTTCGCCCCCCTGCATTCAGCGGCCACCCGGCATTTTAATATCAGCAAAACCCTGGGGCCGTCAGCCGTATCGTTTATTGCCGATGATAAAAGCAACCTGGCAGTCGCAGATATGCTGCCGGTGTACCGTTTCCAGGAGGCCAGGGACCTGGAGCTCGGCCGGGTGCGGGTGGAGGAGATCAGGGGCGACCAGATCATCTGTTCTTTTAAACCTGAGGATTTTGTTTACCCTATCGGCAGACACGGCCGCGTAGTCAAAGTTGATTGGCCCAGACTGGAAGTGGATATCGGCTCAAGGCTGGGGTTAAAGCCGGGTGATCTGCTGGTATTGTTCAAAGGCAGAGAGCCGGCAGGCACGGTCCGGCTTAGTGAGGTCTCTGATTTATTTGCCCGGGCGCAGGTAGTGAACGGCGCGCAGGGGAATTTGCTGGGCCTGACGGTCAGTGAATATGCACTGGCTACCCAGGTAGCTTTTTTCAATAACAGATTTCTCTCTTTGCTGGAAATCTTATTCTTCATATTCGTGCCGCTGACTTATGCTTATTTTTTTATTTTTCGCAGGCAGTCGCTCCTGGGGTTATCGGGAGAAAGGCTGAGGGCCGGTTTTAGAAGACTACCGGCAGTAAGTCTTATCGCCAGCATAGTCGCGGGTTTTCTTTGCGTATGGTTTACGGTTACCTTTTTAGCGCGCTTTATTTCCTATTTTTTGCCGAAACTTATCTTTGCGGGTAATTATTTTTTCAATTTACGCCTGCCGGTAATAGACGCGGCATCCTGGTTCAAGACGTATGCCTGGTCATTGTACGCATCAGGAATATTTATATATTTTTACCTGCTTTTCCGGAAAAAGAGGTCTCCGATATTGCTTTTCTGGGAAGGGGTAAGTTTTCGTCCCAAAGAAAACCGGCTGATTAAAAGCCGCTCCCTGCGCGATACCGTGATCTGGATTTTACACCTGATTATTGCCTACGCCTTCGGCAGGTCTCTTTTGATTTTCCTGCAGGCTAATTTAAACACGGTTCTCGATGTGGCCTGGCATAATCCAGGAGTATCCCTTAGGGGGTCCCTGAATCCATTCTATCCCCGGCAGGTTGGCGAACTGATAAAAAATTCTTTTTTTGCCCTGGGTTACGTATTGGCCCATCCTGCGCGTTTCGCGAACGCGGAGGCGTTTTTTTCCGTAGTCCGCTATTTACTGTATTCGTTTACCATCGCCGGTTGTCTTTTCGGCTACGGCCATTCTATCCTGGGTTATTTCTGGGGCAAGCGCATCCGGAATCTGGATTTTACCGTAATGGGTTGGTTTACCAACGCGATTTGTTACGGCCCGCTGTTGGGGATTATAATCTGGCAGATGATTCCTAACCTCGCCGGCCGCGACCCGATTATCACTCAGGGGCCGCTGTATTTTTTTGTTTTAGTCATAGAGTTTTTGCTGAATCTTTTTTATACCCTTAGTATCTGGAACTTAGGGAAGATGTTCGGTGTGATGACCGACAAGGGAGTAAGGAGCAGTAAGTTTTACAGCATTGTCCGCCACCCTTCATATACTTTAGAGGCGTTGATGTTCACGGTCTTATTTATTAAGGGATTATCCTCCCATAGTCAATGGTTTTCCGTTATGATTTTTGTTTTTATTTATTATCTGCGCTCCGAACGGGAAGATAATTTTATGTCGAATTCAAACCCCGCATACATACCTTACAAACAAAATACCCCTTATAAGTTTATCCCCGGCCTCTACTAAAAAATGGGGACGGTTCTATTTTTCTTCTTGCCTTAACTGTTAGAAAAATAGAACCGTCCCCATTTTTCTAATAGAACCGTCCCCATTTTTCTCCACTTTTTTTACTTGCCGTTGTCTTTTGGTGATATAATAAACAGTTGAAATGGATGATTTAGAGTTTGTACGCCGGTGCATAGAAAGAGACGCGGCTGCCTGGGACGAATTCCTCCATAAATACTCCAAACTCATCTACAGCTATATACACAGCGTTTTAAGGCTTAAGGCCAAGGCCATCCCCGCGGATACCATAGATGACTTATATCAAGAGTTAATCACTTCCCTGATAAAAGATAATTGTAAAAAATTAAGCTCGTTTAAGGCAAAAAACGGCTGCAGCCTGGCGAGCTGGTTGAGGATAGTGACGGTGAATTTTATGATTGATTTTACCCGCCGCTCTAAACCGCTGGTCTCGCTGGATGAGGATTTGGAAGCAGGGGGAAGCCTGAAGGATATCTTAGGAGACGACTCTCATATAAAGCTGGAAAACGAAATAGCCGGCGCAGAGAAACAGAAGCAGCTGTTCGAATGTATAGAAGAGCTGACCGTAGACGATAAGTATTTTCTTGAGCTTTACTTGCATCGGGGTATGCCCCTGGAGAGGTTAAGTTGCGTTCTGCGCATCTCAAAGCCGGCGGCAGATATGCGTAAAAGCCGTATTATTGAGAGGTTGAGGAGCTGCTTTGAAAAGAAAGGATTTATTTCCAATTTATAGCATTTTTCCGTTTGTGCTGCTTTGGGCCGAGGGGCAATTCGCCGGCGCGGCAAAGAGGTTTTACGGCTGTTTTAAAAGAAAATTTTTTGTTAGATTCTCGGGATTTATCCGTCTATTATATTAGGGAAGGTGTGTCTTTATGCAGGAGAATATAGAGCAGGTTATCGGTAAGATCTACCATAGCTGGAGAGAAAGGCTTATCCGGCCGCAAGAGAATTGTCCCGAAGATGAAACGCTCGCCTGCTTCCTGGAAGGCCGTTTGCCGGAGAAAGAAAGCCGGCAATTAAAGAAGCACTTAATCGGCTGCGATAAATGCCTGGAGTTGATTGTGTTGATAAGCCAGGAGGTGCCGGAGATGCCCTTGCCGCAGGAGTTGATTGAACGCGCAAAGGATCTGGTAATGCGTCAGGAAAAGGCGCAGTCCGGATTTATGGAGATAATCCTGGGATTGAGAGAAAAAACCGTTGATTTAATAAAAGCCTCCGGAGATATCCTTTTCGGCCAGGAAGTTGCGCCATTGTCTGTTCTGCGCGGCCGTAATGTCAAGGATTTTGGCCAGGAAGTCGTGATTGTCAAACACCTCGGCGAGATCAAGGTGGAGGCCGGCCTGGAGAACCGGGCGAATTATACTGCCCGGGTTACGGTTAAGCTCAGCGAGATAAAAACCGCCAAACCGGTCGAAGGGCTGCGCATAACCCTGATTCGCGCCGGCCAGGATATTGAGTCTTACATCGCCGAAACCGGCAAGGCGGTATTTGATAATGTTTCAGTCGGGAATTATGCAATTGAAATATCCACCCCGGAATCTTTAATAGGTAAGATTATGCTGGAGATAAAAAAGCTTTGACCCTGCAATCCGGGCGCTTGATAGAGGCTTAAGCCCCGCAACGCTTAAAGGCTTAAAAGGAGTCCTTTAGGGTGAACCAAGACAAAACCTTGGTTTTGGAAATCTTTAGCCTTCCCGACAGGCTGAAGATGAGCGTATTTGAGAAGCAAACTCTCACCACTACCCTGCGGCATTACAGCGAATCTGCTATTGCCCCTGCCGAAATTAATAAACTCTCCGATGAAATAACCGGCGTATTCAATAAAATTAACCGCAGAGGGTCCCCGGAGTCCTTATCAATCGACGATTTGAAGAAGGCGGGACAGCTGCTTTACGACCAGTTGTTTACCAAGCAGGTTAAACAAAGGTTAGCTAAGTTTGAGAACGGCAACCTCATCCTTTCCATAGACGAACAGCTGGTTACTGTCCCCTGGGAGCTTTTGTTCGACGGAGAAGTTTTCCTCTGTCTCAAATTTAACCTGGGCAGGAGTATCCGCACCAGCCAGCTGGAATTTGAGCCGCGCTACCGCGCGACATCCTCGAACCTAAAAATGCTGATATTATGCAATCCCTTAGGCGACCTGGAATTTGCCCATAAAGAGGGAGTTTCCATCCGCAACCAGCTCGACAGGAGAAGGGACATCATCCACGTTGATTTAAAATCATCGGGTATCGACACTACTTATGTTAAGAAAAATTTACGCGATTATGATTTGGTGCATTTTGCCGGCCATTGCGAATATAATCCCCGGCATCCGGATGACAGCGGCTGGGTTTTAAACGACGGAAAGTTTACCGCCAAAGACATACTCAGCATGGCCCAGAGCGTACCCTTGCCCAACGTCGTTTTTTCCAATGCCTGCCAGTCTGCGGATATCGCCCAGGGACTGATTGAGTCCGAAGAGAAGATTTACGGCCTGGCAAACGCGTTCCTGCTTTCCGGCGTTCGGCATTACATCGGGACGCTATGGAAGATATCCGATGAGATAAGCCTCAGCTTTGCCGAAGAATTTTATCTGCATATCATCTCCGGCCGGTCAATGGGAGAGGCAGTCCGGCGCGCGCGCTTAGGATTAATCAGAAGATACGGCTTAGGCAGTTTTATCTGGGCAAGTTATCTTCTCTACGGTGACCCGACACTCACCCTGTTTAGGCCGAAGAAAGAACCTTCTTCGCGAAGTTTTAGTGTCGCCGGATGGGGTAAGGCCCATAAAAAACAAATCTTAACCCTGTCGTCTTTATTGTTTGCCGCAGCCATGGTTATGATGCTGGTTAAATTTTTAATTAATCTTCATCCCGGTTCCTATCTTCTTTTCAAAAATACCGCAGCGCTGTTTGCGAATGGAAAGAACGGGAAGGTAATAGAGATATGCAGCGAGATTATTGACCGGGATAAAGGCTATATCAACGCCTATAGGCAGCTGGGGGATACATACGACAGGCTGGCAGACCGGAATTCGGCTTTAAAATATTATTTCGAATACGCGATGCTTAGCGAGAAGAAAAACGACAAAAAGCATTTAGCCAATGCTTATCTCAAGATTGCCTGGACTTATCATATGCAGGGAGATTACCCCAAAGCATTCGAATTTTATGAAAAGGGGATTGCCTTAAGCCGGGATAATAATGATAAGCTGAATGAGGCAGAGGGCTTAAGCAGGCTGGCGGTGTGGTATATGGAGAAGGAAAACTATGAAAAAGCGCTGGAGCTTTTAATCAAGAGTTCGCAGATAAACAAAGAGAAAGCACGCAACCCCGAGCACAGATATAACCTTGCCTGCGATTATTTTAACATCGGCTTATTATTCGCCGAGAAAGGCGACTATAAGGCGGCAAGGGAATTTTACGATGCCAGCGCAGAAATATTTTCCCGGATGAAGAGTAAGTCCGATATCAGCGACTATTACTGCAACATGGGAGAAATATACAGCCTGGAAAAAGAATACCTTAAAGCGCTGGAGTATTACCATAAAAGCCTGAAGATAGATACACAACTGGAAAGGCGCTGGGATATCGGAGTCAATTACAATATCATCGGCGAACTCTACCTGGAGATAGGCGAGCTGGCCAAGGCAGAAGACTACTTTCACAAAGCGCTGTTGATGCGTCAGCAGATAGAGGATGCCCCGGGCCTCGCCGAGACATACCACAACATCGGCCGGTTATGGCAAAAAAGGGGACGTAGAGACCTGGCAAAAGAGAACCTGGCCGAATCCCTGCGGATTTACAAAACCATAGATATACCTGATTATAAGGACGTGGAAGTATCTCTCAGTGAACTCTCGCGGTAATTCTTCTTTTCTCCCCCCTTTTAAGCGTTAACATTCGGCGAATCCTTCTTATTCAGAAGGCCGTTTTTCGCCCTGCCAGCCGCTGGCCCTGCCGAAAATTTTAATATTTTTCTGTTAGAAGATACCTCTTCCTGCGTCTATTACAGTTGAGGGTAGAGAACTGCTCTGATAGAGAGGAGGTTTTAGATGCGTAACTATGTGAGGGTGATGGGGGTAGTAACATTTATTTTTTGCGCAGTTTTAGCAGGAGCCGCGGATTTAACCTGGGAGAATATCAGCGGGGAAATATCAGACGTTAACGCAGTTTTAGTAGATAAGTTGAATCCTGAATATCTTTACGCGGGCACCGGCCGGGGAGTCTTTATGACTAAAGACGCGGGCAAGGCCTGGAAGGCGGCCAGCCGTTTAAGCCGGAGAATAAATTTTTTAGCGCAGGATAACCAGAGCATAATTTATGCGGCTGCCGCAGGAGGGCTTTTTATCACTAATGACCAGGGGAAAAACTGGAAGAAGATTTTTGGCGGCAGGGACTCTCAGGAAGGCAATTGCCGGACTTTAGCAATTTCAAAAAACAATGTAATTTTTCTGGGCACAGATGCCGGCCTTTTTATAAGTAAGGACAGGGGAAGAAACTGGCAGAGGGAAAAGGGCAGGTTAGGCAGCGCGGCGATTGTTTCTATAGCAGAGGACAGCTTGCATGATGTTATCTATGTCGCTTCCCCGGATAAGGTCTTCAAGTTGCAAGGAGAGTCCGGCTCTTACGCCACGATATTTACTACCGGCAGCGCAGAGGAAGAAGAGGATAACGAAAGCGAAACAGAGGATAGCACGGATACGGATTCCAGCGGCGCCGGGATAAGAGGCGTTGCGGTTGCTTCCTGCCAGGCGTCCAGGGTGTACCTCGTTGCTAAATCAAGGGTGTATACGAGCGATGACCAGGGTTTGACCTGGGATCATATTTCCGACTTCGGCCTCTTGAGCAAAGATATAAAATCCATATCCTTGTCGCCGCGCGGATGCGAATTATATACAATTACCAAATCCGGCATATTCCTGTTTAAGGAAAAGAGGTGGCAGGAATTGTCACTGCGGCTGCCGGTTGTGGATATCCGTTTTTTGGCTATAGATAATCAGGACAGCCTTTACGCAGCCGCTGATAAGGGTATATTTAAAGCGGCGATAGACGATTCTTTCGCCAATGCCGGTAAGGCAGTTGCCTGTTTTAAAGGCGAGCCGGCGATTGAGGAGTTGCACGCGGCAGCAATTAGATATGCAGAGGTTATTGACCCTATAAAGATGGAAAATTTAAGAAAACAGGCGAAATTGAAGGCAATATTACCGTCATTCAGCCTGGATTACGATAAAACAGTCACCAGTTACAGTAATTCTTCCAGTACCCGGTTTGAGATCGGGCCGCCGGAGTGGGGGCTTTCTTTCAAATGGGATTTGAGCGACCTTATCTGGAGCGAACAGCAGAGGTTAATCGACTCGCAGGCCAGGCTGATGATTGTGCTGCGCAATGATATACTGGATGAGGTCAACAAGCTATACTTCGAACGCCGCAGGGTTAAAATAGAATTGGCTTATCTGTCGCCCCAGGAGTCCCGGAAGATAGAAGACAAGAAGCTGAGATTGGAAGAGCTTGCTGCTTCCTTGGATGCCTTAACCGGTGGATTCTTCTCCCGGCGGCTCAACAATTAAAAAGGGGTTTCATTTTCTGCTTTTTGATGTTATAATTCATACTAACTAAAAAAGGGAGGAAAAATGAAAATCACTGGTTTTTTGGCTGTTAGCTTGAGTTGTGCTCTGTTTTTGACTGCGCAGGCCGGGGCAGAGGAAGGCAAGGGCTTGCTGTTGGATGATTTTGAGGGTGCGATAACAGGGGGAGCAGACGGGACGGTTGACTTCGGCGCAGGCAACGGCTCCACGCTCCAAGCAAGCGCCGCCACAGATATCAAAAACAAAGGCAGCCAGGCGATGAAGGCGGAATATGATGCAGTGCCGGGCGGCTATATGTGGATTGCCCGGGGTTATGGCCTGGATGTTAAGGGCGCCGCCTGCTGGTTAGTACCTCCCCAGGAGATAAACTGGAAGGATTATAATGCCATATCTTTTTATCTCTACGGCCGGGATTCCAAGGGCAATATTGCCTTTGATCTCAAGGATAACGGCAATGAGATGTGGAGGTTCATGGTTGAGGATAATTTTACGGGTTGGAAGCAGATTGTCTGTCCTTTTGCGCAGTTTTTTTCACGCTCTGATTGGCAGCCGAATAGCGCCGATAAGAATGATATACTAGATTTTCCCATCAAAAGTTTTCAATTTGAGCCGCTTCCCGAATCCAAGGGAGTCCTTTATTTTGATACGGTGGAGTTGCTCCCGGCCCAATAATGAAAACTTCTTCCCAGAGTGCTTTGAGGTTCATTTACCTCCTGGGTATTACCAGCTTATTCGCTGATGTCACTTATGAAGGGGCACGCAGTATCGCCGGCCCTTATCTTTCGATATTAGGGGCGAGTGCCGCAACTATCGGCCTGGTTGCCGGTTTAGGCGAATTCATCGGCTATGGCTTAAGGCTGGTCTCGGGTTATTTATCCGACCGCTTAGGCAGGCACTGGTTGTTTACTTTCTTAGGCTACGCTACCATATTGTCTATGCCGGCGCTGGCATTCGCCAGGCGCTGGGAAATCGCTGCTATACTTATTATCCTGGAGCGTTCGGGAAAGGCAATCCGCACACCGGCGCGCGATGCCATGCTTTCTCACGCCAGCAGGGGAATCGGCAGTGGCAAGGGATTCGGCCTGCATGAGGCACTGGACCAGATCGGCGCGGTTGCCGGGCCATTAGTCATCGCGGGTTTTCTTTATTTTGGCAAGACGTACCGTTTGGGTTTTGCGGTGTTGGTCATCCCGGCAATTTTATCGCTGTTAGTCCTTTTTAGGGCGCGGGCTAAATTTCCGGCCCCGGCATTACTGGAGGAATCCGATCAGGCAGTCCCGTATAAACATAAAAATAAACTGCCGCGGATTTTTTGGTTATATACCTTATTTACGGTTGCCAGTGTGGCCGGGTTCGCGCACTTTCTCCTGATTTCCTATCATTTTAAGGCACAGTCCATAGTTTCCGACGCCGGTATTCCGGTTCTCTTTGCCTTGGCAATGGGTATTGACGGTCTGGTTGCGCTTATTATCGGCAGGATATATGACCGCATAGGGTTTCTGGCGTTAATCAGCGCTCCTATATTGACCGCATTGACACCGTTTTTTATCTTTTCTCAGCGTTATTCTCTGCTCTTGGGCGGGATTGTGTTATGGGGGATGGTAATGGGTATCCAGGAGACAATCATGCGTGCGGCTATCGCAGACATAACACCCGCGCATATCCGCGGCACTGCTTATGGCATCTTTAATACCGCCTACGGCCTGGCCTGGTTCATCGGCGCAAGCCTAATGGGTTTTCTTTACGGCATTTCGATAAAATATATATTCGGCTTTGTGGTGATAACGCAGGTAATCGCAGCCTCGGTTTTGTTCCTGCTGATAACGTTAAAGCGGCAGCTCCCGGCATCTCCCGCATATTAAATCAAGGTATTTTATGGTGAGAGACTGGTTTAAGCAACACAGGAAATCGGTGATGCTTGCTATTGCGCTGGTTGTTTATATGCTCGGCGCATGGGCGCTGTATGCGATATACGGCCATCGGCTTGTTCAGGATATGTATCAGGGCAGGTCAGGATGGCCGCTAAACGGCATTTACGGTAACCAGGGCATTGTTCCGTTACAATATTACCTGGAAAAAGCAGACGCAATATTTTTACGCCTATTATTTTTGCCTTTATTCTCATTTTTCTTCTACAAATATCTGCTGAAGGTAGCCGGGTACTTTTTTAAAAAAAACAGAGAAGCCGGCAGCGAATTAGTCGCCGCGGGGGAGCACTGCTTCCGGCATGATTGGTTAATCGCGGTTGCGCTGTATTTATTCTGCACCTGGTTATTCTTTTATCCCTGCCTAAGGAATATCTCAACTTATCTGATCGGGCCGCCGGGCGATAATATGGAGCATTTCTGGGATATCTGGTGGTGGAATAAGGCGGCCGCCGGCAAAGGGTTAAGTTTTTCGTTTTCCGACTACATTTTTTATCCCGAGGGAAGCTCTTTGTTGTTTCATGCCACATCCTTTTATAATTTTTCCCTGGCGATTCCATTATCGAAAATCTTCAATAGGGTTGCCGTATATAATATTCTCATCCTGCATAGTTTTCTATTAGCGGGCGTAGGTGCTTTCCTGTTAATCCGGTATATAACCCGGGATTCTTTAGTCAGCATCATCGGTGGTTTCATTTTTGCCTTTAGCCCGTTTCATTTTGTCCGGGCATTATGCCATCTTACGATTTCCTCGATTCAATTCATCCCGTTTTTTGTCCTGTACTATATAAAATCGTTAAAGGGTGCCTCCCGGAAGGACTTATTGCTGGCCTGCCTGTTTTTCTTCCTTAACGGCATCTGCAGCTGGTATTCGCTGGTATTCTCCGTCTATTTTATGGGATTTGTTTACCTCTATTTGGCGTTGAGGCGAAGGCAGGCCTTACTGAAGGATGCCCTGCTAAAGTCGGTAATGATTATCGGGATAACTTTATTGATACTTTCACCGTGGATACTGAGGATGATATTGTTGCGGATGAAGTGCAGCGAGGTAGTGCGTTCCGGCTACGATAGATATTTAGCGGATGTGTTCGGTTTATTCGTGCCGCATCCCTTGCATTGGCTGGGCCGGTTAAAAATAGTGAAAATCATAAACCAGAAAGCACTGGGCTGGTACTTCATGGAAAATACGGTTTATCTCGGGTTGGTCAATATCCTTATTATTGTAATTGCCTTTAAGGCGGTTATAAAGAAAACCGCCGGATATTTTTTGGGCCTGTTTGCGTTTCTGCTGATTGCCATGGGCACTTTTGTGCATATTTTAGGCTGGGCAACACCCGTAGTGCTCCCCTACGCGATAATAAGAAACATCCCTTTATTATCGTTTGCGCATTGCCCATCGAGAATCATGCCTTACGTTTATCTTTTCCTGGCGATAATAACCGCGTTTTCCTTAAGGCAGATCATCGACAGCGGTAAGCGGACGATAAAAGGAAAATGCCTGGTTGCCGTCCTTGTCTTGCTGCTTTTTTTTGACTATTATTCCGTGTGCAGTACTATGACCAGGGCGTATATGCCGGCCTGTTATAGCGCGGTCAAAAAAGAAGAAAAACCTTTCGGGATACTGGACTTGCCGGTCTTTCACTTGTATGCGAGGAGATTCATGATGTACCAGACCTATCACGGCTTCCCCATTGTCCAGGCGGAGATTGCGCGCAAGGCCGGCACCTCGCTTATAGACCGGCTGGAATTCAAAAACCTGGCGCAGCAGGAAGATGAACTGATAAAAAACAAGGTTAAATATATCGTTATACATAGGGACCTGAATTACCCGCCTAATTATGTCGATATCCGGCCGTACGCAGAACACTACCAGACCGTATATGCGGATGATCATAGTGTAGTTTTCCAGGTATATTAGTTTTGCATTTTAAGGGGCTTTGCGCAGCCGCACGCCATAGCAGGATAACAAAAAAGAGGCGCTGTAAACTATTCCTATGCCGATTAAAAAAAACCGCTGTTTAACCATATTGTTCATCATCTGCTTATCGCTGATTGTCTTTCTAACCCGCTATTTATTTTTCACTCCCCGGGGTTCGTTATTTGTCGTTAAATCGGCGCTTTCCGGGTTCATTCAACCCGAAGACGTCGATATCAAAACCGTTGAAGGCAGCCTCTCGAATACATTATCGCTTCAAGATCTGGAAATCGGCGACCTGGAGGGCCTGCCCGAAGGGAGCGTTGTTAAGATACAGAAGCTTCAGGCGTACCTGAGTTCTTTCAGTCCCGCGGGCTTGAACATAGATGTGCAAAATGGGAAGTTACTCATTCCCCGCTGGGAGCCGGTATTCTTCTACGGAGGCTACCATAATGCTTCCCTTGCGTTTGACGTTTATGCCAAATACCTGAGTGTGCGTGACATACTCGATTTATTTACGCAAGCCGCATCATTGAAGAATTTATCCGGCAGGATAAGCGAGGCGGACGTATTCGTCAAAGGTTCTTTCCGGGAGCCGCTGCTAAGCGGCAGGTTTCATATCGAGGAGCTTTCCCGCGGCGGTTTCGCGATGAAAGACTGCCGGGGGGATTTTGAACTGCGGCTGAGAGATATCAAAGACAACCTTAAGCTTTACGGCGAGGTGTCATTAAAGAAAGCGGTGCTCTCGGGTGAAAATACGGCGGTCATAATCTTGCGGCAGGGTAAAATTTTATTTGACGGGGACGCCAAAAATCCTTCGTTTAATTTAGAAGCCGCATCTGACGTGGAAGGCACCCGGATCAATGTCGTTTTACGGGGCAACGCGAGTAATCCGGATTTAAGGCTGAGCTCGGAGCCGATGTTGCCTCAGGAGCGGCTACTGATTATGCTGGCGACCGGCAAGAGCTGGAGCGGTGCGGAGACCTCTTTGAGCAAAGGGCAGGTTTCGGTAGACCTTGCCAAAGATTTCATCGATTATTTTGTCTTTTCCGGTACGGGGAGCAAGATTGCCCAGCAGCTGGGGCTAAGCGCAATATCGGTAAAATACGACGGCAAGGCTAAAGGGATCGGAGTTAAAAAAGACATCTTAGGCCGGGCAGAGGCCAGCTACTCCATTGAACAGGCGCAGGGTGAAGCGAAAAGCCCTCAGACGGCCCAGAAGATGGGCGGTGAATACAAAATTACCGAAAACATCTCCCTGGAGGCGCAAAAAGAATTAAAGCAGGAAAGCAGCGCTAACCAGACGCAGGACAGCCAGAAGCCGGACGACAAGATAATGTTGAAGTTCAAGAGAGAGTTTTAACCGGGAATAATAAGGAGAGGGCAGAATGAACTGGAAGATAATCCTTGTTTTGATATTGCTACCGGTATTGGTCATTTTTGCCGCCCAGAATTACCAGGTGGTCAAGATTCAGTTTCTCTTCTGGTCATTTCAGACCAGCGGGGCAATTGTAATCTTCACGACATTATTGGTTGGTTTCGTTATCGGCTGGATCGGCTGCGCTGTCAAGAAAAGATAGCGTAATGCCCGGTTTGCCCGTCTAAGGAGAGCGGCAGTTTTTTGCGCCTATGGACCATCGCCGGGCTCAGCCGGGAAGCGCAATATGAACAAACAATCGTCCCGGACTATTAAGCAGCGTTTCTTAGGTTTGCTCAGACTGAATAATACGCCGAAGGAGATAGCCCTCGGTGTAGCCATCGGCGTTTTTATTGCCATTCTGCCGGTTTATGGGCTGCACACCGTCCTGGTGGTTATTTTTGCCCTGCTGGTGCGCCGAGCCAATAGAATAGCTATCCTGGCGGGAACCAATATTTCCCTTCCGCCGACCCTGCCGTTTATTACCTGGGCAGGATACAGCCTGGGCAGGTTAATCGCGGGTAAAGGTTATCCGGCTCTCAGCTGGAGTGTTTTTAAAGGTTTTAGCTATAAGAGTATCTTCAGGTTCTATTTTCCGCTGTTTATCGGCAGCTTTGTTTTAGGCATTATCTGCGCGGTAATATTTTATTTTTTCACGCTGTGGTTCATAAACAGGAGAAGAAGAAGGCATCTGCCTGTCAGGCGGGAATCCGGAAACAGTGTTAAAAAGACAGCAATCTTTCTAGCAGCCGTTTTAACTCTCATTACCTGTTCTTTTTTATCGGCGCAGACGGCCGTTAGTCCTGATTATACCGGCGAAAAGATTGTCTACGAGATAAGCCCTCTGGGCGTTGCGGAATATCAGGACTTAGGCATGGTGGAATTCCGTGGGGATAAGGCAAGCCTGGTAATATTCAAAACCCGCGTGCTCGGCTTTGACGACAGGGAGAAGATTTACAGCGTGCCTCGGACCTTTCTGCCCATAAGAGTAGAGCGTGATATCACGATGTGGCTGGGGAAGGAATATATCTTCGAGGAATATGACCAGAAGAATTTTTCGCTGGTCATCGAAAAATTCAGCGGCGGTAAAAAGGTGAATGAATATAAATTCAAAAAAGACGGACCGATCAATAACGCCGTTACGCTTCCTTTTTACCTGCGTAACGTAGCGGAGCTTGATATCGGATGGTCTTTTATTGCTAGGTTTCCCGATAAATTCGAGGTAAAATTAGTTTCGATAGAAGAAATTGAGGTTCCCGCGGGCAAATTTAAGGCATACTATTTTACGAGTACTCCCCGTAAATTCGAAATTTGGATCAGTAAGGACGGATCCAGAGTACCCCTTAGGATAAAAGGGCTAGGTGGTCTGGGATACACTTTGTCGATGAAAAAGCGTATTTCCGGGAAAGAACAGGCTGTGGTAGGTTATCCGGGGAGGCAGCGCTAACGGACAAATGGGCGATATTGCGATTAGGAAATTTGAGGCAACCGATCGGCAAGAGGTTCGCAGGATAAGCTGCGAAACCGCATTCCTGGGGCAGGCGCGGGGAATATTTATCGAGGATAACGAAATACTCGCCGATGCCTTGACCGTTTATTTCACGGATTACGAACCGGATTACTGTTTTGTGGCCGTTGATAACGGCAGGGTTATCGGTTACCTTACCGGCACAAAGGACGTCCGGTCAATGCGCAGGGTTTTTAACCGGAAAATTATATTACCGCTGGTTGTTAAGGCATTATGCCGGGGAAGCCTGTTTAAAAGAAGCGCCCGGCAGTTCTTAACGCACGTAATGATAAGTTTTCTAAAGGGCGAATTTTGCGAACCGGATTTTTCCGGGCAATACCCCGCCATTCTTCATATTAATATTGCCGACGGTTTCCGGGGGCGCGGGATTGGCAGCGGGCTGATAGGCCGCTATCTGGATTTTTTAAGGGGAAATGGAATCAGAGGGGTTCATCTGGGCACTTTGTCGGATGCCGCTAAGGGATTTTTCATTAAGTCGGGATTTACGGTGTTATTCAAGGGCAAACGTTCGTATTTTCGTTACCGACTCAGCGAAGACGTGCCATATTACGTTTTAGGAAAGATATTATCACTGCCGGTACGCAATAACTCCGCGCAGGGGTATGGTCATATTTATTCGGGAGGTTAGGTTATGATAACCGGCCGTGGCGCCGCAAAACGATTTTTTATATTTGCCGTCATCTGGGCATGCCTGATTAGTCTTTCCGCCCGGGGGTATGCGTTTGCCCGGGAGGCCGAAGATTTATCTTTTGCCGAGGTAGTGCTCGGTGCGCAGGACAGGATTCTCATCCTGGCGCCCCACCCGGATGACGAGGTATTGGGTTGCGGGGGCATTATCCAGCAGGCAGTAAGAATGCGCCTGCCGCTTAAGATCGTTTTCCTGACCTACGGGGATAATAACCAGTGGTCGTTTGCCGTATACCGGAAACATCCGGTGCTGATGCCGAAGGCGGCCCGGGCGATGGGGTTAATCCGGCATGACGAAGCTCTGGCAGCGGATAGGATACTGGGGATTGACCCGCAGCAATTGGTCTTCCTGGGATACCCTGATTTCCGCACGATAAATATCTGGTATTCCCATTGGGGGGCGTCTGCGCCCGCCAAAAGCATGCTTACCCAGGTCAGGGAAGTGCCATATGCCAATGCCTTCCGGCCCCACGCGGCTTATAAGGGCGAGGAAATCGTGAGGGATTTACAGGCAGTGTTGCGCGAATTCAAGCCCACGAAAATATTCCTCTCTCATCCCGCCGACCACAACGGCGACCACCGGGCATTGTACCTGTTTACCCGTGTTGCGCTCTGGGGCCTGGAAGGTGAGATAAACGCCGCTTTGTATCCTTATTTGATTCATTTCAGGCGCTGGCCACAGCCGAAAAACTATCACCCCGATATGCAACTTAAGCCCCCTTCGTTCTTCCAGGATAAGATTGTTTGGCAGAGTCATTCTTTAAGCCCCGATGGGGTTAAGGTAAAATATAGCGCGATTAAAAAGCACCGCTCCCAGTTTATTTCCAGCGCAGGATACCTTCTTTCGTTCGTGCGTCCTAACGAGTTGTTCGGCGATTTCCCCGCGGTTGTTTTAAGGCCCAGGCATTCTTCGTTATTCTTGAGATCCGGCGGCGAACAGGGGGCTGCGCAGTCGCCTGAGGAATTGACTGACGAGGAGCGCGCTGTCTTTGTCGGCATCGAAGAGAATTACGTCCGCCTTGAGGGTGACTATTTGGTGTTTTCGGTTAAGTTATCGCGTCCGGTAGCCAAGAGCGTGGGGGTTTCGCTGTATATTTTCGGATATCGCAGCGACCGCCAGTTTCAGGATATGCCTAAATTGCATATCAGCTTCGGCGCCATTGAGCATAAGGTTTTCGACCAGAACCGTTTGCTGCCGCTGGGCATCATAGAGGTAGTCCGCCAGCCGAAAAAAATAACGATCCGCCTTCCCCTCGCGGTATTGGGCAACCCGCAACGCGTCCTCACCAGCGCGCGGACGTATTCAGGCGTTGTGCCTTTAGACCGGGTTTCTTGGCGGGTAGCAGAGATATGCGTAAAGGAGTGATTGAAAAATGTTTGATTTAAGCAAAAAAAGACACAGGCTGCGGATTATAATTCCCGTTTATCCCGCATTCAATATCTATTCCGCCGTCGCAAAGGAAACCACGGCGCTGGGGCCGGTATGCGTGGCCTCTGCCGCTAATGAGTTGGAGGGTTGGGATGTTGAAGTCATTGACGAGAATAACCTGGGCAGGTACGGGCCAATAAGCGATTCCGGAGGTGTGGACCACGAGTTTTTACAGCGCAACAGACCCGCGGATGTTGTCGGCTTTTACGGCGGATTAACCAGCACTATCCCCCGGCTCTATAAGATCGCCCGGTTTTACCGGGAGAAAAGGGTGGTGACTGTCGCCGGCGGTCAACATTTTGTTGAAGAGAACATCAATGAGGCCTTATCCAGCGGTGTCGACTTTGTAGTCAGCGGAGAAGGGGAGGAGGCGATTAAAGAGCTTCTCCGGGCCCTGGAAGGCAAGCGGCAAATAAACACGGTTAAAGGCCTCGCATATTTCGAAAACGGCAGGATTATCCGCACACAAGAAAGAGATCCGATTACGGATTTTGATAAGTTACCGCTGCCGAATTTTTCCTTAGTGCGCTACGCCAGGATTAAGTTTTATCCTGTCGGCAGGATACGCGGCTGCGGTATGGATTGCGAATTCTGCACGGTTAAGGGCAGGCCCCGCTGCGCCTCTCCCGAGCGGCTGCTTGAGGATATCCGTTTTCTCGTAGAAACTAATGATGCGCGCCGTTTTTTTATCGTTGACGACCTTTTCGGCCAGCAGCGGGATGAAACCGTCAGGTTCTGCAATATGTTGGATGATTACCAAAAGAGTATAGGCGGGCGTTTAGACTTTACCGTTCAGATAAGATTAGATAAAGCCAGAGACGCTCAACTGCTTTCCGCCATGCGTCAGGCGGGTATCAATACCGTAGCCATCGGCTTTGAGTCGCCTATTGAAGAAGAGCTGGAGGCGATGAATAAGCGCGTGAGGCCGGAAGATATGATATCCCTTGCCCGGGCGTATCATAAATCCGGGTTTTTGGTGCACGGGATGTTTATCTTCGGTTATCCCCTGGTAGAGGGCAGGGTGTTTAAGATGCCGGCAAAGGAGCGTATCAAGCGCTTCAGGCGTTTTATCAAGAAGTCCAAGATCGATACCGTGCAGATTTTGCTGCCGGTTCCTTTACCGGGAACAGAGTTTAGAGAGAGGCTGGCGCGCCAAAACAGGATATACGCCACGCAGGACATCGGCTGGGAATATTATGACGGTAATTTCCCTCTCTTCGAGCCCGACGAGCCAATGACCGCCGAAGAGTTGCAGGCGTCGGCGCGCAAGATTATGGGAAAGTTTTATCAGTTTAAGTATATGTTCATCGTAGCCCTGCACATTTTTTCCTTTCCCTCCATTATTTTCTTCTTACATAATATTAAAACCGGCTGGAGAAGGTGGTATAAGTCATGGCGTATCAGTTTAACCCGTTTCGGCGGATGGATAATCATGAAGAACTGGATTTCCCAATTTAAAAAAAGCAAGTTTTTGCAGAAATTACAAAAGGCACAGGAGCGTTTGAATAAGGACCGATGAGTTTAAGGCGCAAAGGCATAAAAATCAGAGGCAAGAGCAAATAGTCTACCCTGGTAACTTAAGAAGGGAGATATTTTGTCCAATTCAATTCCAAGATTCCGGATGTGTCTTTACCGCGGCATCGCGTTAATTATCATTCCCCTTTGTTTTTTACTGGCCGCTGAAGGGGCTTTGCGTTTGTTCCATTATGGATATCAGACCGATTTCACGGTTCCCGGAAAGGATTTAGGCAGGGAGGTTTATTATCCCAATCCCAAATTCACAGGGTTTTTCTTTTCGCCCTCCTTAGCCCAGACAAGCTTGCCGTTTTCTATTCCGGCTGCCAAGCTACCGCATACATACCGCATATTCGTTCTCGGCAGCTCGGCTGCGGCGGGTTTTCCCGAGTATGCCTTTAGTTTCTCCCGCATACTGGAGGTTATACTCCAAGACCAATTCCCCCAGGTACACTTTGAAGTGATTAATGTTTCCAATGTGGGAATAAATTCCCATGTTATTTATCAAATAGCCAGGGGTGTGTCGAAATACAAAGGGGATTTATTCATTTTATATCTCGGCCATAATGAGGTCATCGGCCCGTTCGGCCCTGCTACGGTTTTACGGCCTTTTATCTCAAATTTATATTTCATCCGGCTGGGGACTTGGATTAACTCTTTAAGAATCGGCCAGCTGATGACAAATATGTTAACCAGGCTTCTGCCGGAAAGGCGTTCCGTTTACGAGAAATGGAAGGGCATGCAGATGTTTCAGAATGCGCGGGTGAGGGCGGATGATCCGCGGATGGCCTATGTTTATAGAAATTTTAAGAAAAACCTTGAAGACATTATTTCCCTTACGCAGCGTTCCGGCGCCTCGCTGGTCTTATGCACTATGGCTGTTAACTTAAGGGATATAGGGCCATTCGCATCGCTGCATAAACAGCCCGTAGAGGAAAAAGAGTGGAATGAGCTTTATCAGGATGGTATTCAATGGGAGGCTAAAGAAAATTATGATTTGGCTCTCCGGCAGTATGCAAAGGCCGAGCTTTTAGACGATCAATATGCTGAATTGCATTTCCGGATGGCGCGCTGCTATATGGCATTGAAGAACAACCGGTTAGCTTACGGACATTTTATGAAGGCATGTGATTGGGATGCGCTTCAGTTCCGGGCGAATACGCGGATTAATAGTATTATCAGGCAGGTAGCCTGCGAAAGTAGGTCCGGAAAGGTAAGTTTTCTGGATATCGCCGATGTTTTCCAGAAGAATAGCCCCGGAGGTATCACCGGCAATGAATTTTTATACGAACATGTGCATATGAATTTTCCGGGAAATTATTTGATCGCCAAGTCAATATTTCAATGTGTAGAGGAAAAACTCCCGTCCTGGGTCCTGAGTACGAGAGAGGTGCATCGTCCTTTATTATCTCAAGAAGAGTGCGGCCGCAGGTTAACCTACTATGGCTATCAACAGCATGAATGTTTAGAGGCGATAGAGGTATTGGCGCGCAATCCGCCTTTTACGGGCCTGGTCAACCATAAGGAATTGGCAGCTTATCTATCGCAGCAGGACGGTGCTTTAGAATTTTATACCACTGGGCCCGGGCTGGAAGAGACGGTTTCTTTATGCCGGCAGGCCCTTAAGCGTAATCCAGCCGATCCCTGGGTACACTATTATCTGGGAAAGGCATTACTTTCTCTTGGCCATCCGGAAGAGGCGATAGAGCATTTAGAATTTGTTTTACAAAGGCTGCCGGGGTATTATCTGGCCAAGAGCTGCTTAGAGCTTGCCAGGGGAAAGCTCTATAATAAATAGTAGAACAATAGCCTGGAATTTTACAAAGTCGGGAGAGGGCGGTAAGAGGGTATTGATGAAGAAGGTAATTCTTATAATGGCCGGGCTTGTTTTAATGGCATCCCTAAAGGCGAATGCTTACGATGATGGTGATTTTCAGGTATGGAATACCGATACAGAGGAGTTTAAAATCAGCAAGGATTCAAAAATTGTATTTGAGGAAGAATTTCGCTGGGGAGGCAGTGCCAATGAATTTTATTACCATCACTACGATGCGGGGTTCTTTTACAATCTGAAAAAATACCTCAATATCGGAGGCGGATACCGCCATGTCTATGAATTAAAGAAAGGAAAATTTAAACCAGAGAACGAACCTTATCTAACAGCAACTTTATTCTGGGGCATGAAAGGATTTAAATTTGAGGACCGCAGCCGCATGGAATATCGTCATTTTGATTATCAGGCTGATTCCTGGCGGTATCGTAACAAGGTTGCGGTAAAATTACCCTGGAAGCTTACCAAGATGGAAATTCAGCCGTACCTATCGGATGAAATCCATATTGGTTTCGGCGGGACCAACCAATTCAACCAAAACAGGTTTTCTTCCGGTGTAGGCATGAATCTCACCGAGAATATCAAGGCCGAGATTTATTACCTGCTGCAGAGTGCTAAGAGTTCAGGGAGATGGGCAGATACTAACGTATTGGGTACTAAGCTGAAATTAGTTTTTTAATTTTTCCGCCAAAGGCGGATCCTAATGCCAAGATTACCGCGGATAAAATAATTATTCATCGGGAATAGAAAAGAGGTATGGAATGCAAAAGAAAATCAAGATTATAATTCTGGCAGTTGTTATTATCTTTGGATTTTGTTTGGTTAGAGATTTTCTTATCAAATCGCTCATAGGCAGCGTCGCGAGTAGCGTTACCGGAGCCCCTACGCATATTGGGGGTTTTTCGTTGAGTGTTATAAAGCAGACTGTCAAGATTACCGATTTCAAGATGTATAATCCTGACGGATTCCCCCGGGATATCTTAGTTGATATCCCAAAGATAGGCGTTTCCTATAATTTGGGAGCATTGCTTAAAGGCAAAATCCATCTTAAGAGAATAGACTTTGAGCTTAAAGAAATGGGTATGGCCAAGAATAAGGAAGGAAAACTTAATGTAGATTCTCTAAAGATAATTGAAGTAAAGAAGACAGAGGCTCCGGAAAAAGGGGCAAAAAAACCCGCAAAAGAGATGGCGATACAAATTGACCTTGCGAATTTAGTTATAGGCAGGATAGTGAGTAAGGATTATAGTGTTGGGGGCCCGCCGGCTATTAAGGTCTACGATGTAAATCTCAAGAAGAGTTACAAGAATATTGCCAGCGCCCAGCAGCTTGCGGCCTTGATTATCTCTGAACCATTAAAGGCAGCAGGTGTCCAGGGGGTGAAGGTGTACGCCGCTTCTATATTGACTGGTGTGGCGGCGTTACCGGTTGCTGCCGCGTTTACCTTTGCCGGTAAAGACTTTGCTCAGGCTTCTTTTGTAGTAACAATGGATAAGGCATACGAAGATGGATTGCAGGTGCTTAAACAGATGGGAGTAGTTAAAAAAGAGAACAAATCCGGCGGCACTATAAGCGCGGAAGTCAATGGGGCAAATGTAACCTTGAAACTGAAGAAAATCAATGATACCGCCACTGAAATCACCGTTTCCGCGCGTAAATTAGGGCTTCCTAAACCTGAGGTTGCCTCTGGAGTAATCTATCGGATAACAGATAAACTGAAGTAAGGAGCACGTTGCTTTTCTAAAAACATTCTGGAAATGGCCCAATATCGTTTATAATAATCAAAGCCGTTTTCTAAAAAACTTATTTAAACCCGTAGGCTAATTCTCTCTTTCACAAGTGTAATTCAAAATTTTTTCTCAAAGTCTCTTGACAGGAAAACTTTTAAACTCTATAATGAACATATGTTCATAATAGAGGAGTTGTAATGAGGCCTAAAAAGACGAGATGGATAAGATGCGACCCCGGGGAAAGGTGTTTTCGGCCGCAATGCAAAACGTTAAATAAATTAGAAGGAGTATATCTAAGTCTCGATGAGTTTGAGGCGGTAAGGCTTGCCGATCTGGAAGGCTTAATGCAGGAGGAAGCCGCAAAGAGGATGCGTATTTCCAGACCGACATTTTCCCGGATAATCTCTTCCGCGCATAGAAAAATAGGAGATGCCTTGGTTAATATTAAAGCCATAAAAATCCAAGGCGGTTGCTGTAAGATTATCGGCAAGGACAGGTAAAAAATGAAGGAAAAGAATAAGTTTCTTTTAGTGTTGGTTGGATTTCTGGTGTGTTTCTATCTTCCTGTGGAACTTCTGCCATTCAAGGGGCCTGTATTCGAGGCGTTGGCTTTAGTCAGATGGTATGCCAGAGAGCATGTGTTACTTTGCCTTATCCCGGCTTTTTTTATTGCCGGAGCAATTTCGGTTTTTGTAAGTCAGGTGTCCGTAATGAAATATTTTGGCGCTAAGGCTAATAAGTTTCTTTCATACAGCGTAGCCTCGGTGTCAGGAACTATCCTTGCTGTCTGCTCATGCACGGTTTTGCCTTTATTCGGCGGCATATATAAAAGAGGCGCGGGTTTAGGACCAGCTATAGCATTTCTCTACTCCGGGCCCGCAATCAATGTTCTTGCGATTATACTCACAGCGCGCATTCTTGGTTGGCAGCTTGGGCTGGCTCGTGCAATAGGCGCCGTGGTTTTTAGCGTAGTTATCGGATTATTGATGCACTTGATATTCTTGAAAGAAGAAAAAGCGCGCCATGCCAATGGCGATTTCGCCGTAGGCGATATCAAGGAGGCACGTTCTCTGGGCAAAACGATTATTTATTTTGGTTCTATGGTTGCGTTTCTCGTGTTTGCCAATTGGGGTAAGCCGCTTGAAGGTGATCATGGAATCTGGTCAATAATTCATCAATATAAGTGGTGGATTGCAGGATTTTCTCTTGCTGGTTTAGTTGTTATGCTCTTCAAATGGTTCAAAAAGGATGAATTAAAAGAATGGACTTCTGCCACATGGGGCTTTGCATTGCAAATACTGCCGCTTCTTTTAGGCGGAGTTCTAGTATCCGGGTTCCTGTTGGGTAGAGTCGGCCACGAAGGTATTATTCCTTCAAGGTTTATCGAAGCGCTGGTGGGAGGCAACTCGTTACGGGCAAATTTCTTTTCTTCGATTGTTGCGGCATTTATGTATTTTGCTACTCTTACTGAGGTACCTATTCTGCAGGGATTGATCGTCTCAGGCATGGGCAAGGGGCCTGCTTTGGCGCTTCTTTTGGCAGGCCCGGCCTTAAGCCTTCCGAGCATGCTTGTATTAAGAAGCATCATGGGAACCAAAAAGACAGTCATTTATGTTAGCCTTGTAGTCATTATGTCCACAATAACGGGAATGATTTTTGGTTTTATAGTCAAATAAACGGAGTATGCGATGAAAAAAGAAAACAAGGAAATAAAAAAGATTGTAAAAGAAGGCTATTCGAGAATTGCAAAACAAGGAACTTCCTGCTGTCCTTCGGGCTCATGCTGCGGGAGCACTAATTCAGCTCAGGATATAAGCAAAAGCGTAGGCTACAGTGATGCAGAAATAAACGCTGTTCCTGAAGGTGCCAATTTAGGACTTGGCTGCGGCAACCCTGTTGCAATCGCTTTCCTAAAAGAAGGCGAGACGGTCCTTGATTTAGGCGCCGGCGCGGGGTTTGACGCATTTCTGGCTGCGGCTAAAGTCGGCAAAAGCGGCAGGGTTATTGGCGTGGATATGACACCTGAAATGGTCAAGCGTGCCAGAGAAAACTGCCGCAAGGGAGAATATACAAATGTTGAATTCAGGTTAGGCGAAATAGAGAATCTGCCGGTTGAAGATAATTCTGTGGATGTGATTATTTCAAACTGCGTGATTAATCTTTCACCCGAGAAAGAAAGCGTTTTTAAAGAGGCTTACAGGGTCCTGAAGCCCGGAGGCATATTAATGGTCTCGGATCTTGTTTTAACAAAGGGACTGCCTGCATTTATCAAAAATTCTGTTGAGGCTTACGTTGGATGCCTTGCTGGCGCGGCAATGAAAGATGATTACCTTGGCTTTATAGAGGAAGCGGGTTTCAAAGATGTAAGAGTTGTAAGCCAGGCAAATTATCCCATTGAGGCGATGGCTAATGATGCAACAGCCCAGGCAATAATGGAGAATGCGTCAATCAGCCATCAGGACATTAGAGATTTAGGAAATTCGGTTGTGAGCATTAAGGTTCAGGCATCAAAGCCGGCTAATAACCTTAAGGAGGGGGATAAGAAATGAAGATAGAAGTTTTAGGCCCCGGCTGTCCCAAGTGCCACAATACCGAGGAAAATGTGAAAAAGGCGCTATTGGAGTTAAATAAGACAGCTGAAGTGGTTAAGGTGAGTGACATCAACGCCATAATTGAAAAAGGAGTTATCCAGACGCCGGCGCTGATAATAAACGGCAGGATAGCTATGCAGGGAAAGATTCCTTCGGTTGAGCAGATAAAACAATTTATTCAGAAGGAAGAATAAGCAATGAGTAAATACGGAACATGGCAGGGTATCCCCAGAGAAGAAGTTCCCTGGCATCCTACGGTTGATATGGAGAAATGCGTTGGATGCAGGGAATGTTTTAATTTCTGCAGTCATAAAGTATATGATTGGGATGAAGAGAAGAATAAAACAAAGGTCGCTGAGCCTTATTATTGCGTGGTCGGCTGCAGCACCTGCGCAGGGCTTTGTAAAGCCGAAGCCATTTCATTTCCACCTTTAACTATTTTAAAGAATCTAAAGAAAACTCAATAGGAGAAAGTTAGAGAATGAAGAAGATTATTTTGATAATCTGTCTGCTTGTGATTTCGGCAATTGTAATATTTTCATTCAAGGGCGTGCCTCAGGCAAAAGCCACAGATAGCAAGCCTTCTGCTAGTTCAGGAAATCAGGTTGTAGCGTATTATTTCCACGGAAATTTCCGCTGCTATACCTGTCATACGATGGAGCAGTATTCAAAGGAAGCGATACAGGCTAATTTTAAGGATGCGCTTTCGTCCGGAAAGCTAGAATTTAAGGTATTGAATGTGGAAGAGCGGGGGAATGAGCATTTTACGCAAGATTACCAGCTTTACACAAAATCCCTCGTATTATCTTTGGTCAAAGATGGCAAAGAGATAAAGTCAAAAAATCTCACTAAGATTTGGGAGTATGTTCGTGATAAACAAAGGTTTATTGATTATGTAACCGAAGAGGTTAATAATTTCTTAAAGGAAGCGCAATGACAGATATATTGATTGGTTTTGGATCAGCATTGTGGCTGGGGATATTAACTTCAATAAGCCCGTGTCCTTTGGCCAGTAACGTGGCTGCCATTTCTTTTCTATCTAAGAAAATAGCACATCCGGCGCTTGTGTTCATCTCAGGATTGGCGTATACACTTGGACGGATGGTTTCGTATGCTGTCCTGGGGTGGATTATTGTCAATTCTCTATTAAGCGTTCCTCAGGTTGCTCAGTTCTTGCAGAAGTACATGGGTAAAGCTCTGGGCCCGTTATTAATTCTTACTGGGTTCATTTTACTTGAGATAATTACTATCCGTCTGCCGGGACTGTCGCTTTCCCAAAAGCATCATAATAAGCTTGTTGAAGCAGGTGTCCCAGGAGCATTCTTATTAGGAGCGATATTCGCCCTAGCCTTTTGTCCGGTATCAGCAGCTCTTTTCTTTGGCAGTCTCATTCCGCTTGCGCTTCAGTCTAAGTTTGGGGTAACGCTACCCTTCATTTATGGAATCGGCACAGGTTTACCGGTTTTAGTGTTTGCTATCACGATTGCTATCGGGGTCAGTTCATTGAACCGCTGGTTTCATAAACTGACAAAGATTGAATTCTGGATGAGGAAAATTACAGGCGGTATATTTATACTTGTAGGGATTTATTATATAGGGATATACGTATTAAGGTTATTTTGAAACAAGAATATTGCATAACATGAGTAAAGAGATTAAGAAAACCAATGTTCCTAAAGAGTATCCGCCCGAAGAGGGATGTTACTTAAGGGGTAATGATAATTCCCCCGTTGCCGTTATTGTGATTTTAAAGTGGAGAAGGGAAGAGACGCCGGAGTCGATAGAACTGTTAGTGAGAACGGCCTTAGAAAGTGGCGCGGCTTTATCGGGGACGCTGCAAACTGAGAACGTAGGCTTAGAAAAGGTTATCTGCAACGTTATAGCCAATCCAAATATCAGGTATGTCATCGTCTGCGGCCCGGAGTCGCCGGGCCACTTTGTGGGTGAAACCGTCAATGCGTTATATAAAAATGGCCTCGATAAAGATAAGAGAATAATCGGCACAGAGGCGCCAGCCCCGTTTCTTTTTAATATTCCCACAGAGTGGGTAGATAGATTTGTAAAACAGACGAAAATGATAGATTTGGTTAATGAGGGTTCGCCGGAAGTAATCAAAGAAGCAGTCTGGTCTTGTTACCAGGAGAAGCCTACAAAATTTAGAGGCTATGAGCTTTGGGATATGGGTGCATATGAGGCAGAGCCGATCTGCGGAAAAATCACATGGAGGGTTACCAACCCTGCCTATGCTCCAAAAGATAAAAGCGAGCAGGAGGCATTAGAAAAAATGCAGGACTTAATAAAGAAACTCAAAGAACGCGGCAAGAAATAAAGATGGAAGGATTTATAGAAGAAGGGATGGTTTTATCTACCAAAGGTAATATTGCTCAGGTTAAAATCACGCCCAAAGGCACTTGTCCAGATAGCCATGTCGGATGCCCGGTGAAGGCTTTGGCTGAAGGAAGAGAGTTTATTGCCGGCGCAGATAATTCTATCAATGTCCCAGTTGGGCAAAGATGGGAGTTTGCTTTCTTGCCTCTTTTCTTGTTATAGGATTGTTTAAGCGAAAATTTGATACCCAGTATACAATATTAAAAATCGTTACAAATTCATCTTGACAGTTTTTTTTATTTTGCTATCATATATGCATATTCGCATATGATAAGAAAAATACACTCAGTAGAACCATACACTAATTTCTTCAGGGCATTATCTGACCCTACCCGGCTTAATATTATAATGCTTCTTGCGGCCGGAGAGCTTTGCGTATGTCAGATAGAGGCGGCTTTAGGTGTGCATCAAGCCAAAATTTCAAGGCATCTGGCGTATTTACGCAAGCAAGGAATAGTAAAAGCGAGGAGCCAGTGGAAGTGGAAGTATTATTCCCTTTTTAAGCCACGGGATAAATTTGAAAGGGGCATATTAAGATGCCTGCGAGAATGTTTAGCAAATGACGCATTATTTAAATCGTATTTTACGCAGATGAAAGAGTGTGTTTCTCAGCCGCTTGATAGGGTTGTTAAAATTGCCCGGAAGTTATAACGGCATTTTAGAAAGGATGCCCATGGATACAAAAACAAAAGAATTAGTCGGAATTGCTGCGGCGGTTGCCGGGCATTGTCAGAAGTGTTTTTCTTATCATTACAATGAAGCAAAAAAGATTGGCGTTGAAGAAAACGATATTAAAGATACTATTGAATTTGCCAAAGCTATCCGTTCAGCCGGTAATCAGGCAATGGATGAATTTTTGCATAGAATGATAGATCAGAATAAGGTTAAATAAAGGGGCATCCTATGGCACAAGCAAAATTAGGTAAAAAGGAATGGTTTTATTTTATAGCCGTAATAGGCCTTTATATCTTGGCCGTCTGGTACGTCGCCGCTCATGACTTATCATGGTCAGCGATGTTTAAGGCAGGGATTTTGCAGGAAAAAGGCATTACAGGTTTGGAGGCAAGAGTTAAAGATATTGATACGCCTGTTAGCTGGAATATACCTTTGGTCATTTGGTACATTATTATTAAAGGAGCGGCCTTATTGGTGGAGCTTCTGCCATACTGGGTCGTGGGTATGTTTATTGCCGCAGGGTTAGTTGTTTTTGTGTCCTGGGAAAAGATAAAACGTAAAATGGGTTATGGAGGTTTTGGCGCGAATTTTATGGCTACCACTGCCGGCGCAGTTATACCAATATGTTCCTGTGGTATAGTTCCGGTGTTAGCCGGTATGGTTGAGGCAGGAGTGCCTTTAGGCCCTACGCTTGCTTTTTTGATTTCAGCGCCGATGCTTAATATCCCTACGGTTTTTATGACTGCCGGGCTTTTAGGTAAGAAGATGGCTATTGCCAGAATTATATCGGTATATGGTATTGCTATGGCTACAGGTCTAATTGTGTCATATTGGCAGAAAAGAAAAAAAGGACTAAGGCATTTTGTTAAACTCTATGTTCAGCCGAATCTCTCACCTGAATTACAGAAATTTGCCTATTCCTTAGCCATGAAATTAGTTACAAAACCCGAAGGCCTAACCTTAGAAGAAATAGGATTAGATCATAAAGCAGAGATTGATGAGCTCGATGAAATAGGAGTAATTGAGCAAGCTAAAGATGGAAAATGGAAACTAATAGAAAGAGGCGATTCTAAACACCAAAGCAGTTGTTTTGTCCTGCCCAAAGGCTATGCCGAGCTGAATTTCAGACAAAAATTAGTTCAGTTATGGAAAACATCTTGGCAGTTATTCTTTGCTTTGAATTACTATCTCGTTCTTGCAGTAATCATTGCCGGTGCTATCAGGGTTTTGATTCCTACTAGCGTAATTGTCAATTTTGTTGGCGGTAAAGCCTTAAATTCAGTTTTAGTTGCATCGGTTGTAGCTGTGCTTGCCTATGTCTGTACTTATGTGGAAGTTCCAACTGCTTTAGCTCTAATTGAAAAAGGTATGGGCCCAGGAGCAACCCTTTCTTATCTACTCGGTGGTCCCGGTTTAAGTCTTCCCTCAATAATGATGCTCTCTGCGGTATTTAAACCAAAGCTTTTATGGCTTTATATAGGATTAAGTTTTGTTGGATGTGTGATTGCGGGATATATATTCAATTTATTGTAAGGAGGTGCGAAAATGAACAAGAACAATAAAGTAGCAAAGATTTTTACCTTGGAACAGCAATTTCCCTGTGGCCCTAAATCAAGTTGTTGTGGTCCCGTTGGTCAGAGCGAACAGGAGGTTACGGCATTAAAGAATGCCATAGAAAAACTTGGGCTTGAGGTGGAAATATACGACGTCCAGAAGATGAAAAACCTTCAAGAAAATCCGCAGGTTTTTAAGCTCTTTCGTACATTCGGGCCTCAGGCAATTCCAGTGATTACTGTAGGTAATGACGTTGCTTGTATGGGAAAATCTGAAATTAGCGAAACCGTTGCAGCCATAAAGAGTAAATTATAAAGGAGGCGATTCTTATGCCAATGTACGAATATTATTGCCAAGATTGCGATAAGAAATTTGAGATAAAGGCAAGTATATCCGAAAAAGAAAAGGGTTTGAAAGTAAAGTGTCCGGGTTGCGGTAGCATCAAAACCATCCAAGTCTTGGGTAATTTTTTTACTTTTTCTAAAGGTGGTTCCAGTTTCGGTGGTGATTGCGGTCCAAATCCTACTCCTGGTTGTTGCGGATAATATTATATCTACTTAACATACCAACTGCATTCGAAAGGCAAAAACAAAATACAATATGATGTTTATCTGCGCTAATTAATGATATAATTTTAAAGCATAGAAATAATTTATGACGAGGAGATTGAAAATGGTTGACAAAGTTTCGAGTAAACTGTCGTTCTTAGACAGGTTTCTGACGCTGTGGATATTTTTGGCTATGGCAATAGGGGTTTTGTCGGGTTATCTTTTTCCGCAGATTGTTAGCTTCTGGAACAAGTTTCAAGTTGGAACCACTAATATTCCAATCGCAATAGGTTTAATCCTGATGATGTACCCGCCGCTGGCCAAGGTTAAGTATGAAGAACTGGGGGATGTTTTCCGTGATTTCAAGGTCTTGTCGTTATCGTTAGTGCAGAACTGGATCGTCGGGCCAATATTGATGTTTGTTTTGGCGGTATTGTTCTTGAGAAATTATCCTGAGTACATGGTAGGGTTGATCATGATTGGACTGGCGCGCTGCATTGCCATGGTCATTGTCTGGAATGATCTGGCCGGCGGCGATACCGAATACTGCGCAGGCCTGGTAGCTTTTAATTCCATATTCCAGGTTTTGTTTTATTCATTGTATGCGTGGATATTTATTACCGTTGTGCCGACCTGGTTCGGGCTAAAGGGGATCCAGGTCAATGTCACCATCGCTGAAATCGCCAAAAGCGTTTTTATTTACCTGGGTATCCCTTTTATCGCCGGAATCATCACGCGCTTTTCTCTGATAAAGTTAAAGAACAAAGTTTGGTATGAGAAAAAATTTATCCCCAGGATCAGTCCTCTAACCCTGGTGGCTTTACTGTTTACCATCGTGGTAATGTTCTCGCTTAAAGGCGAATATGTCGTGAAAATTCCCTTGGATGTCATTCGTATTGCTATACCGCTTTTGATTTATTTTGTATTAATGTTTCTTGTTTCTTTTTATATGGGTTATAAATTTAAAGCTGGCTATGCCAAAACCGCAACTTTGTCATTCACCGCAGCCAGCAATAATTTTGAACTGGCGATCGCAGTGGCTGTCGCTGTCTTTGGGATAAACTCAGGTGTGGCGTTTGCCGCGGTCATTGGCCCGCTGGTCGAGGTGCCAGTGCTGATAAGCCTGGTGAATGTGGCGCTCTATTTTAGAAAAAGGTTGCTTAAGGAGAAAGTCGGCCTATAATAGAAGAGTAGACCTCTGCCGTTTTAAACTTTATCTTAGGTTGAGCTTCTCCACGCTTTCAGGTTGACATATGAGAGAGATAATAGAACAGATACTTCAGGAAGAGCAATCTGCACGTTCCAGAGCCGAGCAGGCACAAAATCAAGCCCGGGATATTGTCCTCAAAGCAAAAGAAGAAGCAAAATCCCTCATCCAAGACGCGGTCAATAAAGCGAAAGATCTGGCTCTGAGTAAGAAGGAAGAAGCCGAAAAGACCTTTCTCGCCCAAAAGGAAAAGACCCTCAAAGAGACTAGAGATGGCATAGCTCTTTCAAGGGAAAAAAAAGAGAAAGATATCCCTAAAATAGCCGGGGATATATTTTCAAAGATTATAACTATAAGAGGTTAGTTATGCGTCAGCTCGCCACATACGCTTTTTCCAACGCAAAGGTAAGAGCGATGCTTTCATACCTGATAGATTGCCAGACTTTTGCCAGCCTCCTCGATTCCAAAAACATCTACGAACTTATAGATACACTTAAAAATACTCATTATCAAAGCATATTCGCAAATGTAACCCCTGATTCACTTGACCTTTTTTCGCTAGAGAGAAAGCTGCTCTTAAACGATATCTCAATCTACAGGAAGGTGCATGATTCGCTTCCCGGGAAAAGAGAAAAAGAATTTGTATCCATCCTCATGCAAAGGTATGAGATAGAGGACCTCAAGGTTATTTTAAGATTATGGCATAGCAAGGAACCGGTAAAGGCCGAAGATTATATATTAGGCCAGAAGATAAAGTTCGACATAGATTATAAAAGAATAGCGTCCGCCGAGACTATCGAAGAGGTCATCGCGATGTTGGATAAGACGGATTATAAGGAGCCGCTTTTAGCGGCGCGCGATAAATTCAAGGCCACAAAATCATTATTCAATCTTGAGGCTTCACTGGACATAGATTATTACAACAGATTAATAGCCTGCACCGGAAGATTATCGCCCACAGACAAAAAAGTAGCGTCGCGAATACTGGGGGTAGAGGTCGATAGTGAAAATATCCGATGGCTGATAAAGCTGCGTAAATACTATTCACTTGGCTTGGGCGATATGCTGGAATGGTTCCTACCAGGCGGTTCGAAGATCAGCAAAAATACATTGAGGAATTTTTATATCTCCGACGGCATAGCGAAGGTCATAGATGTCCTGGCGCTCGGTCCGTATCTGCCGATAAGGGATCTGGCCGAAGAGAATATCCACCTGATAGGAAATCTCCTGTACGAAATACTGTTAAAAGAAGTGAAGAAGACGCTCGCAGGCAACCCCTTTACCATAGGCACAATATTCGGTTATCTTATTCTGAAGAGGAAAGAGACTCAGAATATAATATCTTTACTTTACGCTAAGGCGCACGGCGTGAAGAAGGAAGATCTGTCGCGCTTAATAAATATATAGGATAAATATGCTTACAGCTGAAGCGATGGAGTTAGTCAGTATCGCCGTCTTGAAAGAGAGAGCGGAAGAGGTCGTATCCCGCCTTTTAAAGTCAGGCGTCTTCCATCCCGTCGACATACGCAACATAGAAGAGGGGTTAGGGGATATTTCACAATTCCAGATGGAGAAGGAATATTCATTATGCGAATCGCTTCAATCACGCGTCTATGATATAACGAGAAAATCGGGCGTAACTTTATCGCCAAGAAATGAATTAAAAAACTTCTCCTATGATGAGGTGGATAAGAGCTTAAGTAAAGCCGAAGAAGCCTTAAAACCTTTAATAGCTAAAAAGGAAGGTCTGAACGCGGAACTTAATACGAAGGAGGCGATTCTTTCGCGCCTCGGCGAATATGTGCCGTTTTCCATTAATAGGCTGCCATCCTCCTATTCATTTTTAAAAGTGGAGATGGGCAGCATAGAAGAGAAGAACCTTCCGGTCCTTGAGAGGAGCTTAAAGGATATACCGCATATAACCTATCCTTTTAAAAAGGACGGATCCAGATCGGTTCTTTTGTTTATAGGCTTAAGGCGCGACAGGGAATTGCTGGACAAAGTGCTGAAGGATCTCGGATGGCTCAAACTGGATTATGGCAATGAGCCTCACGAGCTTTCCAAAAAAGTAATGGATAAAGTAAAAAACGAGATAGGTACATGTAAAGAGAATATTGAGGGTGCTAACATTAGCCTCGGGAAATTAAGAGATGAATTACAAGAAAACCTGTCCGACATAGAGGTCTTCATAAAGGTAAAGAGATCTCTTCTCGAGGTGAAGAAGTATTCATGCGCCACAGAAAAGACGGCCTTCATATCCGGCTGGGTGCCAAGAAACGATAAGGCCAAGATCGTAGATGAAATTAAGAAGTTCGACCCCTCTTCCTGTATCGAAGAGAGAAGAGCCGAAGAGATAGATATGCCTAAAGAGGATATACCGGTAAAGTTGAAACATACGAGACTATTTAAGCCGTTCGAGCTATTGATAGGCGTTTACGGCATCCCGCGTTACGGTACCATCGACCCAACGATATTTGTCGCGATAAGTTTCCTCATAATGTTCGGCGCGATGTTCGGCGATCTGGGCCATGGGCTGGTCCTGTCGACAGTAAGCCTATTTTTGTGGAAGAATAAGAAGGAGAAGGTGAAACAGGCCGCTACTCTCATCTTTTATTGCGGGGTTAGTTCGGAGGTCTTTGGCGTACTGTATGGAAGCTTCTTCGGATATGAATTTCCGTCGGTATGGATAAAGCCGATGCATAGTATTCTTGAGATATTCAAAATAAGTGTATTATTCGGTGTAGTCATGATAACGGGCGGCATACTCTTAAATATCGTGAATGCGCTAAAAGACAGGGACTACATAAAAGTTCTTTTCGATAAGGCGGGTTTAATAGCCGGTGTAATATATTGGACGGGTATAGCCCTGATAAGTAAGATGCTTGTGTCGAAGGCGGGATTTCAGCACATCTATGTAATGGTATTCTTGATCTGCGTGCTCCTCCTATTCTTAAAGCCGCTCGTCGAATTCATTGTCAAAAAGAAGAGGGAGCCGATATTCACATCATTCATGGAGAGCACGATAGATATACTGGAGATAGTGATGGGCTATCTTGCCAATACCGTCTCATTCATACGTATAGCGGCGTTCGCCTTAGCCCATACGGGATTGTTTTTTTCGATATTTGAGCTATCGCGGATTATGAAAGGCATCGGGGGCGGCGCGGTATCGGCGGCCATAATAGTTTTAGGGAATGTCCTTATAATACTTCTCGAAGGGCTCGTGGTGAGCATACAATCCCTGAGGTTAAATTATTACGAATTCTTTTCCAAATTCTTTATGAGCGGGAAGCGTTTTTATAAACCATTAACAATGTAAACAAAAGAAAGAAAGGAGTAAGACATGGATCCTAGCATAGTCAAATGGGCTTTTCTGTCGGCCGCGATGGCCACAGGATTAAGCGCGGTTGCCGCGGGCGTGGCAGTTGCTTATGTCGGAGCGGCAGCCGTGGGGGCGATGAGCGAAAAGCCGGAGATAGCGGGTCGGGCCCTTATATATGTGGGCCTTGCCGAAGGTATCGCTATTTACGGGCTCATAATTTCGATAATGATACTCGGTAAAGTATAATGTATTTATTCTGTATCGCTGATAGCGCGAGCAGCCTGGGTTTTAAGCTCGCGGGCGTCGAGACGCTCGAAGTATCCGCGCGAAGCGAGGCGCTGGAAGCGCTTAGGGTCGCTGCTGCCGCTGAAAATGTCGGCATCATTCTCGTTACGCAGAAGGTAGCATCGTTAATAGAGAGTGAGCTGGATGAGCTTATGTATAGCAAGAAACTTCCGCTGATTCTTGCGATCCCGTCGCGCGGCGTAGAGAGAAAGAAGAAAAGTGTAGGCGAAGTATTGAAAAAAGCAATAGGGATAAGCATATAATATTATGATGAAGGGAAAAGACATTTTAAAAATAAACGGCAAAAATGCCGACGAGCTCTGCTTAAAAATCAGAGAGGAATCTTTTGGGGAAGAACAGCTCCTCCTAGACAAGGCCAATAAAGAGAAGGAGCGCATTTTGTCGGAAGCCGTCAAGGAAGCCGAAAGACAGACCAGCGCCTGCCTCTTTGCCGCGGAAAATGAGATAGCGCGGATAAGGGAGAGAATATTCTCGATCGTTACTATGGAGAGGAAGAGAATATTTTTAGAGGGAAAGAGTCTTTTTATCACAGATGTCTTCGCAGGCGTAAAGCAAGAAGCTGAAAATTTTCGCAGCGATAAAGACTATGCGAAATTTTTAAAAGAAGCGATCCTCGAAGGTATCGAGATAGTGGACTCTTCAAATGCGCAGGTTTTTTATTCTTATCTTGATGAAGGAGCGATATCTTTAGTCAAGGACCTTCCTGTTGAATTTAAGAAGAGCACTTTTTCGGAGATAGGCGTGATTGTGCAGTCACGGGACGGCAGATTGTTGTTTGATAACAGATTTTCCGCAAGGCTCAAGAGAGCCTATGATGAGATCTATATGAAGCTGCTTAAAGAGGCTTTTTAATATATGTTAAGCATAGCCGGTAAGGTATACAGAGTTACAGGGCCTGTCGTGGAAGCCGAAGAGGTGACATCTTTAAGGATGCTCGATATGGTCGAGGTCGGGGAAAATCATCTCGTCGGAGAGGTTGTGAGGATCAAGGAGGATAAGGCCTTCATGCAGGTCTATGAGGATACAACTTCGCTAAAGGCAGGAGATCTAATATATACTCAAGGTACGCCTCTATATGTAGAGCTCGGGCCGGGGCTTTTAGGTAATATATATGACGGTATACAGCGGCCTCTTGAAATTATAAGAGAAAAGGAAGGTTTCTACATCCAGAAGGGGGTGCATGTTGCGGCGCTCGACAGAAAGAAGAAATGGCATTTCCTCCCGCACAGGGCCGCAGGCGATAATGTAAAAGGCGGCGAACGAATAGGCGAGATAAAAGAGACCGCTTTGATAACGCAGAAGATATTGATCCCTCCGGCGATAAGCGGGACATTGAAATGGGCGGCTAGTGAAGGCGATTATTCTCTCGAAGAGAAGATAGCCGTTGTAACAAAAGACGGCGTGGATATAGAGATCTTCATGTATCAGCGCTGGCCGGTTCGTAAATTGAGGCCTTACGGCGAGAGGCTTGACGTAAACGAGCCACTTATAACAGGCCAGCGTGTTATCGATACGCTATTTCCCGTGGCTAAGGGCGGATGCGTCGCTATCCCCGGCGGGTTCGGGACCGGCAAGACCGTAGTTCAGCACCAGATCGCCAAGTGGAGCGATGCCGAGGTCGTCCTATTCGTCGGATGCGGTGAGCGCGGCAATGAGATGACCGATGTATTATTGAACTTTCCGAAACTGATCGACCCGAGGACCGGTAGGCCGCTATCCGAAAGGACGATATTTATAGCGAATACATCTAATATGCCCGTCGCGGCTCGCGAGGCGAGCATATATACCGGTATCACGATAGCGGAATACTACCGCGACATGGGATATAACGTCGCGCTTATGGCTGACTCTACATCGAGATGGGCGGAGGCATTGAGGGAGCTTTCGGGACGGTTAGAGGAGATGCCGCTCGAAGAAGGGTTCCCGGCATATTTGCCTTCGAGGCTGGCGGAGTTCTATGAAAGAGCGGGTAAGGTGAGAACTTTAAACAATGAAAACGGATCCATTACTATCATAGCATCCGTCTCTCCTCCGGGCGGAGATTTTTCTGAGCCGGTGACTTCGCACACAAAAAGATTTATACGTTGTTTTTGGGCGCTGGATAGGGATCTTGCCAACGCCAGACACTATCCTTCTATAGGATGGGTCGAAAGCTACTCCGAATATCTCGACGATATAAAGAAGTGGTGGCACGATAAGATAGGCGAAGAGTGGCTGGCATTACGCTACACGATAATGGAGCTGCTGCAGAAGGAGCAGAGACTGCTGCAGGTGGTGAAGCTGGTCGGGCCTGAAGTATTGCCGCAGACGCAGCGTCTCGTGCTCGAAGTATGCTATATATTCAAAAACTCTTTTCTACAACAGAACGCTTTTGATAAGGTGGACACGTACTCTTCCGCGAAGAAGCAATTTTTAATGCTGAAGAGCATAATTACTTTTTATCAGAGAGGCGAGGAGCTTGTTAAAAAAGGTATAGCAGTAAGTGAAATAAGGGCGCTTACCGTTTATCAGGAGTTAATGAGGATGAAAACAGATTACACGGAAAAGGACCTTGATAGGCTGGAGAAGATGCCCAAGAGAGTCGAAGAAGCGCTAAAGGAGCTCGATTTCTAAATGAGGGAATATAGCTTAAGAGAATATCTTAGCCTTGATGAGATAGTCGGGCAGATGTTCATTATCCGCAACGTTCATAACGTCGGCTACAATGAATTCGTGGAGGTCGTAGACAATGAAGGGAGATCCCGCTTCGGAATAACGCTTGAGGTCGGTAAAGGCTATGCCGTCGTTCAGGTCTTAGGCGGCACGAGCGGGCTATCTTTAAAGAACTGCAAGGTCCAGTTCAAGGAGAAACCTTTAATGATGGGTGTTTCCGAGGATATGCTGGGCAGGGTGTTCGACGGCATAGGCAACCCTCTGGACAATATGCCGAGGTTCGCATATGATGAACAGCTTGATGTTAACGGCATGGCTATAAATCCTACGGCCAGAGACTATCCTAAAAATATAATAGAGACCGGGATATCTTCCATAGATGTAATGAATACGCTTGTACGCGGACAGAAGCTTCCGATATTCTCCGGGTCGGGGTTACCGCATGATATGATAGCTACACAGATCGCAAGGCAGGCGCGCGTAAAAGGCGAGAGTTTCTGTGTGGTATTCGCGGCCATGGGTGTGAAATATGACACAGCGCGCTTCTTCATAAAAAGTTTCGAGGAGTCCGGGGTACTTGACAGGGTATCGGTATTCCTAAGCCTTGCCGACGCCCCCTCAATCGAAAGGCTTCTTACTCCGAAATTGGCGCTTACATGCGCCGAGTACCTGGCATTCAAAAAAAATATGCACGTGCTTGTAATAATGACGGATATGTCGAACTATTGTGAGGCATTAAGAGAGCTCTCGACGGTGCGTGGCGAGATTCCAGCGAGAAAAGGTTATCCCGGATATTTGTACAGCGATCTTGCCGGCCTTTACGAAAGGGCCGGAATGATAAAGGGCCTCTCCGGCTCCATCACCCAAGTACCAATACTTACAATGCCGAATGACGATATAACGCACCCGATTCCGGACCTTACGGGTTACATAACGGAAGGGCAGATCGTCCTCGAAAGAGAGCTCTACTCGAGGGGCATCTATCCGCCGATAGCGGGGCTGCCATCGCTTTCGAGGCTTATGAAGGACAATATAGGCGAGGGCATGACGCGCGAAGACCATCCGGCTCTTGCCAGCCAATTATTCGCGGCTTATGCGCATGTCAAAGATATCCGCGCCCTGGCTTCAATTATAGGCGAGGAGGAATTGACGCCCCTGGATCTAAAATATCTTAAATTCGGAGATGAATTCGAGAAGAGGCTTCTTACTCAGGACTATTACCAAAGGCGTACGATCGAGGAAGGGCTCGATCTGGGATGGGATATCATTTCTATTTTGCCCCGCGATGAACTTGTCAGAATAAAAGAAGAAGAGATAGCGAAACACTACAAGAAGAGAGATGAAGCTTAATATAGCGGCAACGAAGACGAACCTTTTAAAGATAAAAAAGTCTCTGGCGCTCACGAAAGAAGGGTATGGGTTGCTCGACGAGAAGCGCAAGATACTGATTAACGAGCTCAACCTTGTTATTAACATTGCGGAAAAACTCGAAAGCGATCTGAATATAATGCTTAAGGACGCTTATGCTACTGTCGATAGGGCCATTGTGGCTATGGGAAGATCCCGCGCACAATCCTTAAGCTTTTCCATTGATATAAAGAACGATATATCCATATCCAACAGGCGCGTTATGGGCGTAGATATACCGATGATAAAACTAAAACTCACGGACAATCCGCCGCATCACAGCCCCTATGAGGTGAGTTTTTACCTTGATGAGGCGATAGTGAAATTTAAAGAGGTTTTAAAACTCGTTGCTCAACTTGCGGAGAAGAAGATAGCTTTATTAAGGATCGCGGAAGAATCATTCAAGACGATAAGAAAAGTAAACGCGCTCGAAAAAATTTATATCCCGGATTATGAAGATACGTTTAAAAATATAAGCGACAGACTCGACGAAGAAGGCAGGGAGTCCTTCTTCATGTTAAAGATGATAAAGACGCGCCTGAAAGACTAAAAGAGCGTAAAAGTATGGCTATAAAGAACATAATGTTATGTGTGACCACGGAAGGCAAATCGCTGATTGCGGCGAAGTATGCCATAGCGCTTGCGAAGATTTTCTCAGCGAAGCTTTCGGCGGTGTATGTTGTTAACGAAAGAATGTTGCACGAACTTCTTAAGTCGAGGGTGCTGGTGGATGTTGAGGCGCGTTCCTATGAGAAGGATTTAGAGGATCAAGGGCGCCATTTTTTGGAGAGGATCAGATCGATGTCTGAGAAGAAGGGCGTGATCTGCGATGCCGCTATTTTAAAAGGTATTGTGCATGAGGAGATCATAAAACAGGCGAACGCGTTAAATCCGGATATGCTTGTGATGGGAGAGCTTAAAGAGGTGCTGTCGTTCAGAGAGACTATTTACGACGAAGGGGAGAGGATATTTCGCGAAGCGCCCTGCCCTGTTGTGGTAGTCAAGAATACATCTTTAGTTGAAAAACTGTACAACGAGATGTAATATATAAATATATCTTATAAATTTTACGGCGGCGTACATCTTTGCGATACGAGTGTCAGATAGGGCTGGGAATAAAAGGATGGTTAAGTTTTAGTTCTATCCTGCCAGGAGAAGCAGCGATGTCAGTGAATTTTTTTACGAACACAAAACAGGAAGATACGAGATGAGATAGAGCAAAGGATTAAAGATTGGGTTAAGCATCTGACATGAAGTTCCCTTCCGTTTTCTGCTTTACCTTCCCACAAAATTGAACCAGCCTATTTTTATTTATACCGACCTCATTTTGTGATATGATAATAAAGTTAAAAACGTATCTTTTGAAGGGAAGGTTATGTCAAAGAAATTTTACCTAAAATATTGAGGATGGCCGATGTCTGCCTTCCGGTAGGCAGGGCTGCGTTTACCCTTAAGCGAGCGCTAGCGAATCGAAGGGACTATGCCTGCCCGCCAAGGTTTGTGGCGGGGAGAAGATAGCAAGAGCAATCGTAACTTTAGATTAACAAAGGCGTTATAGAAAAATTAAGAACAAAATGGATACTTATATTGATAAGTCGAGGAAATAATTATGAATGGGAATATGAAACCACAGAACTGGGATTTTGATTATATTAGTTGTTCTCAAGATGTCATTTTTGAAAAACTCAAGACTTCTTCAAAGGGTTTACACGAACAAGAAGCCGAAAAGAGATTAGAAGAATACGGCTATAACGAGCCAGCCAAGAAAAAGAAAAGGACAATTCTTTTTCAGATTCTCTCCAAATTCCTCAATCCTTTAGTTATTGTTCTCTTAATCATTGCGGGTTTCTCGCTCTTTTTCGGTGAGAAGATAAGCGCTATTCTGGTAATCATCATGGCGCTTATCAGTGTTTTTCTCTCGTTTATTCAGGAGTACCGAGCAGGCAAAGAGGCGGAGAAGCTTAGCGAAATGGTGCGCACCACTGCCACCGTATATCGAAACGGAAAGCCCAAAGAAGTGAATATCAAGGATATAGTTCCCGGGGATATTGTTGATTTGTTCGCAGGCGACATGATCCCGGCCGATTTACGGATTATTTCATGTAAGGATTTATTTATCAATCAAGCGTCTCTAACAGGTGAGTCTTTCCCTGTTGAGAAGGTATCCGAGGCCGTGGTTTCTTCGAAACATTCTCCTGCGGAGTTGGCCAATATTGCGTTTATGGGCTCAAGTGTGGTAAGCGGAACGGGCCTTGGAGTGGTTATAAAGACCGGGCTTTCTACCCAGTTTGGCGAGATATCGAGAAAGCTGGCCACAATAACGGTTGCAAGCAGTTTTGATAAAGGTATTCATCAGTTTACGTGGCTCATGATCCGCCTCATGGCCGTTCTGGTTTTGATAATATTTGCCATCAACGCTTTTACAAAGGGCAATATCTTAGAAGCGCTTTTGTTTTCTCTCTCGGTTGCTGTTGGCCTTACTCCGGAGATGCTTCCTATGCTTGTGGCGATTAATCTTTCTAAAGGTGCTATCGCCATGTCCAAGAAAGAGGTTATCGTTAAGCGCCTTAATGCCATTCAGAATTTCGGCGCAATGGATGTGCTTTGCACCGATAAAACCGGCACGTTGACATTGGACAAGATTATTCTGGAAAATCATTGCGATGTCGTGCGCAAGGAAGACGATGACGTTTTGCGATTTGCCTATATCAACAGTTTTTACCAGACTGGCCTTAAGAATATCTTGGACCGGGCGATCCTCAAACATGAAAAACTACTGGTGAAGCAATACAAGAAGATAGACGAGGTTCCTTTTGATTTCTCCCGTAAGCTGATGTCGGTAGTTGTTGAAAATGACGGCAAACACAGGATTATTGTTAAAGGTGCGCCTGAGGAGATATACAAGCGATGCTCTAAGTTTGAGCTTGATGGAGACGTGCTGGAAATGGATGCCGGGAATCTGGTGCTTCTTGAGTTGAGAGAGGAATACAACAATTTAAGCGCCGAGGGGTTCAGGGTATTAGCCATTGCCTACAAAGATTTTGACCAGCCGAAAGATAAATACACGAAAGATGACGAGCACGGCCTGATACTTAAAGGATATATCGCTTTTCTCGATCCACCCAAGTCATCTGCCAAGAAAACCATAGAGACATTAAAAAGCCTCGGGATAGATTTCAAGGTTTTAACAGGAGACAATGAATTAGTCACGAAAAAGATATGCGGTGAAGTTGGGCTGGATATCAAAGGATTCGCTATGGGCGAGCAGGTTGAAAAAGCCAGCGACACTGAATTGCGGGAATTGGTTAACACAACGACAGTCTTTGCGCGCCTGTCACCGCTTCAAAAGGAAAGAGTCATTCATGCCCTGCATGATAATAAACACATTGTCGGATATCTCGGTGACGGCATCAACGATGCCCCCGCGCTTAAAGCCGCAGATGTAGGCATTTCAGTCAATAATGCGGTTGATATTGCCAAAGAATCGGCTGATATTATTCTTTTAAAGAAAAGCCTTCTTGTGTTGGTTGACGGCGTTATTGAGGGAAGAAAAACATTCGGCAATATCCTTAAATACATCAAGATGGGGGCAAGCTCAAACTTTGGCAATATGTTCAGTATGACTGGGGCGAGCCTGTTTTTGCCGTTTCTGCCCATGCTTCCCATCCAGATACTGCTGAATAATCTTCTTTATGATATTTCGCAGATAGCCATACCATCAGATGAAGTCGATAAAGAATATTTGATGAAATCACGGCCGTGGAACGTCGGCTACATAAAGAAATTCATGCTCTTTATAGGCCCGGTGAGCTCGATCTTTGATTTCGCGACGTTCGGAGTCTTGTGGTTTATTTTTCATGCTCAGCAGCCATTATTCAACACAGGGTGGTTTTTGGAGTCTCTTTGCACGCAAACGCTTGTTATTCATATAATCCGCACCGGCAAAATTCCCTTCATTGAAAGTAAGCCCAGCCAGTTTTTGATTTTTACTTCTCTCTACATAGTCACCATAGGGCTTATACTACCGTTTATACCGCTTGGCAAATATTTTGGTTTTGTCCAGCCGCCGCCTCTTTATTTTCTTGCGCTGTTTATTATAGTCGCTGTTTATTTGTGCCTGGTCCAATTTGTGAAAAACTGGTTTATAAAACGCTATGGCTATGAATAAAAAAGTTTACCTTAAAAGTTGCACAATTGGGCTGAGAATGCAAAATATGACTATCTTATGTTTATTACAGGGCGCGGTTAGATTTCGTTCAGATTGCGCGTCACCGGCAGTTTTTGCTGAGTAGATTTTGCTTGGTCGTTATTCTTTATAGTATACAATGTAGCAATTTAAAGTTGTGAATTGTTATTTTGATAAATAGTTTAATTTAATAAGGCAGAGAAATGAAAGTCAACCTTTCTGATACAAAAAAAATAATTCAACAATATCATAAGAAAAAAGGTGTATTAATCCCTCTATTACAGGATATTCAAGCCGCCTACGGTTATGTGCCTAAGGAATCCGTGGAGTTAATTGCTAAAGAATTATCGATTTACCCGGTGGAGATTTATGGGATGTTAACGTTTTATGCCCAATTCTATCTTACGCCGCGGGGAAGGCATGTAATCAAAGTTTGTCAGGGGACTGCCTGTCATGTGATGGGTAGCAAAGAAATCCTCGACTATCTATCGAATAAATTAGGGATAACTAAAGGTGAAACTACAAAAGATGGCATGTTTTTTCTGGAAAGAGTCGCCTGCCTGGGATGCTGTGGCATGGCTCCGGTGGTGGTAATTGGCGGTGATTTTTACGGAAGGTGCACGATTCAAAAGATAGATAGGCTTTTGGACGCTTATCGGTCAAAAAGGTCAAAGAGATGAAAACCAAGATACTTATATGCATGGGTACAAGCGGAATTTCGGCCGGCGCTGAAGCGGTAGTAAAAATATTTAAGAAGGAACTGAAACTTCACAAATTAATTGACCGTTGCGAAATCATCAGGGTCGGCGATAGAGGTTTGTTTAGGGATGTCTTAGTAGACATTATAACTGCGCAACTCGGTAGGGTTACCTATGAGTATATCAAGCCGGAAAATGTGGCTGTAATTGTTCGTAAGCATCTCGTTGAGGGCGAACCGGTAAAAGAATTACAGGCCGGCGAGGATTACAAACAGTTTTTCTCTAAGCAGATGCGCGTAGTCCTGGTTAATTGCGGCGAGATCGACCCTGAGAAGATTGACGATTACATAGCGCAAGAAGGTTACAACGCCTTAAAAAAGGTTTTGGGTATGGCTCCGGGGCAAGTGATAGAAGAAGTAAGGAAATCTGGCCTTAGGGGCAGGGGCGGTGCAGGATTTCCTACAGGATTAAAATGGGAATTCACTAGAAAAACCAAAGGCGACGTAAAATATGTAGTATGTAATGCAGATGAGGGTGACCCGGGTGCGTTTATGGATCGTAGTATATTAGAAGGAGATCCGCATTCTGTAATCGAAGGGATGATTATTGCGGGTTATGCTGTAGGTGCGCATGAAGGATATGTATATTGCCGCGCAGAATACCCGCTGGCGATAAAAAGAATAGATAAAGCTATATCTGATGCGAGAAAAAAAGGATTCTTAGGTAAACGCGTACTGAATAGTGATTTTTCATTCGATGTGAGTATAAAACAGGGGGCAGGGGCATTTGTATGCGGTGAAGAAACTGCTCTTATCGCATCAATTGAAGGACACCGGGGCATGCCGGTACCCAGGCCGCCCTTTCCCGCGCAGGAGGGATTATGGGGTAAGCCAACACTCATTAACAATGTCGAGACCTTGGCCAATGTCAGGCATATCATCTTAAAAGGGGCAGAATGGTTTTCCTCTATAGGAACTGAAAGAAGTAAGGGGACAAAGGTTTTTGCCCTGGCAGGAAAAGTAAAAAATACCGGCCTGGTAGAGGTTCCCATGGGCACTACCATCCGTCAACTTATTTTCGGACCAGGAGGCGGTATGGTAATTAAAAATATAGGTTTCAAAGGTGTACAGATAGGCGGTCCTTCAGGGGGATGTCTTCCTGAGAGTCTTTTAGATATATCTATTGATTATGAATCCATTACAGCCACAGGCGCAATCATGGGTTCTGGAGGTATGGTTGTAATGGATGAGCGCACCTGTATGGTTGATATAGCAAAATTCTTTTTAGACTTTACCGTGGCCGAATCATGCGGTAAGTGCGTATCCTGCAGGGTGGGTTTAAAAAGAATGTTAGAAGTTCTTGAAGAAATTACCGCAGGCACAGGCAAAGAAGAACACCTTAAATTTTTACAGGAGATGAGTACTACCATAAAAGATACTGCGTTATGCGGGCTCGGGAATACCGCTCCTAATCCGGTATTGACCACCTTAAGGTATTTTTTAGATGAATACCAGGCTCATATTAAAGATAAAAATTGCCCTTCCCATGTTTGCCTGAAACTTTTAAAATTTGAGGTTATGCAGGATGTGTGCGTAAAATGCGGAAAGTGTTATGAGGCCTGCCCGGTAGGCGCTATTGATTGGAAGAAAAAAGAATTTGCAAAAATTAATCAGGACAAATGCATAAAGTGTAAGGCATGTATAAATGCATGCCCTTTTATGGCGATAAAATGATTAAATTAATAGTAAATGCTAAAGAAATAGAAGCAGAGGCAGGAAATACGGTTTTAGAGGCAGCGCTTAAGGCCGGTATTTATATACCCAACTTATGTTACCATCCTGACCTTGCGCCCATAGGTGCCTGCCGCCTATGTATTGTCCAGATCGAAGGTATGAAAGGTATTCCCACTGCTTGCACTACGCAGATCAAAGAAGGAATGATTGTCCATACCGATACAGCGAGGATTCAAGAAATGAGAAGGAATATCATCTGGCTTATTTTAAGCGAACATCCGATAGATTTGGATAAATCATCTCAATTGAATAAGGTTGCGCAATGGATAGGCGTAAAGCAGGTGCTTGCAGGATATACACCCCGCACTAAAAATATCCCGAAAATCTTAGATGACCCTTTATTTACGAGAGACATTGACCGGTGTATTCTATGCGGCCGCTGTGTAAGAATATGTCAGGAAGTAAGAAAGACAGGCGTGCTTGGGTTTATAAATCGCGGTGTAAATACCATAATAGGGACTAATTACGGATTACCTTTGAAAGATTCAGCTTGTAAATTCTGCGCGGCTTGCGTGGAGGTATGTCCTTCAGGGGCATTGGTTGATAAAAAGGAATTTCAGGAGAAGGACCGGGAGAAGGTACTTCTCCCGTGCACAAATACCTGTCCTGCAAGAATAGATGTTGCGCGATACGTCCAACTGATTGCTCAAGGCAGGTACCTTGATGCCCTGGAGGTAATAAGAGAAAAAGTTCCTTTCCCAAAAGTGTTAGGTTATGTGTGTGACCACCCCTGCGAAGAGGAATGTCGCCGGAGCCAAGTAAATGAACCGATAGCCATTAGAGCCTTAAAAAGGTTTGCCGCTGAGCAGGATTCGGGCAGATGGCGGTCTAAACTCACGATTGCGCCCGATACCGGTAAAAAAGTTGCTATTGTAGGTTCAGGACCCGCGGGATTAACTGCCGCATGGTTCCTTAAAAAATTAGGCCATTCAGTAACTGTTTTCGAGGCCATGCCTAAAGCCGGCGGAATGATGAGGATCGGCATACCCGAATATAGACTACCCCGGGATGTTTTAAACCAGGAAATCAAGGATATAGAGAGTATAGGTGTGAAGATAAAAACCAATACAAAAATAGAATCACTCGATGAATTATTCGACCAGGGTTTCCAGGCGGTATTTTTGGCTGTAGGCGCCACTGAGGGCATCAAGATGGAGATTCCCGGTGAAGACGACCCTCGGGTATTAGACGGAATATCTGAATTAAAGGCGATAGCTTTTAAAAATAAGGTGGATATTACCGGAGAAGTGGCGGTTGTAGGAGGGGGTAATGTAGCGATAGATGTGGCCAGAAGCGCATTGCGAGCCGGGGCAAAAAAGGTTACGCTATTGTATCGGCGAACCCAGGAAGAAATGCCCGCATCCAAGGAAGAAGTCGAAGAGGCATTAAAAGAAGGGGTAAAGATTAGTTTCCTGGTTGCGCCTCAAAGAGTGTTACCCACAACGAATAAATTAAAAATAGAATGCATCCGTATGCAACTGGGCGAACTCGACTCTAGCGGTAGAAGGCGGCCCGTTCCAATCGAAGGCAGTGAATCTATAGTGAAAGCGGACAGATTAATCGTGGCTATAGGCCAGAAGCCTGGAGTGCCTAAGGAATGCGCATCATTGGTGAACAAAAAAGGAGGTATTGAGGCAGACACAGAGACTATGTCGTGTCCTATGAATGGAGTATTTGCGGGAGGGGATGTGGTAAGTGGTCCTGCTTCAGTAATTAAAGCAATCCAGGCAGGTAGAAAAGCAGCGATTTCAATAGATAAATATTTAGGAGGCAAAGGTCAAATCGAACAAAAATTTGTTCCGGAAGAACCAGAGGCCCCTTGCTTAGGAAGAGAAGAAGGATTTGCTTATAGAAAAATGGCAAAAATGCCGACCCTTCCATTAGTTAAAAGATTACGCGGTTTTTCCGCGGTAGAATGTGGTTTTATTGAAGAAACAGCGGTGAAAGAAGCAGGGCGATGCCTAAGGTGTCAATTAAGACTAAAAATTTCTCAGGCGTCTTTGCCTCCAAAATAGAATGTTTGAGGTTATAAAATGAAACTCAAAAAAGTTTTAGTTGTTTATAAGGATTCAATTTCGAAAGAACATCTCCGCACAATGGATGAGACAAGAAGCATAATTAGCGAATATGATTTAAAGTGTGTTTTTCTTAAAAGAGATGAACTTAATAAAGGACGTGTAGAGGGCTATGATTTGATATTGAGTATTGGAGGAGACGGCACGATATTAAGGGTATCACATTTTGTTAATAATACGGCAGTTCTGGGAGTAAATTCTAATATCAAGACAAGCGAAGGTACGCTATGTTATGCTACAAGATATGATTTGAAAGAAAAACTTGCGAGAATAATTGATGGCAAATTCGGTATTAAAAAACTGACAAAAGCAAGGGTCTTTTTTATAAATGCCGGCCGTAATTATGACGCATTGAATGAAATTTATGTTGGTTCTGCAAGACCCTACCACACATCAAGATATATTTTAAAGTTTGGCAGGCTTGCAGAAGAACAAAAAAGTTCTGGTATTATAATAGCTACCGGTGCAGGTTCTACTGCTTGGTACGGTTCTGTAGTTAAGGAAAGTTTTAATCCAGAAATGAAAGAACTAAGGTTTGTAGTTAGAGAACCCTATATGGGGAAACTTGTGAAATTTAGCTTAACAAAAGGAAAACTCAAGGCGGCCCAAAAATTATATATTAAGTCAAAAATGCTAAATGCCGTTGTTGCCGGGGACTCTATGGTAGAAATGCCTTTCAGTGATGAAGAAGAAATTGAAGTCAGCATATCACCAGAATCACTCATGCTTATTTCATTCGTTTAAAAGGTCGATATTTTTAAAATTTAAAACAAAATTATGTTTAAAAAAATCTACCTTTAGACTTTCGGCTGGCCGATGGTTGCGCTATAGGAGGACTATGGAGAGAATTGCAGAAGCATTAGTAAAATTGGATAATTAGAAGGAGAGGTGCCATGAAGGGATTACGAATAGGGAGGAACTATAAAGGGCCAACATTGCGATCGACAGATCCAGAGGTTATTCGGCAAGAAAAATCAAAAAATCCAACTATATTAGTTATATCGGATGGCCTTTCTGATTTTTATCGGTATTTTTCGATAATTTTGCCAGAATTGTCCAATTATTCTTGGGTATTTGAAGAAGACTGTCTTTCCATGGAAGAAAAGAGGTGGAATGAGCTTGATAAGTTGATATTAGAAAAAAAAGATCAATATAAATATGCTAAACCAGGATTTATTCAAAAATTTGCTAATTTTATTCATGACGATTGGTGCAATATTTTTGGTTTCACCAGTCCAATCGATAATTTGGATAACTTCATTAAGAAGTATTGGGCAAGTAAAAATGACCGGAACAAGTTTTTGAGTCAAACAGTGGATATTTATTTTGTGAATATCGATGCTGCTTTTTGGGAAGTTTATTCAAAAAATGAGAACCTGTTGACTATTGTAAGTTCTGAAGTTAAAAAAGACAAAGACTACTATGTCAATGATTGTAATTTAATGGAGAAAAAGGTTTAATAAAAACTTAATGGAATGTAATAATGAGTAAAAAGGTTTACATTAAAAATTTTGGTTGCCAGATGAACGTGCGGGATTCGGAGGTGATTGTGGGTTTGCTACGAGCTATGAACTACGAGCTAACAACTAAACCAGATGAGGCGGATATTATTATTTTTAACACCTGCTCAGTGCGTCAGCACGCCGAGGATAGGGTCTGGAGTGGAATAGGCAAGTTTAAAAGAGCCCAGGAGCCCAGGAGCCCAGGAGCCCAGAAGCTCATTATAGGACTCGTGGGTTGTATGGCGCAAAATTACAAGGAGGGAGTTTTCGAGCGCGCACCGGCAGTGGACTTTGTAGTAGGTCCTTCAGATATTCATAAAATTCCTCATATTATTAAAGAATTAACTGGGGCACTGGGGCACTGGGGCACTGGTCAACCCTTATTAGAACGTAAGATCTGGGAGACCGACGGCAGCCTCAGGCCCGAGGAGATTTATCATACCGGTTTTTACGAAGATAAGGAACACGCCTATGTGGTTATCTCTGAAGGGTGTTCTAATTATTGTTCTTACTGTGTCGTGCCTTATGTGCGGGGAGAATTGCATAACCGCAATTACGAAGATATAGTAAGAGAAATTAAAGAAGCCACAGATAAGGGCATAACCAGGGTTACCTTGTTAGGACAAAATGTAAATGCCTATCAGTTCCCAGTTTCCAGTTCCCAGTCCCCAGTTAGTTTCCCGCAGTTATTAAGGCTGGTAAATAATATATCCGGGCTCAAAGAATTCAGTTTTATTACCTCGCATCCCAAGGATACGACTGCAGATTTATTCCAGGCAATGGCAGGTCTGGAAAAGTTAAAGAAATGCCTGCATCTTCCCGTGCAGTCCGGTTCAGACAGGATTCTCGAATTAATGAACCGCGGCTATACGAGAAACTTTTATCTGGACTTAGCGGATAAGTATCGTAAAATAGTAAAAAACGGGGTATTGACCACAGATATCATTGTGGGGTTCTCCGGAGAAAGCGAAGAGGATTTTCAGGATACGCGCAGCCTGGTAGAAGAGATGGAATTTGACGCCGGCTATATTTTCAAATATTCGCCCCGGCCGCATACCCGGGCAGCCGGTTTCGCGGACGATGTGCCGCAGCAGGAGAAAGAGAAGAGGCACGCCTTAATCCTGGAGTTACAGAGAAAGATATCAAAGAGAAAATAAGCACGATGATAAAGAATATTTTAGTCACAAGTCACAAGTCACAAGTCTCCGCCACAAAGCGTGGCGGACTCGCCAATCTTTTTGGCGAGACAAGTCTTAGACCTGCGACCTGCGACTTGCGACCTGCGACTGGAGTCTTATTTTTAGCTATCTTTTGTCTGGTGGTTATATCCGGGAGTTACGCTTTGGACCTGGACAAGGCAAAGGTGTATTTCTTAAAAGGCGATTACCAGCAGTGCGTTGATGAATGCGAGAAAGTGCTGGCGCATAGCGGCTACTCTAAGGATTTGGACGAGTTGTATTATATGCTGGGCGTAAGCTATATGAAGCAGAATAACCTATTGCGGGCCTCAGATGTCTTCGAAATCATAATCAATGAGTTTAAAGACAGCGGTTTTAAAGAGGATGCGCAGCTTGGCCTGGGGGACACCTATTTCTTAAAATCGGATTACGACAGCGCGGAAAATAAATATAAACAGATACTCGAATCGAGCCAGGATACCCGGCTTAATGGCCTGGTACTTTTCCGGCTGGCGCAGTGTTCTCTGAAAAAAGGCAACTGGCAAGAGGCGCAGGCATACCAGGACAAGCTGAATAAGGATTATCCGTTAAGCTTTGAGCAGAGGCTGGCTAAGGACTTATCCGTCCCTCAATTTTATTTTACCGTGCAGGTAGGCGCGTTTTCAAATATGAAAAATGCCAGGAGGCTCTGCCAGGAGTTATCCGATAAAGGATATTCCAGTTATGTCGTTGAACCGGGAACCGATAACGAAAAACTTTACCGGGTGAGAGTGGGTAAGCTGGATTCGCGTTTTGAGACAAAGGAACTGGAAAAAAAGCTCATCGTAGAAGGCTACCCCACCAAGATTTATCCATAATGGCAAAACCCTTATCGCGAAGCGCCCATCGCGAACCGCCGGCCGCAAACAAAAAAAACAGGGTTATTTTTATTGTCGGGCCTACCGCAGTGGGTAAGAGCGAGATAGCGGTAGCACTCGCCTCTAAGGTTAATGCCGAAATTATTTCCTGCGACTCCATGCAGGTATATAAAAAAATGAAGATTGCCACCCAAAAGCCGTCTGCGGCGTTAAGGAGGCGGGTCAAACATCATTTGATAAGCATTATTTCGCCTGCCCGGGAATACAGCGCGGCAGACTATCAGAAGCAGGCGCATTCCAAAGTAAAGGAGATTATAAAAAAAGGCAAGTTTCCCCTGTTCGTAGGCGGGAGCGGATTCTACATGAGCATTCTTTTGGACGGCATATTTAAAGGACAGACAAAAGACAAAAAAATCAGGGGCAGGTTATACCGCAAGGCCGGAAGATACGGCAGGGAAAAGCTCTATCGTGAACTGGCCAAGGTTGATCCCCAAGCTGCCTTAAAGATACATCCCCATGACCTGCGGCGCATCGTCAGGGCGTTGGAGGTATACGAAAAAACCAGGGTTCCTATTAGCGAATTACAGAAGCAAAGAAAAGGTGTTTTAGGCGGCCATCAGGTGCAGATTTTCTGCCTTAACCGGGACAGGGAGGATTTGTATAGGAGAATTGACCGCAGGGTTGATGTGATGTTCAGGCAGGGCCTGGTAAGAGAAGCAAAGGGTTTGCTGGACGGCAGATTAAGCCAGACTGCTTCTCAGGCCATCGGCATAAATGAGATAAAGGGTTATTACGACGGCCAGTTTGATTTAGAAGAGGCAAAACGCCTGATAAAGCGCAACAGCCGGCATTATGCCAAGAGGCAGCTTAGCTGGTTCAGGAGGGATAAGCGTATTGATTGGATTGTGATTAGACCTAAGGAATCAATTAAGGATATAGTGAAAAAAATATACGGAAGGCTCGGTTAATAAGCCCAACCGGCAACCTTAAGCACGGCGTAGTATTTAAGATACCCCGCAGCGGGATCGTTAAGACAGGCTGCGTGGTATAAATTCGCACTTATAAGTTACTCACACTCGCGTGTTCGTAACTTATGTGCTCATTTAGGAGAGGAATGGAGAAAGCCCTGTTAGTAACCGTAAAATTAAAATCCGAGGAAGACAGCTGGGACATAGAAAATACTGCGCAGGAATTAGAGGAGTTATGCAGAAGCAGCGGAGCCAGGATAGTAGAGAATATCATTTGCAATATAGATAAGCCCTCTGCGGGTTTTTTTGTCGGAGAAGGCAAGGCAGAGGAGATTGCCATGCTGGCTCACCGGGAAGGCGTCCAGGTGATTATTTTCAGCCATGACCTTTCCGGCACGCAGCAGAGAAACCTCGAAGAGGTAATCGGGAGAAAGACCATTGACAGAACACAGCTTATCCTGCACATCTTTGCCCGGCACGCCAAAACAGCCGAAGGTACAACCCAGGTAGAGTTGGCACAACTGCAATATCTTATGCCTAGATTAATCGGTAAGGGGTTAATCCTCTCGCGTCAGGCAGGCGGAATCGGCGCCAGCGGTCCGGGAGAGAAGAAGCTGGAAATAGACCGCCGCAGGATAAGAAAGAGAGTCGATACGTTAAAAGAGGATTTGATGCGCTTAAAGACCCATCGCCAAGAGATGCGTAAAAAGAGGGGCAAGGCGCTTTTTTCCATTGCCCTGGTCGGTTATACCAATGCCGGTAAGTCTACACTCTTAAATGCCTTAACCGACGCCGGCCAGGTGGTGCAGGACAGCCTGTTTACCACCCTTGACCCTTTATCCAAGAATATCAGGTTAAGTAACGGAGAAAATGCGGTAATCTCCGATACGGTGGGGTTCCTGCATAATCTTCCGCACCACCTTATCGAGGCGTTTAAGGCGACGCTAGAGGAGGCGGCAGAGGCGGATTTATTAATCCATGTTTTGGACGTAAGCCATCCGCGGGTGTACGAACACAGCCAGGCGGTGTTCGTGGTCTTGAAGCAGCTGGCTGCGGATAATAAAAATATCATTACCGCCTTAAATAAAATTGATTTACTGGATGACCAGGCCTGGCTGGCTAAGTTAAAAAAAGATTTCATTAATCCTGTAGCGATATCCGCAAAGTCCGGCGATAATTTAGACGCATTGCTTAAGACAATTGAGAAAAACTTTGTCAGCAGAATGGTCCAACTGGAAGTAATGGTCCCTCATTCGCGCATGGATATAGTAAACCTGTTTTATCGCGAAGGAAGGGTGGAAAAGGCAGAGTATCTTCAGAAGGGAGTAAGGGTTAAGCTTAGCCTGTCAAAGGTCCTTGCCGATAAGGTATTGCGCAATAAGGAAGTGGAAGTGATTTCCGGATAAGGGCAATTTTTGAAAAGGAGAAGGGCTTATGCCAGAGCATGAGAATATAAAATGGGCACGTAAGAGGATACACCCGCGGATCGCCTGGAGTTTTATGGTAAGATTTAGGCCTCATAGCGAGGTGCCTGTGAGGGGCGGCTGGTATATCGCGGTGATTAAGAATATAAGCGTCGGCGGATGCTATTTTTACAGCAGCGTTCCTTATGAGTCAGGACAGATTTTAGATTTAGAGGTGCAGCTTCCGCGTTTGGTTGACACCATGAAGTTCCTGGGAGAGGTTAAGCGTTGTGAGCGAAACGAGGAAGAGAAGGTGAACATTTATGGGGTTGCTGTTCAGTTTACAGATATGGACCAGGCGAAAAAGGAGATCTTTATTAAAACTATAACCTTTTTCTTAAAAAAACAAGCGTACAAACCCACCAAAGGTTAATTTTATATATTTTTATAACTTCTTTATTCCCAAGCAAATAAAAGAACTGTTAGAATATCAAAAAATTTCTGTTAGAATATCTTGACAAATTTCTCATTTTATGTTATACTTGCTCAGGAAATGAGGAGGAGCAGAGATGGGCCTGTTCGACATTCAGATAAGTGCCGACGAACCGGTTTACGTAATCAGTGTAGTCAGCAAACTTCTGGATATGCCGGTTTGGACCCTGCGCGCCTTAGATCGGGCGGGAGTGGTCTGTCCGAAAAGAATCGGTAAAAAGAGCCGGCTTTATTCATTGAAGGAGATAAAGAGATTGGAATATGTGCACTATTTAATGGAGGATAAGCGCATCAACATTAGCGGAATAAAGGTGATTTTGGAAATGGAGGCGGAAAAGTAAATTTTTTTGACTTGATTTTAGCAGTCTGGCTATTGGAGTGCTAACAAACTAGCAGCAGCATTTTTACATAAGGAGATAGCATGAACTTAAATAAACTCACGCTTAAAGTACAAGAGGCGATACAGGACGCGATCGGCCTGGCTACGGAATCCGGCCACCAGCAGGTAGAGCCGGAGCATTTGTTCTCTGCTTTAGTCAGGCAGGAAGAGAGTGTCGTTGCGTCTGTTTTGGATAGATTGGCTGTTCCGGCTGCATCAATCTTGAAGGTTATTGAAGAGGACCTGCGTAAAAAGCCGTCGGTAACCGGCAGCAGCGCCCAGGTATATTTATCCCAGAGGCTTAACCGGCTGTTCCATGACGCCGGCAAAGAGGCGCAGGCCTTAAAGGACGAATTCATTTCCACTGAGCACATCCTCCTGGCCTTTTTATCCGATGATAATTCAACAGTGACCAGGGAACTCAAGGGGTCTGGCATTGACCGGGAGAAGATTCTTTCCGCGCTCACCCAAATACGCGGCAGCCACCGCGTAACCGATGAGAACCCCGAGGCCAAATTTAACGCCCTGGAAAAATACGGCCAGGATATCACGGATTTGGCGGTGAAGATGAAACTCGACCCGGTTATCGGCAGGGATAATGAAATACGCAGGTTGATGCAGGTATTATCCCGCCGCACCAAGAATAATCCTGTCCTTATCGGCGAGGCAGGCGTAGGCAAGACCGCGATTGTCGAAGGATTAGCGCAGCGAATTACCTCAAATGACGTTCCGGAGGGGCTTAAAAACAAAAAGATAATTTCCCTGGACCTGGGCAGCCTGGTGGCAGGGACTAAGTTTCGCGGCGAATTTGAAAACCGGCTGAAGGCGGTATTGCGGGAAATTCAGAGCAAGAACGGCCAGGTTATCCTGTTCATAGACGAACTCCATACTATTGTGGGAGCGGGTGCCGCCGAAGGAGCCATAGATGCCTCGAACATGTTAAAGCCGCTTCTGGCGCGCGGGCAGCTGCGCTGTATCGGTGCAACCACCCTTGATGAATACCGCAGGTATATTGAAAAAGACCGGGCCCTGGAAAGGAGGTTCCAGCCGGTATTTGTCGATGAGCCTAGTGTACAGGATACCATCGCGATATTACGCGGACTTAAAGAGAAATACGAAATCCATCACGGCGTGCGCATCAAAGATTCTGCGCTCATTGCCGCGGCAACGCTTTCCAGCCGCTATATCACCGACCGCCGCCTGCCGGATAAGGCGGTTGACCTGATTGACGAGGCAGCCTCGCGTCTAAGGATTGAAATAGACAGCATGCCCGGGGAGATTGACGCCATCCAAAGAAGGATTATGCAGCTGGAGATAGAAAGGCAGGCGCTGAAGGTGGAAAAGGACGCTTCCTCACAGGAGCGCCTTAAGAAGATAGAGCAGGAACTGGAGGGCTTAAAGAAAGAGCTGGAGGGCAAGAAGAAACATTGGGAAAAGGAAAAGGCGGTGATTTCTAAAATCCAGGCGGCCAAAGAGAAGATTGAGGAGTTGAAAACCCAAGCGCACAACGCGGAAAAGGCCGGCGACCTGGAGAAGCTGGCGGAGCTCAAATACGGCAAGCTGCGGGAGGCAGAGGAGCAATTGAATAAATACAACCAGGAGCTGGCAATATTGCAGAAAGATGCGGCGATGTTAAGACAGGAGATTGATGATGAAGACATTGCCCGGGTGATTTCTCAGTGGTCGGGCATACCGTTGACTAAATTAATGGAGGCAGACACCGAGAAACTGCTGCATATGGAGAAGCGCCTGGAGGCGAAGGTAATTGGCCAGGAAGAGGCAGTAGAGATTATCTCCAACTGCATCAGGCGTAACCGTTCCGGCTTAAGCGAGGAATCCCGGCCGATGGGCTCGTTTATCTTTATGGGGCCTACGGGTGTGGGTAAGACCAAGCTGGCGAAGACCCTGGCCTGGTTTTTATTCGACGACGAGAACGCGCTGGTCAGGATAGATATGTCCGAATATATGGAGAAGTTCAGCGTATCGCGTTTAATCGGGGCCCCGCCCGGTTATGTGGGCTATGAAGAAGGCGGACAGCTGACCGAGAAGGTCAGGCGCCGGCCGTATTCAGTGGTATTACTGGATGAAATCGAAAAGGCCCATCCTGAAGTATTCAACCTGCTGCTGCAGATTTTAGACGCCGGCAGGCTGACCGACGGCCAGGGCAGGACAGTCAATTTCAGCAACACCGTGATTATTATGACCTCCAATATCGGTGCCGAGCTTATCCAGCAGCGGGGCTCCCTGGGTTTCTCCCGCCCGGTGAATAAAAGCTCCGGCGGAATCCCGCCGGAGGCGGGAAAAACCTACAGGATAAATCCCGCTTATCAGGAAATAAAAGATAAGCTGCTTGAGGAAGTAAAAAGGTCGTTCCGTCCGGAATTTTTAAACCGGATTGATGATATCATTATCTTCAACCCTCTAAGCAAAGGAGAGATTGAGAAAATCGTGGAGATTGAATTGGAGCCGCTTTATCAGAGGCTCAAGCAGCAGGGTATTGCTTTGTCGGTTTCAAAACAGGCCAAGGATTATCTCGTCGAAAAAGGTTTTGACGTAAATTTCGGCGCCCGGCCGCTTAAACGGACAATCCAGAAATACATCCAGAACCCGCTTTCACTTAGGCTGCTTGACGGTTCTTTGAAGGAGGGGGCGAAGGTATCGGTGGACTTAAACGGCAACCGTGAGCTTAAGTTTGCCATAACCTAATGGGCTGATGAATACATTGACAAAACAACTTTTTATGTTAAAATTAACCTTTAGCATTCTAAAGACAAGAGTGCTAAATAAAGGAGTTTGACATGGTAAGAACCGTGGATCATAGTTCAAGGAGAAAAGCGGTATTGGCCGCCACCATCAACAAGTACATCAAGCAGGCCTCTCCGGTGGCTTCGGAAGACATTGCCGATGAGTTTGACTTAAGTTCCGCTACGATCAGGAATATCTTTGTGGAATTGGAGCAAGACGGGTATCTGGCCCATCCCTATACCTCAGGTGGCAGGATGCCTACCAACAAGGGTTACCGCTACTACGTGGATTTTCTTACTTCCCAGATAGAGCTTCTGGATGCCGAGAAAGAGCCTATTATTAGAGAGTACAGCAAACAGATTGACCGTTTAGAGGACGCGCTGGAGAAGACCTCGGAGCTCATCTCGGCGGTCACCCATTATGCGGGGATTGTTTATCTGCCGCAGTGGCAGGATAAAATATTTTACAACGGGATAAGTTTTATTTTGGACCAGCCGGAGTTCCATGATTTTGAGCGGATGCGCCATTTAATCCGGATGATTGAAAACAAGAGGCAGTTGTTGGAGATTATCAACCGTGACATCGCGGACAGCGTAAAGATATATATCGGCGAAGAGTTAGACTGCCCGGAAATGGAGACTTGTTCCCTGGTAGTCTCGACATGCCGTTTGAAGAATAAGCCCGCAGGCAGGCTGGCGGTTTTAGGCCCCATGCGCATGGAATACAACCGTATCATCCCTACCCTGGAATACATATCGGAAGTATTTAACGAGGCGCTGAGCAGGATTTAAGTTAAAGGTGATAAGATGCAGGAACAGAAGCATAATCACAAGCCGGATAAAAAAGAACCGGAATGCGATAAAAAAGGCGAGGAGAAAATTATCAGCTTAAAAGAGGAGGAATACCTTAAGCTGAAAGAGGAGGCGGAAAAGTCTAAGGAATACTGGGACAGGTTATTGAGGCTGCAGGCAGACTTTGACAATACCCGCAAGCGGCTGGAAAAGGATAAACAGGAGTTCGTCAAGTTTGCCAACGAAGGGATTATATCGGAATTATTAAACATACTGGACGATTTAGAGCGTTCGGTTGAACTTTCCCAGTCAAAACACCAGGATTTATCGGCGTTTCTAAAGGGAGTGGAGATGATCCTGGCGCACTTATACCAGATGCTTAAGGAATACGGCGTAAAACCTATTGAAGCAGAAGGTAAATTATTTGACCCGCATTGCCATGAAGCGCTGATGCAGGTGGAAAATAAAGACGTAGAGGAGCATACGGTTATCGAGGAATTACAAAAGGGCTACTTATTAAACGATAGAGTGATAAGGACGGCGAAGGTTAAAGTATCAAAAAAGACTACTGGCGCCCCAGAGTCCCAGGGTCCCAGTTAAAAATATACTGGGATGCTGGGTAGCTGGGTCGCTGGGATACAATAATATGGAGGTAGAAGAATGGCTAAAATAATCGGTATTGATTTAGGGACGTCCAATTCAGCGGCAGCAGTAATGGAAGGCGGCAGGCCGGTGATTATCCCCTCCGCGGAGGGAGCGGGGGTAGCTTCCGGCAAGGCATTTCCTTCTTACGTGGCCTTTACCAAGGACGGCCAGCGGCTGGTAGGTGAACCTGCCCGGCGCCAGGCGGCAATTAACCCCGAAGGCACGATTCAGGCGGCAAAGCGCAAGATGGGGACTGATTTTAAATTTAAGGTCCCGGGTAAGGAATATACGCCGCAGCAGATTTCGGCTTTTATTTTGCAAAAAATAAAAGCCGATGCCGAGGCCTATTTGGGCGATAAAGTCGAGGAAGCGGTAATTACCTGTCCCGCATATTTTGACGATAACCAGCGCACCGCCACTAAGGATGCCGGAGAGATTGCCGGCCTGAAGGTGCTGCGCATCATCAACGAACCCACTGCGGCCTGCCTGGCTTACGGACTGGAAAAGTCCCAGAAGGAACAGAAGATTATGGTTTTTGATTTCGGCGGCGGGACCCTGGATGTAACGGTCATGGAGATGGCCCAGGGAGTTTTTGAGGTAAAGTCCACCCACGGCGACACCCAGCTGGGCGGGACCGATATGGACAATACGCTGATAGATTATATCGCCGGCCAGTTCAAGCGGGAATCAGGCATTGATTTACGCAACGATAAAATGGCAATGCAGAGGCTGCGCGAAGCGGCAGAGAAGGCGAAGATTGAATTATCTTCGACTCTTGCCACCGATATAAATCTTCCCTTTATCACCGCCGACGCCACCGGCCCGAAACACCTGACCATGTCAATTACGCGGGCGAAACTGGAGGAGTTGATTTCTCCCATCGTGGACAGATGCAAGAAGCCGATGGAGGAGGCGCTGAGTGACGCAAAATTAAAGTTTTCGGAAATAGACAGGGTCATCATGGTGGGTGGTCCGACCCGGATGCCGATTGTCCAGAAATTCGTGGAGGATTACGTGGGCAAGAAAATCGAGCGCGGAGTCGACCCGATGGAGTGTGTCGCGATGGGCGCGGCTATCCAGGCAGCGATTATGAAGGGTGAAATGAAGGACGTGCTCCTCTTGGATGTAACGCCTCTGTCGTTAGGCATTGAGACCTTGGGAGGGGTAAATACCAAGCTCATTGAAAGAAACACGACCATTCCTACCAAGAAGAGCCAGATTTTTTCTACTGCAGCCGACAACCAGACCGCAGTTACCATCCGCGTAATCCAAGGCGAGCGGTCAATGGCAGACGCAGCGGGCAACGTGGAGCTGGGCAGGTTTGACCTGGTAGGCATTCCGGCTGCGCCGCGCGGCATTCCTCAGGTTGAAGTTTCTTTTGATATTGATGCCAACGGCATCGTGCACGTTTCCGCCAAAGACTTGGGCACCGGCAAAGAGCAGTCTATCCGCATCACCGCGCCCAAGAAACTGTCCAAGGAAGAAATTGAGAAGATGATTAAAGAAGCGGAGAAATTTGCCTCTGAAGACAGCAAGAAGAAGGAAGAGGTAGAGCTGATTAATCAGGCAGATACCCTGGTTTACGGCACGGAAAAATCCCTTAAGGAATTCGGGGATAAGGTAAGCCAGACAGAGCGTGCCGACATCGAAGCCAGGATTAACGACCTGAAGCAGGCGATTAAGGATAAGCATGTGGAGAGGATCAAGAAGTCAACGGAGGATTTAACCAAGTCTTCCCACAAGCTGGCGGAAGAAATCTACAAGCAGGCCGCGTCGAAACAACAACAGGCGCAACAGGGCGCAGGTCCCAGGTCGCAGCCCTCAGAAGAAGAGCCGAAAGCAGGCAAGTCCGCCGCAGGCGGATCCGCCTCCGGCGGAAAAGACGAAGATATAATTGACGCGGAGTATAAAGAGGAAGACGATAAAAAATAAGAAAACAAGCGGGTCAATGGTCAATAGTCAATAGTCAATAGTCAATAGTTTTTGCTATAGACCATAGACTATCGGCTATAGACCCGTGTTTCTAAGATGAGTGCTAAACGCGATTACTACGAAATATTAGGAGTCCAAAAGAGAGCCAGCCTCGATGAGATAAAGAAGGCTTACCGGGAGATGGCGCTGCGCTATCACCCTGACCGGGTGCCTCACGAGCAGAAAAAAGAGGCAGAAGAAAAATTCAAGGAGATCTCCGAGGCCTATGCGGTGTTATCCGATTCCCAGAAGCGCGCTCTTTATGATCAATACGGGCACGCGGGCATAGACCAAAAATACGCCTATGAAGATATCTTCAGGGGGGCGGACTTCAGCAGCGTATTCCAGGATCTCTCGGACTTCGGCTTCGGAGGCGGGCTGTTTGATGAGATGTTCTCGGACCTGGGGTTCAATATCTTCGGCGGCAGGGGTGGGGCGGGCAGTTCCGCCCGCCGGCGCAGGGGCAGGGACCTGCAGATTACTACTGATATTACCCTGGAAGAGGCAGCCAGCGGGGTAGAAAAGACGATTACCTTGCCGCGTTATGAAGTATGTCCTACCTGCAACGGCACGGGTGCCAAGCCTAACACAAAGAAAGTCACTTGTGCGAAATGCGGCGGTTCAGGGAAAGTAGTTGTTTCCAGCGGTTTTTTTCAGCTTGCCCAGAGTTGCCCTAAATGCCAGGGTGAAGGTTCAATAATTACTACGCCATGCGTTGATTGCCGCGGGGAAGGAAGGTCAAAGATAACCAGGAAGATAAAGGTTAAGATTCCCGCCGGGGTAGACGACGGATCGCAGTTAAGGGTGCGTGGGGAAGGTGAAGCCGGCACTTCCGGCAGGGGCGACCTTTACGTAGTTATTAATATAGCGCCTCACTCACTATTCGAAAGGCACGATAACGATATCCTCACCGAAATAACCATTAGCATAGTTAAGGCAATATTAGGAGGCGAGGTGGAGGTACCTACCCTTGACGGCAGGGTAACGATGAAGATACCGGCAGGAACCCAGAGCGCAAGGGTATTCCGGCTGAATAGTAAAGGCATTCCTGATTTGCACGGCCGCGGCAGAGGGGATGAACTGGTAAGGGTAGTAGTCAATATACCCGCGCGCTTGACTGCCCAACAGCGCAAATTGATAGAAGAATTCGCCCGGCTTTCGGGAGAAGATGTCGATTCAAAACAGAGTTTTAGCGAAAAGATAAAGAAGGTATTTGAATAAGTAACTTAAGAGGGGATAATATATGCCGACCTACGATTATGAATGCACAAAATGCGGTCATCGTTTTGAGCTTTCTCAGGGCATTAAAGATGAACCGATAAAAACCTGTCCGAAGTGCGGAAAAAAAGTAAAACGGCTCATCGGAACAGGCGGCGGGATTATCTTCCGGGGCTCCGGCTTCTATTGCACGGATTACCCTAAAAAGCCGAAACGGCAGGAGCCGGCCAAAAAAGATATCCCTGCCTGCCCGAAAGCAAAAGAAGGCTGCAGTGGCTGTTCTTAATTCCTCAAAGGAGAATTTCCTGAGATATATCGTGCCGGTTCTGGCATGGGCGTTTTTAATCTTCATTGTCTCTTCCATACCAGGCACCGTCATACCCCGGCTGTTTTCCCGTGAAGAGATTTTATTCCATTTTTCTGTTTATGCCGTACTGGGCTGGCTGATTGTCCGGGCGCTAAAGAATTATTATCCAGGATTACAGTGCCTGCGTTGCATCTATCTTGCTGCTCTGCTGGGGTTAATTTACGCGGTAAGCGACGAGTTCCATCAGCTGTTTGTTCCTTACCGTAGCGCTTCGGTTCTAGACGTATCTGTAGACGGCATAGGTGTGGTGACCGGAAGCCTGTTGTTTATGAACCGCGTCTTGGATAAAATTAACCAGTTGATGCCAAGGCTAAGGAAGGAATAATTTTAATGGCTAAGATAAGACCTTTTTGCGCGTTACGCTACAATCGGGAAAAAATTCCCGATCTTTCCCAGGTAGTTTGTCCTCCTTATGATGTGATTAACCCTTCAGCCCAGGAATACTACCGCAGGTTAAGCCCTTACAACATGATTCATCTGATATTAGGCAAGGACGTAGCGGGAGAGGATAAATATCAGCGGGCAGCAGCCAATTTTAACAGCTGGATAAAAGAGCGGATACTGGTTGCGGACAGCGCGCCGGCAGTTTATTTCTATAATCAGCAGTTTAATGTTAGGGGCGAATTGAAGAACCGGCTGGGCTTTATCGCGCTTTTACGCTTAGAAGACAAAGAAAACAAGATATTCCCGCACGAGCATACCCGCCTGGAACCCAAGGAGGACCGGCTGCGCCTTTTAAGGCGGGTTAAGGCGAACTTGAGCCCGATATTTGTTTTATTCAGCGACCGTAAACGCGTCATCCGGCGCACCTACGAGCAGTATATCAGTGATGCCGCACCGGTTATTAATGTCACCGACGCGGAGAAGGTTTCCCATAAAATTTGGAAGCTGGATTGCGAAAAGGCGTTAAATATGCTGCAGGCTCAAATGGGCGATGAAAATATCTTCATTGCCGACGGGCACCACCGGTATGAAGTGGCGAGCGCCTTCAGAGACAAGATGAACAAGCGGCTGGCGAGGCCCCAGCCTCAAGCGGATTACAATTATATTCTCGCCTATTTTACCAATATCGAATCCAAGGGCTTAACGATTTTTCCCATCCACAGGCTGGTAAAGAGGGTCAATGATTTCAAAATCGAAAAATTCAAAGAAGCGGCAAAGGAATATTTTGATATCCAGGAAGTAAAAGAAAAGAGCAGGTTTTTTTTCCTGATGGAGATAGCGGGTGTCAGGGAAAATACACTGGGGATGTATAAGGACGGGAAATTCTACCTGCTGCGCCTTAAGAACTTAAAAATCTTAGACAGTGAAATATCCGATAAGCCCAGAGAGTACAGGTCGTTGGACGTCACTATATTGAACTACATTATTTTTAAAAGAATCCTCGGCCTGGACCCGGAAAGTAAAGATAAGATAATATTTACCCCCGATAGTAACGAATTGATAGCGCAGGTGGACGCCAGTAAGAGCAGTATCGGGTTCTTGCTCAATCCGGTGAAGATTGACCGTTTGGTATCCATTGCCCGGGGAGGCGAAAGGATGCCTACAAAGTCCACTTATTTTTATCCCAAGGTCCCGGCAGGGTTGGTGATTAATAAGCTGGAGACAAGCCGCAAAGATAGATAAAATAGTATCGGGTCGATAGAAACGTTATATACCTGGGTCTATAGTCTATGGTCGATGGCCTATGGTCAAAGCTTTAAAGTATTTACTTTGGACGATAGACTATTGACTATCGTCTATTGACCCGCTGTTATACGTTTCTATTGACCCGTGAAGGAAACGTAATAAATTATGGCCATATTCGGCAAACCCAAATATACGATCGTAAGGCTGAAGAGAAGAGAAATGCCTGAAGGCCTTTGGACGAAGTGCGAAGGCTGTTCCGAGACGCTTTACAATAAGACGCTGGAAGAGAATCTCAAAGTCTGCCCCAAGTGCAATTACCATTTTATACTGGGAGCTAAAGAAAGAATCGGCATGCTTATCGACGCCGACACTTTTAAGGAATACGATAAGGATATGTCTTCCGTCGACCCGCTGGAGTTTAAGGGCCCTAAGTCCTATGCCGAGAAGATGCTCCAGGACCAGGGAATAACCGGTTTAAGCGAGGCGGCGGTGACGGGAGAAGGCCTCTTGGATAAAAGAAAGATAGTCATCGCGGTTACGGATTCGCGTTTTATCATGGGTTCCATGGGTTCGGTAGTCGGAGAAAAGATAACCCGGGTGATAGAGGCGGCAACCAGGGAAAGGCTGCCGGTGATAATCGTTTCCGGTTCAGGCGGCGGGGCAAGGATGTACGAGGGGATGTTCAGCCTGATGCAGATGGCCAAGACATCCGCTGCCCTTTCTTATCACCACAAGGCCGGGCTGTTTTTTATTTCCGTGCTCACCAATCCGACTATGGCGGGGGTGATGGCTTCTTTTGCCGGCTTAGGCGATATCATCATCGCTGAGCCCAGGGCGTTAATCGGATTTACCGGGCCGCGGGTTATCGAGCAGACGATAAAACAAAGGCTGCCCAGCGGGTTCCAGCGTTCCGAATTCCTCCTTGAGCACGGGCTTATAGATATGATTGTCCACCGGAAGAATTTAAAACCGTCACTCAGCCAATTGCTTGACTATCTCAGTTGAATAATATATAATTAGTGTCTTAACCACTTTAGTTGCCTGGCAGTCCGTTATCCTGCTTAACGGACTACGGGTAAGCCGGAAAACAGGAGAACGATAGTATGGCACAGGTAAGCCTGAAGAACGTTTCCAAAATTTTCCCGCCCGATATTAAAGCAGTCGACAATGTCAGCTTAGGTGTAAACAATAAGGAATTCATGGTTCTCGTAGGGCCTTCCGGCTGCGGGAAGTCCACTACCTTAAGGATGGTTGCCGGATTGGAAGATGCCACATCCGGGGAGATCTACATCGGCGATATGATGGTCAATGACGTCCCGGCAAAAGACCGCAACATCGCCATGGTTTTTCAGACCTACGCCCTTTATCCCCATATGACCGTGTTCGAGAATATGGCCTTCGGTTTAAAGTTAAGGCGCTATCCCAGGCCGGAGATTATCCGCCGCGTCAACGACGCCTCGGAGATCCTGGGGATTAAGCACCTCTTGAACCGCCGGCCGCGCGCCTTATCCGGCGGGGAAAGGCAGAGGGTCGCGGTCGGCCGCGCGATCGTAAGAAAACCGCTGGTGTTTTTGTTCGACGAACCGTTAAGCAACCTGGACGCGAAGTTAAGGGTCCAGATGCGCACCGAGCTGCACAAGCTGCATATAAGGTTGCAGACCACGATGATCTACGTCACCCACGACCAGATCGAGGCAATGACCATGGGCGACCGTATCGCGGTGATGAAAGACGGCATCCTTCAGCAGGTCGCCGACCCGATAACCATTTACGATAGACCGGTAAATAAATTTGTCGCCAGTTTCATCGGCTCCCCGCCGATGAATTTTATGGAAGGTAAAATTATCAAAAAAGACGGCAGGCTGTATTTTGACGAAGGCAAAATCAAGGTAAAGATTATTGATGATATGCGCAAAGACCTGTTTGCCTATGCGGATAAAGAAATAATATTCGGCATAAGGTCCGAAGATATATATGATAAGCTGTTTGTCTCGGAGGCACCGCCCGAGAACATTGTGCGCGTTAACTGCGAGGTCTTCGAGCCCATGGGTTCCGAGGTCTACCTGCACCTTAATACCGGCAGGCATACCTTTATCGCGCGCGTGGGCGCCCATGACCGGCCGCCGGTAAATCAGGATATTGACCTCGTCTTTGATATGAGTAAGGTGCACTTTTTTGATAAAGATACCGAAAAAACAATTATATAATCTTTATTCCTCCTTCGCCTCATCGAGAAAATCCCCGTCGCTAAAATTAATCCTGCAGAGCGGCCTTTTTTTACTTATTTTTATTGCCCTTCCTTATTCTATCGCACTTCATGCCAAGAACAGCATAGCGATACTGCTTATTTTTTATCTCCTCCTGGCCGTAAGCGCTTACCTGATTATAAAAAAATTTTATGGGAATAAATCCGGCATTGCACTGGCCTGCCAGGAGATCGCCGAGAAAATAAACACCCTTAAGGAACAAATAGACAAAGAAATTGCCGTCCACCGGGCGCTGGAATTTAAGATCAGCCGCTATAACAGCCTTAAAGATATTATCCAGCAGATAAACGTGAAGTTTGACTTAGGGTATATAAAAGAAGACATCGTCAATACCGCTTTCACTAAAATAGCGCGCAACCAGGGGGTCTGCCTGCTTTATCTGGTTGATGCCCAGCATCAGAGATTGCGCCTGGAGGTGGCCAGGAAGCAGAATCCCGGCCTGGTGATTAAGGCCAAAGAGGGGGATATATTTGATAAGTGGGTGCTCAGGCATTCCACGTCTCTCTTAATAGAAGACATCAGGAAGGACTTTCGTTTTGATATTGAAAAGATAGGCAAAGAAGAAAAAAGGCATTTTTCTTCCCTGATCAGTTCCGCCCTGGTCAGCGAAAACAAGATGCTCGGTGTCCTGCGTCTGGATAACCTCGAGGTGCAGTTCTTTTCCCAGGACGACTTAAGATTTTTGAATACGATTTCCGACTTAGGGGCGGTAACGCTGGAAAACCTGGAGTTATTCAGGGCGACCCAAGAGCTGGCGATAAAAGACGATTTGACCTCATTCTACAGAAAAGGCTATTTCCTGGAGCGCCTGAAGGAGGAGCTTAACCGTTCCCAGGTGGGGAAGAAAGAGATTTCCCTGCTGATGCTGGATATAGACCATTTCAAAGAGTATAACGACAGGTTCGGGCACATTGCCGGCGACATTGTTTTAAGGAGTATTACCCACGCCATCAGCGAATTTTTCAAAGGGCACAATATCTTGCCCTGTCGGTTCGGCGGAGAAGAGTTCTGTGTCCTCTTGCCGGAGATAGGCAAGAAGGACGCATTTATCATGGCAGAGCGGCTGCGCAAGATAATCGCCGGTAAGGAAATCATCCTGCGCCGGCAAAAGACGCACGTTACCGTATCTATAGGTGTTGCGACATATCCGCTGGATGCCACTTCGGAAGAAACTCTTCTGCATAAGGCCGACATCCTTTTATACCGGGCAAAAGAAAACGGAAGGGACAGGGTATGCTCTACCTGATTTTATTGTTTTTAGTTGTTTTGTTTTACGCCGGGTTTAATAGGATTTTACAGAGCCATCTCGATGGAGAGCGGACGGATTGCGAACAACTGAAACAGGACTACGCCGCTTTAATCGGCAGGGAGGCTGTGCTTAAGGCAAACAACGACAGCCTGCTGCAGCAGGCTGAATCGATAATCGAGCGTTACGAGATAACCAAGGATGTCTGCCGTTCTATGGATGTGGATACGGTTTTTGAAATATTCGAAGAACGGTTAAGGCATTATATCAAGTTTGACCGGCTGCGCTTGATTAAACAGGATTTGGACTACCAGTTATATCAGGACCAGCTGATCTTTCCCCTTGATATAGGCATAAAACCGACCTTCTTCCTGGTGGCGGAAGGGGTACCCGAAAAGGACCAGGAGCAGTTTTATATCCTTACGCAGCAGTTTCTCTTGGGTTACAGGAGGGCCACACTCTATCAAAGGATTCAGGATTTGGCGATCCATGACGGTTTAACCAGCATCCTGACGCGCCGCTATTTTATGGAAAGGTTGGAAGAAGAGATTGAGCGCGCGCGGAAATTCAATTTGCGTTTCTCTTTTCTCATGGTGGACGTGGACTTCTTTAAGCGTTGCAACGATAATTACGGCCATCTGGTAGGCGATGCGGTTTTAAAGGAGATAGCGGGCGTAATCAAGGATAATGCCCGTCAGATGGATATTGTCGGCAGATACGGCGGGGAGGAGTTTGCCGTAATCTTATCCGAGATATCCAAAGAGAACGCCTTTAACGCCTCCCTGCGTTTCCTTAAGAGCGTAGAAGATAAAAGAATCAAGGCCTATGACGAGGAATTAAACCTCACGGTGAGTATAGGGATATCCAGCTTTCCCGAAGACGGTAAGCAAATGCAGGAGCTTATAGACAAAGCGGATTTAGCGTTGTACCAGGCGAAACAAAGCGGCAGGAACCAGATTTGCATCTACCAGCCTTCCCGTTAAAAGTTTGTAAGGCAGGTGAGCGCGGGCACATCCATAAAATTTATTGTAACCCCAATATGATAATGTCCTAATTAGCCAAAATAAGAATGTCCTATTGTACAATGTCCATAACGCAGCCAAGGAGGCGTTATGGCAGAAGAAAAGGACATTTTTATGATGACACGGCAGGA